>Ga0209647_1001172_pt1 | contig 22825 bp, 17 predicted proteins | sample GraSoi_2013_60cm_FD_185827 | JGI IMG/M metagenome (GOLD analysis project Ga0209647, IMG submission 185827) | Grasslands soil microbial communities from the Angelo Coastal Reserve, California, USA - Sample 9_17_2013_60cm (SPAdes) (version 2) | ecosystem: Environmental > Terrestrial > Soil >... | reverse complement strand
GGCGGTGCTCAAGGCGCACTACCTGCCGCCGGTCCGCGATGGCCGCGCCATTGCCGCCTTCGCGCTGTCGGAGCCGGAGGCGGGGTCCGACGTTGCCGCGCTCGCCACGACGGCGAAACCGGACGGGGCCTCGCACCTGCGCATCGACGGCAGCAAAACCTGGATTTCCAACGGCGGCATTGCCGATCACTACGTCGTCTTCGCGCGCACCGGGGAAGGCCACGGCGCCAAAGGGCTCTCCGCGTTCGTCGTCGATGCCGATACCCCTGGACTGAGCGTGACGGAGCGCATCGAGGTCATCGCGCCCCACCCGCTTGCGACATTACGATTCGAAGGCGTCCGCGTGCCGGTTGGGAATCGCCTGGGCGGGCCCGGCGACGGTTTCAAGGTCGCGATGGCGACGCTCGACGTCTTCCGTTCGACCGTGGGTGCCGCCGCACTCGGTTTTGCGCGGCGCGCGTTGCATGAAACCGTTGAGCGCGCCGCAAGCCGCAAGCTCTTCGGCGCCCCGCTCGCCGAGCTGCAGTTCACGCAAGGGGCGATCGCCGATAGCGCCAGCGAGGTCGACGCATCGGCCCTGCTCGTCTATCGCGCTGCCTGGACCAAGGACCAAGGCGCCGCGCGCGTTACGCGGGAGGCGGCGACAGCGAAAATGTTCGCGACCGAGGCGGCGCAGCGTGTGATCGATCGCGCCGTGCAGCTCCATGGGGGCTTCGGCGTCACCAAAGGCGTCAAGGTGGAAGAGCTTTACCGCGAGATCCGCGCGCTGCGAATCTACGAAGGCGCGACCGAAGTACAGAAGGTCGTGATCGCGCGTGAGCTGTTGAAGAACCGGGCGGGAAAATCGGCGGTGGCGGCGGAGTGAGACGATGGCCGGCTTTTTGGTTTCTTCCGTTCGTCCCCGCGAAAGCGGGGACCCAGAGCCACAGCCCGCGACCCCTGGATTCCCGCTTGCGCGGGAATGAACGGAGATTGCTGCGTGATCGGTAGCATCTCACTTAGAGCGGACGCGGTGCCTATGATAGAATTTAGCCAGGAGCGACAGCAATGACCGCGCATGTCGATACCTTCGCGCGCGATAACCTGCCGCCGCGCGCGCAATGGCCGGATTTCCGCTTCGAGCTGCCGGAATTGAACTATCCCGATCGGATGAATTGCGTGGTCGAATTGCTCGACCGCTGGATTGCGGAGGGTCGCGGCAATGCACCCTGCCTGATCTCGCCAAACGATACGTTGAGCTACGCGCAACTCGCGGAGCGGGTGAATCGCATCGCCAACGTGCTCACGCGCGTGCTCGGGGTGGTGCCCGGCCACCGCGTACTGCTGCGCGGCCCGAACAGCCCGATGATGGTCGCCGCCTATCTCGCGGTCATCAAAGCCGGTGGCATCGTGGTCGCGACCATGCCGCTGTTGCGCGCGAAGGAGATCGCCTATCCGATCGGCAAGGCCCAGATCCGCCTTGCGCTCTGCGATCACCGCCTGGCGGAGGAGATGCACAAAGCCCGCGCGCTCGCGCCCGATCTCGAGCGCGTGGTCTATTGGGGCAGCGGCGCGGCCGACGCGCTGGAGACGCTGATGGCAAGACCGGGTTTTGAAAACTTTGCGCCGTGCGACACGGCGAGCGACGATGTCTGCCTCATCGCTTTCACCTCGGGCACGACCGGCGAGCCCAAGGGCACCATGCACTTCCACCGCGACATCCTGGCGACTTGCGACAGCTACGGGCGCCACGTGCTGCGCGCCGAGGTCACGGACCGCTTCATCGGCTCGCCGCCGCTCGCCTTCACTTTCGGGCTCGGCGGCCTCGTTCTGTTTCCGCTGCGCGTCGGCGCCGCCACGATCCTTATCGAGAAGGCGTCGCCGGACGATCTGCTCGGGGCCATCGAGAAATTCGGCGCGACCATCGTCTTCACCGCGCCGACGGCTTATCGCGCGATGCTGGCAAAGCTTCGCGAGCACGATATGTCTTCGCTGCGCAAATGCGTGTCGGCCGGCGAAGCCCTGCCCAAAGCGACGTTCGAAGCTTGGCTCGCCGCGAGCGGCATCAAGATTCTCGACGGCATCGGCGCGACCGAGATGCTGCACATCTTCATCGGCTCCCCCGAGGAGGAGATTCGCCCGGGTGCGACCGGCAAGCCCGTGCCCGGCTACGAGGCGCGGGTGGTCGACGCGGACGGCAAGGAGCTCGAACCAAACACGATCGGCCGCCTCGCCGTGCGCGGGCCGACCGGATGCCGCTATCTCGCCGACAAACGCCAGCGCCAATACGTGCAGGACGGCTGGAACATCACCGGCGACACCTATCTCATGGATGCGGACGGCTACTTCTGGTACCAGGCGCGCTCCGACGACATGATCGTCTCCGCGGGCTACAACATCGCGGGTCCCGAAGTCGAGGCGGCGCTGCTCGAACATCCGGCGGTCGCCGAATGTGGCGTGGTGGGTGCGCCGGACGAGGAGCGCGGGCAGATCGTCAAGGCTTATGTCGTGCTGCGGGGAGGCCATAGCGGCGATGCTGCAACCACGAAGGTGCTGCAGGAGCACGTCAAGGCAACCATCGCGCCTTACAAATACCCGCGCACGATCGAGTACGTGACCCAGTTGCCGCGCACGCAAACCGGCAAGCTGCAGCGCTTCGAGCTTCGCGGCATGGCGGCAGACACCGCCTCGCACAAGCTTGCGTCCTGATGCGCGCTGCCGTGATTTGGACTCTGCGCAAGTGACGAACTGGGTCACGATGTGGCACCGCTAGGCGCTCCACCGCATCCGCGATGGGGACGACATCAGCGGGACCCTCAGGGATAGAACATTAAGAGAGGTCACCGTGGCCGAAAGCTCAATCCGCGAATCGCGCGATGCCGGCGAGCCCAACACCGTGCTGCAGCCCCCGGGATGGCCGCAGCCACGCGGCTTCGCCTACGGCATCCGCGCGCGCGGCGAAATGGTGTTCGTCGCCGGTATGATCGGGCAAGACGAGCGCGGCCGCTTTGCGGAAGGATTCGTCGCGCAAACGAAGCAGGCGCTCGCCAACATTGCCACAGTGCTGGCGCAAGCCGGCGCCTCGCCGCAGCATATCGTGCGACTGACCTGGTACGTGCGCGATATGGACGAGTATCTCGCAGATCCCCAAGCGCTCGGCGCGGCCTATCGCGAGATCATGGGCCGGCATTTTCCGGCCATGGCGGTGGTCGAGGTCAACCGTCTGGTCGAGCCGCAGGCGCGAATCGAGATCGAGGCGACGGCGGTTTTACCGTAGCGTCACCGGCTCAGCGCCGCCGGCAGCCAGGTCGCGATCGCCGGAAAGAAGAAGATCAAGACGAGAATCACCAAGCTCATCGCGATGTACGGCATGGCCGCCATGTAGACCTGGTGCATGGTGATCGTCCGCGGCGCGACCCCTTTCATAGTGAACAGGAGCAGACCGAAGGGTGGCGTGAGCAGGCCGAGCTGCATGCAGATCAGGAACAGCACGCCGAACCAGATCAAGTCGATGTCGTAGCGCTGCGCCAGCGGCATGAAGAACGGCAGCGTGATCAGCATCATGCTGACCTGATCGACGAAGCAGCCGAGGAACAAGAGGACCAGCAGCATGGCGATCACGACGGCATTGGCCGAGAGCCCCAGACCGATGACACCGCCGAGGAGACCATTGACCACGCCGGAGAAGCTCAGCACCTGCGAGAACGTGGTGGCGCCCACGATGATGAAGAGGATGATGCCGGAGACCGCGACCGTGCCGGTCAGCGCCTTCATCAGGTTGGCGAGGCTGAGGCCGCGATAGGCGGCGGCAGCCGCCATCGTGCCGGCTGCGCCGATCGCGGCCGCTTCAGTCGGGGTCGCAAATCCGCCGGTCATCGCGCCGATCACGAGGCCGAAAATGATCACGAGCGGCACCACATGGGTCACAAACGGCAGCCAACGCGCGGCGCCGTGCTGCGCCTCCTCCACCCGCTCGTCCGGCGCCAGAGCGGGATCGAGGACCGCGCGTGCGATGATGTAGGCGACGTAGAGCGCGCTCAGGATCAGGCCCGGCACGATGCCGCCGATGAGCAGCCCCGCGATCGAAATGCCGGCGAGGCTCCCGAGCAGCACGGTGAGCGCCGACGGCGGAATCAGCATGTCGACGCCGCCTATCCCCATGATCGGCCCCATCGCCATGCGCGGGTCGTAGCCGCGCGCGAGCATGGTCGGCAGCATCAGGCTGCCGAGCAGCGCGGTGGTGGCGATGGTCGAGCCCGAGATGGCCGAGAACACCGTCCCGGCGACAATGGCGATGACCGAGAGACGGCCCGGCACGCGGCGGATGATGAGCGCAAATGCGTCGATCGCCTTGAGCGCGACGCCGCTGTGAAACAGCACTTCGCCCATCAACACGAAGAAGGGGATGGGCGTGAGCGAAAAGCTGGTGATCGACTGCACGGCGTTGCGCGCGAGCTGGACGAGCCCCGCCTCGCCGCCGAGGAAGACGATGGCGCCGACGACGTTGAGGACGAGGAAAGCGAAGGCGACCGGCAGGCCGAGGCCCATCACCGCCACGAGGCCGCCGAACAGGAGAATGCTGCCCTCGATCCAGGCCATGTCAGAGCTGTTTCACAATGAGTGTCGACGAACGCGCAACGACTTCGGTGTGCTCCCCTCCCCTTTTGGGGGTGGGGGTCGGAGTTGGCGGACGAATCTCGTGCAACAACTACGACCCCGCTCCCCACCCCTCCCCCACAAGGGGGGAGGGAGCCGACCGAGTTTGTTGCTCGCGCTCATCCGCTTCATCTGAATACGGTCTAGCTCACCGACGTCGCCTCGATGCGGCGCGTGCGCTCGCCCTTGAGCAGGCGGTCAAAGCGGAAGAGGAATTCGACGGCGAGCAGCGCGAATGTCGCCGGCAGCGGCGCCAGCAGCCACCATTCCGGGAACACCAGGTTCTTGATGGTGATCGCGCCGAGCCGCGCGCTCTCGGCGGTCATGACGATGCCGTAGCGCACCAGCACGAAGCACACGCAAAGGCCGAGGAGGTCGCCGGCCGCTTCCATCAGCCAGGCGACGCGCGGCGGCACGAGCGTCAAGATGATGTCGAGCCGCACGTGCTGGCCGCGCCGCAAGAGCCATGGCGCCGTGAGCAGCGTCATGAGATAGAGCGCGTATTCGGAAACCTCGTTCGCCCATGCGAAACCGCCGCCCGTTGTATTGCGCAGCACGATATCGGCGGTGACGAGGATGACCATCGCCAACAGGATGAGCGCCGCCGCCATGGCGAGCGCATCGAATAGCCGGCCAAAGAGTGCAGCGAGGCGGGTCAAGAAAGAGCCTGTGACTGAAAGCGAGACCGGCTCACCGGCCACGCTGCTTCATTCTCCCGCGAGTCGCATACTATCGTGCACCCTCGCCCCGCGTAGCGGGGAGAGGGTGGCGAGCGCCGAAGGCGCGAGCCGGGTGAGGGGCAAAGCGAGCACTCTACACACGCATAGTGGAGCAGCATCGCGACACACTTGCCCCTCACCCGACCCTCGCTGCGCTCGGGCCACCCTCTCCCCGCTACGCGGGGCGAGGGTCGCGCACCGGGCCCGCGCCGCTGTATGTCGTCCGCGCTCAATTCCCCGCGAGCTGGCGCAGCTTTGGGCCGGTGTCCGGCGCGCGTTTGATCACGGACTGCCAAGCCACCTCGTAGGCGCGGTCGAGAAACGCCTTCGACGCGGCCGGCCCGAAATCGAGCGGCTGGATGCCGGCGGCGGCTTGGCGCTCGCGCTCGGCCTTGATGGCGGTCTCCTTCTCGCTGTCGAGGCCTTCGAGCCACAGCGCCGCATCGTTGAGCAGCTTGCGCTGGGGTTCGCTGAGCCCCTTCCAGGTGTCGAGATTGACGAGCACGTTGACCTCGACGCTGTAGAACGGCGGCTCCATGCGAAATTTTGTCACCTTGTCCCAGCCGAGGTCGAAAATGCCGGTGATCGGCCAGCCGTAGCCGTCGGCCACGCCGCGCTCGAGCGCGGTATAGACCTCGCCCGGCGCGGTGGTGATCGGCGTGCCGCCGAACGCCTCGACCACATCGCGGTAGACGGGCGTGACCCGGATCTTCAGGCCGGAAAAGTCAATCTTCTCGATCTTCTTGTTGAGATAGATGTGGAACGGAACGTTGTGGAACTGGCGCGCGAGATACTGCGAGCCGAGTTTTTGGTTGTGCAGCTGGTTGATGTAGTCCCAGGTGCCGTTCTTGCGCTGCTCGCTCATCGGCTTTCCGTTGAGCTTAAAACCGTCCGCCTCGGGCATGAGATTGGTGTAGAAGGCGCCCGTCACGTTGGCCATGTCGACCACGCGCGTGCGCACGGCATTGCCGACCTCGAACGGCGGCAGCGCCCGCGGCCCACCGATATAGTTGATCTTGATCAGGCCCTTGCCGTCGGCGTTCACCTTCTCGACGAAACGCTCGAAGCTCCGCGAAAACTCGGTGCCTTCGGCAAAGGCGGAGACAGCGCGCAGCGTGACCTCCTCGGCCGATGCCGTGGTTGCAGCTGCGACAAAGAGCGCGCCGGCGATGACGATCGAGCGCATGGTTCCCCTCTCCGAGACGAAAGCCTATATGATGATACCGTCTTGCAAATATAATCACGGTGGCCTCAGGTTGAGTCAATTGCGCCCCGGCGCGTAAGGCCTCCCATCAGAGGATCGCAGAGGACGCAGATGGCAGAACGCTCGTTCAAAAGCGAGGTCGCAAAGCTCCGGCTCGGCGCCGGGGAAGAATTCCGCGGCGAAGGAATCCTCGCCGTCACCAAGGCGCTGCTGCAGTCCGGCGTGTCCTACGTGTCCGGCTATCAGGGCGCGCCGGTCTCGCATCTCGTCGATGTGCTCGCCGACGCCGGCGACGTGCTGCGCGAGCTCGGCATCCGCTTCGAGGCGAGCGCGAACGAGGCGGCGGCCGCCGCCGCGCTCGCCGCGTCGATCAATTACCCGCTGCGCGGGGCCGCGACGTTCAAGTCGACGGCCGGAACCAACGTCGCCTCCGACGCGCTGGCCAACCTTGCCTCGAGCGGCGTCACCGGCGGCGCGCTCATTATCGTGGGCGAGGACTACGGCGAAGGCTCCTCGATCATGCAGGAGCGCAGCCACGCCTTCGCCATGAAGTCGCAGATCTGGCTGCTCGATCCGCGCCCTAACCTGCCGTCGATCGTGCACGCGGTCGAAAAGGGCTTCGAGCTGTCGGAGGCGTCAAACACGCCGGTGATGCTCGAGCTGCGCATCCGGGCCTGCCACGTCTACGGCAGCTTCACCACGCGCGACAATGCGCGCCCACCTTTTTCGCTCAAGGACGCGCTCGAGAACCCCGTGCGCGATACGAACCGCATCGTGCTGCCGCCCGCGAGCTACTTGCACGAACGCGAAAAGGTCGAGAAGCGCTGGCCGGCCGCCGTGCGCTTCATCGAGCAGCATAAGCTCAACGAGATCTTTGACGGTGAAGCCGCCGATATTGGGCTCGTCATGCAAGGCGGCATGTACAACACCGCGTTGCGCGCGCTCGAAATTCTTGGGCTCGCCGATGTGTTCGGCGAGAGCCGCATCCCGCTCTACGTGCTCAACGTCACCTATCCACTCATCGACGCCGAGCTCATCCGCTTCTGCGCGGACAAGAAAGCGATTCTGATCATCGAAGAGGGCCAGCCAGAATTCATCGAGCAGGCCGTGAACACGATCCTGCGCCGTGCCGACGTCGCCACCCGCGTCGAGGGAAAGAGCATGCTGCCGATGGCCGGCGAATATACCGGCGCGGTCATGAAGGAGGGCTTAAGGAAATTCATCGCGGCGCATCGGCCGGACTTGCTCGCCGACGCCCGCCCGCCCGTCGCCGTGCCCTCGCCTTCCGATCGTCTGGCCAAGGCGCAGCGGGCCGTCGCCGGACAGGTGCACGGCCGCCCGCCGGCGTTTTGCACCGGTTGTCCTGAACGACCGATCTTCACCGCCATGAAGCTCGTCGAACGCGAGCTCGGGCCGCACCATGTGAGTTGCGATATCGGTTGCCACCTCTTCTCGGTCCTGCCGCCATTCAACCTCGGCAATTCCACCATGGGCTACGGGCTGGGCGGCGCGGGCGCCGCCGCGTTCAACGTCGTGGCAGGAAAGCGCGCCATCGCGCTCGTCGGCGACGGCGGTTTTTGGCACAACGGGCTCGCCTCGAGCGTCGGCAACGCCGTGTTCAACAAGAGCGACAACGTGCTGATCGTCGTGGACAACGGCTATTCGGCAGCGACCGGCGGGCAGGACGTGCCATCTTCCGCCGCCGACAACAGCATGCGCGCGACCAAGAACCCGATCGAGAAGGCCGTGCGCGGCGTCGGCGTCAAATGGGTGCGCACGCTCACGCGCACCTACGATATCGCGAAGATGCGCGATACGCTCAAAGAGGCGCTCACCACCGCGGTCAAGGGCCCGAAGGTCATCATCGCCCAGTCCGAATGCATGCTCAATAAAGAGCGGCGGGTGCGGCCGCTGATGCGCAAGCGTTTGCAGCAGGGCGGGCGCGTGGTGCGCGAGCGCTTCGGCGTCGATCCCGACACTTGCACCGGCGATCACTCCTGCATCCGGCTGTCGGGGTGTCCATCGCTCACGCTCGCGCCCAATCCCGATCCGCTGCGGCGCGAGCCCGTAACGAAGGTGATCAATTCCTGCGTCGGCTGCGGATTGTGCGGCGAGGTTGCGCACGCGGCGGTGCTTTGCCCGTCGTTCTACCGCGCTTCGATAATCGCCAACCCGACGCCGTGGGATCGGCTGAAGAGTAAGGTACGCGGCGCCGTGATCGACTGGTTGCAACGGCGCATGGACGGCCGCCTCGCCGCGGCTTGACGGGGATCTCGGGATTGAAGCCTAACCGTGCCGCGCACTCGGTATGCTCCCCTCCCCCTTGTGGGGAGGGGCTGGGGGTGGGGGTCGCGAGATTGACGTACCAGCATTTGCCAACGGCATCACCCCCCTCCCCATCCCTCCCCCACAAGGGGGGGAGGGAGCAGACCGAGTCTGCGGCTGGCGCAGCGGGATACACTCTAGAAGATGGATGACGAAGGGCAGGCGCGAGTCGCCACGGTGCGGCCGATCACCATTGCAGTGGTTGCGCTCGGCGGCGAGGGCGGCGGCGTGCTTGCCGACTGGATCGTCGATCTTGCCCAGCACGGCGGGTATCTCGCCCAGGCGACCTCCGTGCCGGGCGTCGCGCAGCGCACCGGCGCCACCATCTATTACGTCGAATTGTTTCCGAAAGCGGCCGCGCAGGCGGCGGGCCGCGCGCCGGTGCTGGCGCTGATGCCGGTGCCGGGCGACGTCGACATCGTGCTCGCCTCCGAGCTGATGGAAGCCGCGCGCGCGGTGGAGCGCGGCTTCGTCACGCCGGAGCGGACGCTGCTCATCGCTTCCACCCATCGCGTCTTCGCCATGACCGAGAAGATTGCGCTCGCCGACGGCCGCGTCGATGCGCCAGCGCTGCTCGCCGCCTGCCGCGAGGCCGCGCGCGAACTCCTCGCGTTCGACATGGAGGCGCTGGCGGACGCGACCGGCAGCGTGCTCAGCGCGGTGTTGTTCGGCGCGCTCGCGGGCTCCGCTGCGCTTCCCTTCCCGCGCATGGCGTTCGAGGCGGCGATCCGCCGCGGCCAAGTCGGGGTCGAGCGCAGCCTCGCCGCCTTCGGCGCGGGATTCGAGGCGGCGCAATCGGGCGGCGCGGCCGTTGCCCCGGCCGCATCGATCGGCCATGGCACGCGCGCCGCGCCGCGCGCGGTGCGCGATCTTCTGGACGCAGCCGCGCGCGACTTTACCGGCGACGCGCGGGCGATCGTCCTTGTCGCGATCGAGCGGCTTGTCGACTATCAGGACAAGAGCTACGCACGGCAGTTTTTGGCGCGGCTCGCCCGCTTCCAGGACATCGAACGGCAACACGGCGACGGCTCGGGTGCCCTGCTCGCGGAAACCGCGCGGCAGCTCGCGCTGGCGATGACCTACGAGGACACCATCCGCGTCGCGGAGCTAAAAATTCGGTCGAGCCGCTTCGCGCGCGTGCGCGAAGAAGTAAGGATCGAGGACGGGCAGATCCTCGAGATCGCCGAATTCTTTCACCCTCGCACGCAGGAGATCGCCGATACGTTGCCGGCTGCGCTCGGGCACTGGCTCCTGCGCACGCGCTGGGCCCGTGCCTTGCTCGATCGCGCTACGCGCAAGGGACGGGTCATCAAGACCACGTCGGTCGGCGGATTCCTGCTGCTCTACGCGCTGGCAAAGCTCAAGCGGCTGCGCCGCCGCTCGTTGCGTTCCGCCGCCGAGCAGGCGGCGCTGTCCCATTGGCTCAATCTTGTGGCGGCGACCGCGCGCACGGACTATCCGCTCGCGGTTGAGGTCGCGCGCATGCGAAACCTGGTCAAAGGTTACGGCGATACGCGTGAAGGCGGACAGGCCAAGTTCGACCGGCTCATGGTGCTAATTCCGCGCCTGCTTGGACGAAGCGATTCTGCAGCGACCCTCGCAGCTCTGATCAAGGATGCGCTCGCCGACGAGCATGGGCAAGCTCTGGACAAAGCCATCGCCGATATGGGCCTCACGAACGCCGACCGCGCAAACTCCGGTCATCCCCGCGAAAGCGGCAATCGAGAGCCGAGGCTGGAGCGCAACAGAGTGCCTTGAGTTGCTTCCAGGCAAAGCGAGGAATTCGGGATGCCCTCATAAATCGCGCTCCGTGGACGCGGCAAAGTCATCGTCCGCTTCGTCCTAAAAGCGACCGAAGTGCTGCGTCTCGGCGAATTGAGCAACAGCAGGCCGAATAGCGGCGGCAACCTATTCTTCACTGAAGCCGCCGGCCGAGCTATCGTTATAACTGTACCGAGCACGAGAGGTTGAGCGTGGGCATTCCCCTCATTCAACAAGCCAAAATCCAGGCTCAGGTCCTCCTTCCGCTGGTGAAGGCCCTGCAGGCGGAATTGGGCAAGGAGCGAGCAAACGCCCTCGTTCGAAGGGCGCTGGGTGATATCTATCGTCGCTACGGCGAAGAGTTCTGGCGCACGAAGAATGAGAAGAGCCTTGGGAAGAGCATCGCGTCTGCGTTCGCAACGTTCGCCCGCGAGGACGCTCTCGATTATCGAGTGCGCGAGCAGTCACAAGATGCGTTCGAGATCGATGTTGCGGGATGCCGGTACGCTGAGTTCTACAAGGAGCTGGGTGAGCCGGAGCTTGGATTCCTGCTGGTCTGCAGCGCGGACTTCGCCATGGCCGAGGGATTCGGTCCCAACATAAAGCTCACGCGCACACAAACCATCATGCAGGGCGCTAGCCACTGTGACTTTCGGTTCAAGCGATTGAGAGAGACGGATTGACCGTCGCCATAGCCGTCTGCGGGTCATTTTAGACCGAGTGAGCCGGTTTTAGCTTCGCCCCGAAGCGGCGCCGCGCACTCGGTCGGCTCCCCTCCCCCTTGTGGGGAGGGGTTGGGGGTGGGGGTCAGAGTCGGTGTACACGCCTCGCGCAATAACAAGGACCCCCACCCCGGCGCTTCGCGCCGACCCTCCCCACAAGGGGGAGGGTAGGACCGAGTTCGTCGCTCGCGCGGATTCCACTACCAGAAACTGCTCTGGCGCTCGCCGCCGTGATGCGCGAAGCTAGGGCATTCCAAGGAGGCAGCCATGGCCTACGATCTCGATCAATTCGTGTCGGATTGCCGCGCTATTCTCAAGCGCGATGGCGGACCTCAGGGCCGCGAGCAGGTGCGCCTGAAGCTCGAGCAGCTCCTCTCGAACCGCGACTTCGTCGAGACCTATTGCGGCGATCATGTGCCGCGCGGGCTCAAGGTGCTCTACGAGGATCCGGACCTCGGCTTTCAGATTCTTGCGCATATCAATGACAAGGCCCGCGTCTCTCCGCCGCACGACCACGGCGCGTCCTGGGCGATCTATGGCCAGGCCACCCACTACACCGACATGGTCGAGTGGAAGCGCGAGGACGACGACGCCGACCCGAAAAAGGCCAAGCTCAAGCCGGTCAAGAAATATCGCCTGCTGCCCGGACACGCCGGCATCTATCAGGACGGCACTATCCATTCGATCGACTATCCCGACTATGCCCGCTTCGTGCGCGTGACCGGGACCAACCTCGACAAGATCAAGCGCGTGCGCTTCGATCTCGCCTCGGGCAAGGTGGAGCAGATGACGCCGCAGCAGGCGACGTGAAAGCGGCGCGGAGCAAAACGAACGAGCGTGGTTGATCGACACCCGCGCCGCGGTCTCGGTGGGCTCCCCTCCCCCTTGTGGGGAGGGGTTGGGGGTGGGGGTCGGAGTCGCTGGACACGCCTCGCGCAACAACAAGGACCCCCACCCCGGCGCTTCGCGCCGACCCTCCGCACAAGGGGGAGGGTAGGACCGAGTCCGTTGCTTTGGTTTGAACCAGCTGCGCGCCATTTGAAACGATGCCTGCTTTACAGCCGCTGAGCGCACCCGCCCTGAAGGCGATGCTGGCAGACCGGCACGAGCTGGCGCTCGTCGATCTGCGCGAGGAGCTGATTTTCGCGCAAAATCATCTCTTGTTTGCGCGCTCGGCGCCGCTGAGCCGGCTCGAGCTCAACTTCACCCGCCTCGTGCCGCGGCGCGGCACGCGCATCGTGCTGTGCGACGACGCCGACGGCTTGGTCGAGCGCGCGTCCGCGATTCTTGCGCGCGCCGGCTACACGAACCTGCACGCGCTCGCCGGCGGGGTTGCAGCCTGGGCGAAGGCCGGGTTCGAACTGTTCTCCGGCGTCAACGTGCCGAGCAAGGCTTTTGGCGAATTTGTCGAGCATGCGGCCGCCACGCCGAGCATCTCGGCCGAGGAGCTTGCGCGGCTGATGCACGAGCGCAGCGACTTCGTGGTGCTCGACAGCCGGCCGTTCGACGAATACCAGCGCGTGTCGATCCCGACCGCCGTCAACGTGCCCGGCGCAGAGCTGGTGCTGCGCGTCCGCGACCTCGCGACCTCGCCTGAAACGACGGTTGTGGTCAATTGCGCGGGGCGCACGCGCAGCATCATCGGGGCGCAGTCGCTGATCAACGCCGGCGTGCCCAACAAGGTCGTGGCGCTGCGCAACGGCACGATGGGCTGGACGCTCGCCGGCCTTGCCTGCGAGAGCGGCCAGGCGCGGCGCCCGGGCGATGTTTCGCGCGAGGGGCTGGCGTGGGCCAAGGCCGCCGCCGAGCGCGTGGCGCGGCGCTTGCGCATCGCGCGCATCGACGTTGCGACCCTCGCGCGCTGGCGTGCGGACGAGACGCGCACGCTCTATCTCTTCGACGTGCGCGATCCGCGGGAATACGCCGCCGGGCACGTGGCGGGCGCGCTCTCGGCGCCCGGCGGCCAGCTCGTGCAGGCGACCGACCAATATGTCGGCACGCTCGGCGCCCGCATCGTGCTGATCGATCCCGCCGAGGTGCGCGCCGTCATGACTGCGTCGTGGCTCACCCAGATGGGCTGGCGCGACGTCTACGTGCTCGCGCAAGAAGGCCGGGAAATCGAGCCGCCGGCGACGCCGATCCTGGGCACGCCGCCGGCCGCCGACCTGCGCATCGATTGCGCGGGCCTCGCCGCGCTGCTCGCTCGCAACGAAGCGACCGTCGTCGATCTCTCATTCAGCCGCGACTACCTCAAGGCGCACATTCCCGGCGCCTGGTTTGCGATCCGCTCACGGCTCAAACGCGCGCTGGCGAAAATTCCGCTCGAGGGCACGCTGGTGCTCACCTCGGAGGAGGGCGCGCTCGCCGGCCGCGCCGTAGCGGAGGCGCGCGCGCTCGTCGATCGTCCCGTGCGCGCGCTCGACGGCGGCAACGCCGCCTGGCGCGACAGCGGCCATGCACTCACCGCGGATGAGGCGCGCATGGCGGACGAGGCGGTCGATGTGTGGCTCAAGCCATACGAGCGCGCGAGCGACCAGACCGCGGCGATGCGCGACTACTTGTCGTGGGAGGTCGACCTCCCCGCGCGCGTCGCCCGCGACGGCTCCGCCAATTTCATTAGGTTTTAGCGCTAGCGCAGTTTCGTTTGTCCTTGACGCGCAACAGCGACGCGCGATCGCGAGCTTGCGCGACGAACGTGCCACGATCTCGGTGCCCTCCCTCTCCCCATTTGGGGAGAGGGTCGGGGTGAGGGGGTTACGGCGCTATCGAGAGACCTTAACCCCTCACCCCATCCCTCTCCCTATGGGAGAGGGAGCAGACCGAGTTCGCCGCCCGCAAGAGTCTACTTCACCTATCGCGCTCGACCGATGGTGTGTGGCGCAGCGGCAACACGCAACGGCCTCTACGCGCAGCGCGGCTTATCCTTAACCCAACCTTAACCCCCGCCCAGCGATGCTCCGCCGGTATCTGCGAGGGAGCGGGGCGATGCTCGATGCGAAAGCCTACAAGGCACATTTTCCGGATGATCCCGCCTACGAGCTCCCGCCCGGCGTTCCGCGGCAGCTCAGCTCCGCCGCGCTGATGGAAGCGCTCGCGGCGCTCCAGGCCGAGTTCCGCGACATCCTGCGCCAGAGCACGCCGGAATAGCGCGACTCGCGAAGCGAACTATCTCCTCCGTTCATACCCGCCCCCGCTTTCGCGGGGGTAAACTCCAGCGGGAATCCAGGGGCCGCGGTCCGTAACGCTGGGTCCCCGCAACGCGGGCGTCGCGGGGTGCCCCCTCGCGGGGACGAGCGGATGTTGCTCACACCTCGCACATTGCCGCGCAGAGCCGGCGCCATGGCGGCGTGCGAACCGATGGCATACGCTCGACAGCGGGACGCATGAACGCGGGGACATCAGCCATGCGCAAGCTCGTGGAATATCCCACGCCCTCGCTAAAAGAGCGCGACCGGCGCTGGGCGGCGGTGCGCAACGAGATGGACGCGCGCGGGCTCGATTGCCTGATCCTGTGCGGCTGGCCGACGATGTGGGACTTCAACATCGCCAACGCGCGCTACCTCTGCCCCATCGGCGGCAATGCTGAGTTCAATGTGCTGGTGTTTCCGCGCGCCGGCGAGCCGACCTCGTTCATCTATTCGCCGGTGTTCACCGACTACTGGCGCGGCGCGCAGAACTGGGTCGCCGACGTGCGGCCCAAGCGCGGCACGTTCGGCGACAGCGTCGCCGACCGGCTCGCCGAATTGCGCCTCACCGGCGCCAAGGTCGGCATCGACGGGCTCGCCGGCCCGCTCGATCCGGACGGCTGGGTGCCGCACAGCATGTATACGCGCCTGCAGGCGCGCTTGCCCAAGGCGAGCCTCGTCAATCTCGACGACATGATGGAAAAGCTGCGCACCGTCAAAAGCGCCGAGGAGATCGCGATTTTGGAAAAAGCCGCCGCGCTCGGCGACCTCATGCTGCAGGCGTGCCGCGACACCGCGCGTCCCGGCGTCAAGGAGTGCGAGGTCTACGCGCGCATGATGGAGGTGATGCTGGCGAACGGCGGCGAGGGGCCGACCTTGTTTCTCTGGGCCTCCGACGCGCATCCCTATCCGCATCCGTTCCGGGTGCCGACCACGCGGCCGCTCGCGAAAGGCGACATGATCATCTGCGAGATGCATCCCAAATTCGGCGGCTATTTCACCCACGTCGAGCGCACGTTCTGCCTCGGCGAGCCCGAGCCGCGCTACCTCGACATCTATGACGCGTGTCTTGCCGCCTATCGGTGCGGGCTCGATCTGTTCAAGCCGGGCGCAAAAATTTCCGAAGTCATGGACGCGGTGCGCGATACGATTGAGGGCAGCGGCTTCGGCATCTGCGAGGCCGGCATCCACGGCCATGGGCTCGCGTCGCTCGAATATCCCCGCTACCGCCACCACGCGAAAGGCGGCGATGCCGCGGCGCTTGCGGCGATCGGCGACGAATTCCGCGCCGGCATGGTGTTCGCCATGAACATCGACCTGTTCGATCCGAAATGGCGGGGCGGCGAAACCGGTTGCGTGTTCGCGGAGACCATCGTCATCACCGACGACGGCGCGCGGCGGCTGCACTCGTTTCCCACCGAGTTTCAGCGGGTGGCGGTTTAATCGAATCAGAACCGCAAACGTTTTTCTGAGGAGCGTGGTCTATCCTGCATCGAGAGTGGCGCGCCCGAAGAGATTCGAACTCCTGACCCCCAGATTCGTAGTCTGGTGCTCTATCCAGCTGAGCTACGGGCGCGTCTTGCGCAGAGCGCGGGAAGTGTTCCGCAAGCGGGCAAATCCGCCGGGAACGCGTGTGTAGCTATAGGCTTCGCCTCCCAATGGCAAGTTGTCATTCCGGGGCGCGCCAGAGGCGCGAGCCCGATAACCACAGCCGGTGATTATGGATTCCGGGCTCCCTCGCTGCGTTCGGGCCCCGGAATGACAACGTGGCGATAGCGCACATTGTCGGAGCACAAACTGGGCGAGCCACGGCTGGGCCGCCCCTTCCTCACGCCCGCGCGCGCTCATCGCGGTGCGTGCCGAGATCGACCGCGCGGTCCGGGATCGAGAGGCGGAAGGTCGCGCCGATGGTGCCTTCGACGAGGCGAACCTCGCCGCCGTGGGCGCGCGCCAATTCGGCCACGATGGCAAGGCCGAGCCCGACGCTGCCGGTGCGGGTCGAGCCCTGAAATGCTTCGAACAGATGCGCGCGCGCTTTCTCCGAAAGCCCAGGGCCGGTGTCGGAGACTTCGATCACCACCACCGTGCCCTCGCGCCGGCCGGTGACGCGAATCTGATCGCGGCCGGGGTCCTTGGCGTCACGCGTTTCGAGGGCCTGCGTCGCGTTGCGCGCGAGGTTGAGCAGCATGCGGAAGAGCTGGTCGGGATCGGCGTCGACCATGAGCCCGCGCTCGACCGCGCCGACCCAGCGCACCGGCGAAGCGGAATCGAGCCCCAGCGTCTCGCGCACGTCCTCGACCAGCAGCTCGAGCGAGACGGGCCGGCGGTCGGGCGGCGGCTCCTGCACGCGGCCGTAGGACAAGGTCGATTGGCAAAACGCGATAGCGCGCTCGAGCGCCACCATGAGCTTGGGCGCAAACCGCTGCACGTGCGGATCGGAAATTTTTGCCAGCCGCTCGGAAAAAAGCTGCGCCGAGGAGAGAAGGTTGCGCAGATCATGGTTGATCTTGGAGACCGCAAGCCCGAGCGCGGCGAGATGGGTCTTCTGCTGCAGCAAGGTCGCGAGATCGAGCTGCATGCCGGCGAGCTCGCGCTCGGCGATGCCGATCTCGTCGCTGCGCTCGGACGCCGCCATGATGCGCGCGGGATTTTCCGGATCGGCGCGAAACGCCACCATGTTGGCGGTCATGCGCCGCATCGGCCGTACCAGCAGCCAGTGCAGCGCGAGATAGACGAGGGTCGCAGTGATCGCGGAAATAATCAGCGACAGAATCAAGATGCGGACCGAAAAATCCACCATCGCCTGGCGCAACGGCGCCTCGTCGAGCACGATCTCGACGAACTCGCCGCCCATGGGCGCCGGCCCCACCACCCGCATCACATCGGCGTCGGTGCTGAACAGCGTATCGAAGGCCTCGATGATGGCGCGGTGCCACGACATGTCGCGCATGTCGATCTCGTGGGTGACCGCGCGCTGCATGTCCCCAGCCGCGAGCAGACGCCGGTGCTGGCCCATCTTCAAGGCGACGGCGCGCGCGCGCACGCTGTCGAGGATCTGCCGCGCGACCGCCTCGGGCACCTCGCCGCTCGGCGCGGTTGCGAACACCAGGGCCGCGGTATAGGCGGCGGAAAGCCGATCGTTGAGCCAGTTGAGGCGGAAGTTGGCGACCGAAGGCACATAGATCGCCACTTCCGCGATCATCACGAAAAGAAGCGTGAGCACGAGGAGCTTGCCCGAGAGCCCCATGCGCGGGCGCCGGCGGGTCGATCCCTCCGCCGCAGCGGGTTGAACGGTCGCGTCCATGAAACCCCGGCTCAGCCGAAGCGGCGCAGCAAGGCGATGGTGCGCCGCACCCAGACACTGGTCAGACTAGGCAGGAAATATGTAACCGCCGCGCGTTTTCCAATCTCCGCCAGGGTCGGATACGGCACTATCATACCGGCGAGTGTGCGGATGTTAAGGCCGCGGCTGATCGCCAGGGTCCAGGTGGTGATCAGCTCGCCGGCGGCGGCGCCCACGATGGTGGCGCCGAGAATCTTGCCCCTGCGGTCGGTGACGACCTTGATGTGCCCAACCGTTTCGCGCTCGGCCTGGGCGCGGTCGTTCTCGTGATAGGGCCAGCGCAGCACTCGCATCGCGATGGCGCGCGAGCGCGCCTGCGCCTCCGTCAGGCCGACATGGGCGAGCTCGGGATCGGTGAAGGTCACGCGGGGGACGGCCTCCGCATTCACCTTCACCGGCAGGCGAAAGAGCGCGTTCCGGATGACGAGACCGGCGTGGTAGTTGGCGAGATGCGTGAACTGGCCGCGCCCCGCGACATCGCCGATGGCATAGACGCGCCGGTTCGACGTCTTGAGTGCCTTGTCGACGACGATGCCGTTGCCGTCGCGGGCGATGCCGGCGCGCTCGAGCGCAAGGCCGTCCACGTTCGCCCTGCGGCCGGTCGCAATGAGGAGATGGCTGCCCTCGATCGCCTCCCCGCCATCACCGCCAAGGACGACCGTGACCTTCGACCCCGCACTTTCGACGCGCGCGACCGCGACGCTGCTGCGAACGACAACGCCTTCGCGCGCGAGTGCGTCGAGCACGATCGCCGCGCATTCGCCGTCCTCACGCGCGAGCGGTGCAGCAGCTTCCAGCACCGTCACCGCGCTTCCGAGGCGGCGAAAGGCCTGCGCGAGCTCGAGGCCGATCGCGCCCGCGCCGATGACGATGAGGTGCTCCGGTCGGATGGCGAGATCGAAGACGGTCTCGTTGGTGAGATAGGGCACCGCGTCGAGGCCGGCGATCGGCGGAAGCGACGGCGAGGAGCCGGTCGCGATGACGAAACGCCGCGCGGCGATCTCGATTGCCTCCCCCACGGCCACAGTGTCGCGGTCCTTGAAGCGCGCGGCGCCTTCGATCACCCGCACGCCGAGGCCGTTGAAGCGCTCCTTCGAATCGTTCGGCGCGATCGCCGCGATGACATCGTGCACGTGGCGGTGAACCTTGCGGAAATCGATATCGGCCACCTGTGCCGACACGCCGAAGGCGCGCGCGTCGGCGATGGCACGGGCGCGCTTGCCGGCGGCGATCAGCGATTTCGAGGGGACGCAGCCGGTATTGAGGCATTCGCCCCCCATCTTGCCCTTCTCGACCAGCACCACGGGCACGCCGAAGGCGGCAGCGGCGGCGGCAACCGAAAGGCCGCCGGAGCCGGCGCCGATGACGCAGATGTCGGGGGTTAACCGCTCCGGCATGGCTGCTTCCTCTTGTGTCATTCCGGGGCGCGCTGAGGGCGCGAGCCCGGAATCCATAACCACGGCCTGTGCTTATGGATTCCGGGCTCCCTCGCTGCGCTCAGGACCCGGAATGACAGTTGCGGGCCCTGTGCGCGCGCGCAAGCGCCGCACCACGACCGGAACGAGCGCGAGCACACCCAACGCGGTGAGCGCCCCGATGAGCTCCGGCGTGAGCGCCGTGTGCATGTGGAACTCGAGGCGACAATCCGAGCGAGCCGCCGCCAAGCACGACCGGTAGGCGGCTTGCTGCGCGGCGATCACGCTGTCGAGCCCAGCGCCGACAAACGCAAATACGAAGGTTGCAGGAATCACGCCAAGCGCGGTCGCCGCCGCGAAGGTGCCGAGGCGCACACCGGTGAGCGCCGGAACGAGATTGACCATCCAGAACGGAAAGACCGGCACCAGACGCAGAAACAAAAGGTAGCTGAACGCGTCGGCGCGAAAGCCTTCGGCCAATCGCTCGGCCAGCGGACCGGCGCGGCGCACGAGGTACTCGCCGACGGCGCTCTTGGCGATCAGGAAAATGCAAATCGCACCGATCGTCGCGCTCACCGCCGCCGCCGCCCCACCGAGAACGACACCGAAGAGAATTCCGCCGGTGACGGTGAGAAACGCACCGACCGGAATCGAGAGCGCGACCGCCGCAATGTAGAGCGCGACATACGCCGCAAGCGCCGAGAGTTCGTGCGTGGTGATGAAGTCGCGCAGCGCGTCGTGGTGACGGGCGAGCGTCTCGAACGAGAGCTGGCGATGCCAGCCCATCGCGAACACGGCGACAGATGCCGCGACGATCACAATGAGCGGAACGAGGCGCCGCAACGGGAATCTCCCGCTTTTGCTCGCGGATGATGGATCGTTGCCGGCGGTCATGGTCGATCCAGGTGCACCATGCAATCTTAGCGGAGGTTAAGCATCGAAACGGCGCTTTCACCGCCTTGTGACGGCGCCTCACGTGCTTGTGCCGGGCATGCACCGGTCGCATTGACGACGACCGGCAGCCTCCCGTATAAGCCCGCGAGTTTTTGGGCGTGGCGATCCCGCCTTGTAAGGGCAAGCCCAAGCCGGAGCCTAACGCCGCGCGGGCAAGCAATATCCAGCGCCAGCGGAGAACAAGTCGTGAAGCGGACCTTTCAACCGAGCAATCTGGTGCGCAAGCGCCGTCACGGCTTCCGTGCCCGCATGGCGACCAAGGGCGGGCGCAAGGTCGTCGCCAGGCGCCGCGCGCGCGGACGCAACCGGCTCAGCGCCTGAACACTCGCCGCGGCGCGGCCCGCCCATGGAGCGGCTCAGGCACCGCGCCGATTTTTTGGCCGCTGCGAGCGGAGCCAAAGCCCCGACCGCGGCGTTCGTGCTGCAGGCGCGCAAGCGAGGCGACAGCGGTCCGGTCCGCGTCGGCTTCACCGTGTCGAGAAAGGTTGGAACGGCCGTCGAGCGCAATCGCGTGCGGCGCCGGCTCAAAGAAGTCGTGAGGCTATCGGCCGCAACTGGTCTTTGCTGCGGCCATGATTATGTGCTCATCGGGCGGCGCGCTGCCCTTTCGCTGCCGTTTGAGCAAATGACGCAGGATTTCCAGCGCGCGCTGCGGCGGGTCTCCCAATGAGCGACCAGAAGAACACAATCCTCGCCATCGTGCTCTCCGCGCTCGTCCTGATCGGGTGGCAGATCTATTTCGGCCTGCCGCAGATGGAGAAGCAGAAGCAGATCCAGCAGCAGCAGGCGCAGGAGCGCTCGCAGCAGCCGCCTCCGGTCCCCCAGCAAGGAGGCACGACGCAAACCCCAACGGCACCGGGAACGGCGCCGCAAGCGTCTACTCAGCCCGGCACCGTGGCGCAGCCCATGAGCCGGGAGGCCGCGCTCGCGCTTTCGCCACGCGTGCGCATCGAGACGCCGAGCCTCTCCGGCTCGATCTCGCTCAAGGGCGGCCGCATCGACGACCTCTCGCTCGTGAAATATCGCGAGACGGTGGACCCGAGCTCGCCGCCGATCGTGCTGCTCGCGCCCTCAGGGAGCCCGCATCCGTTTTATGCCGAATTCGGCTGGTCGCCGCCGAGCGGCGCGCCGGTGAAGCTGCCGAACGCGGACACGATGTGGCAGCAGGAAGGCGCGGGCACGCTTGGTGTCGGTCGGCCGGTGACGCTCGTCTACGACAACGGCGAAGGACTTTTGTTCCGGCGCACCATCGCGGTCGACGAGAACTATCTCTTTACGCTCAAGGACGAGGTCACCAACAAGGGCGCGGCGCCGGTCACGCTCTTTCCGTTTGGGCTGATCTCGCGTCACGGCACGCCGCATACGCTCGGCTACTATATCCTGCACGAGGGCCTGATCGGAGTTTTCGGCGACAAGGGTTTGCAGGAGGAGACCTACGCCAATATCGAGAAGCAGAAGGCGATTTCATTCACTGCGACGAATGTGTGGCTCGGGATCACCGACAAGTATTGGGCCGCGACGCTCCTCCCCGATACCAAGACCCAAGTCGATGCGAAATTTTCGACGGGCGTTATCGGCAACAACATCAAGACCTACCAGAGCGACTATCTGGGCCCGGCGCAGACCATCGCGCCCGGCGGCAGCGCCGCCGTCGATGGCCGGCTGTTCGCCGGCGCCAAAGAGGTCTCGATCGTTGACGGCTACAACGATCGGCTCGTGCTCAACAAATTCGACCGGCTGATCGACTGGGGCTGGTTCTACTTCATCACCAAGCCGCTGTTCCTGGCCATGGACTGGATCTATCGCCACGTCGGCAATTTCGGCCTCGCCATCCTGATCGTCACGGTCATCATCAAGTTCTTCTTCTTGCCGCTCGCCAACAAATCCTACGCTTCGATGGCGAAGATGAAGGCGGTGCAGCCCGAGATGATGGCGATCCGCGAGCGCTTCGCCGACGACAAGATGAAGCAGCAGCAGGCGATGATGGAGCTCTACAAGAAGGAGAAGATCAACCCGATCGCCGGCTGCCTGCCGATCGTCATCCAGATCCCGGTCTTCTTTGCGCTTTACAAGGTGCTGTTCGTCACCATCGAGATGCGGCACGCACCGTTCTTCGGCTGGATCAAGGACCTCGCCGCGCCCGATCCGACGACGGTGTTCAATCTGTTCGGGCTCATTCCGTGGGACCCTTCGCACGTTCCGCTGATCGGTACCTTCCTCCTGCTCGGCGCTTGGCCGCTCATCATGGGCGTGACCATGTGGTTCCAGATGAAGCTCAACCCGGCGCCGCCCGATCCGACGCAGGCGATGATCTTCAACTACATGCCGATCATCTTCACCTTCATGCTGGCGAGTTTTCCCGCCGGGCTCGTGATCTACTGGGCATGGAACAACACGCTCTCGGTGGCCCAGCAGAGCCTGATCATGCACAGGCATGGAGCCAAGATCGAGCTGTGGGATAATCTCAAGGGCACGTGGGGAAGCCTGAAAAATCTTTTTAAAAAAAAAGTGATACAGGAGTAAGTAGCTCATCGTCATGAGCAGCCCGCAGGCGCCCTCGCT
>Ga0209647_1001170_pt1 | contig 22855 bp, 20 predicted proteins | sample GraSoi_2013_60cm_FD_185827 | JGI IMG/M metagenome (GOLD analysis project Ga0209647, IMG submission 185827) | Grasslands soil microbial communities from the Angelo Coastal Reserve, California, USA - Sample 9_17_2013_60cm (SPAdes) (version 2) | ecosystem: Environmental > Terrestrial > Soil >... | reverse complement strand
GCCTGGCCCTCGCTGACCGCCTCGCCCTCGGCGACGAGGATGGCGGCAACGATGCCGGCCGTCGGCGCGAGGACGGGAAGCTCCATCTTCATCGCTTCGAGGATGATCATCTCGTCGCCTTCGGCCACGCGACGACCGACGACGGCGGCGACGCGCGCGACGATGCCGGCCACCTCGGAGCGCACCGGAATATCCGCCATCTTCCCTCCCGAGCGCTCCGCGGCGATGCGCCGGCGCGCGCCAGGGCAAGGTATCCGGCGCGCGCGACCGCTGGCAAGCAAGGCTTGGCGGCGCCGCGGCGATGGGCTATGGCGGAGCGCGTCCCGCGAGCCCAGATTAGGCGACATGGCCACCGAGATCCCCTTTCGCCGCGACATCGACATTGATTACGGCGTCGCCGCGGCGCTGACGCCGCTCATCCGCCGCGTCGTCGCGCGCAACCCCAGCCCTTTCACCTTCAAGGGCACCGGCACCTACATCGTCGGGCATGGCCAGGTCGCCGTGATCGACCCGGGGCCGGAGATCGCCGCGCATATCGCGGCGCTGCTCGGCGCGTTGCGCGGCGAGACCATCACGCACATCCTGATCACGCACACGCATCTTGATCATTCGCCGGCCGCGGTGGCGATCAAGCACGCGACGGGCGCCAAGACCTATGGCTTCGGGCCACATGGCTCGGGACGCGCGGAGGACCGCACCGGCGTCGGCGGCGTCACCGAGGAAGGCGGCGATCACGCCTTCATTCCTGATGTCGTCATGCGCGACGGCGACACGGTCGAGGGGCCGGGCTGGCGCCTCGGCGCCGTTCACACCCCGGGCCACACCTCAAACCACCTGTGCTTCGCCCTGCCGGAGGAGCGCACGCTCTTTTCCGGCGACCATGTGATGGGCTGGTCGACCAGCGTCATCGCGCCGCCCGACGGCGACATGGCCGCCTATATGCGCTCGCTCGCGAAGCTGCTGGCGCGCGACGACGCCGTCTACTGGCCGACGCATGGCCCGTCGATCCCGGACCCCGGACCCTTCGTCCAGGCCTTCATCGCGCATCGGCGCGAGCGCGCCGACGCCATCCTCGATCGCCTGGCGCAAGGCGACGCGGCGATCCCGGCGATCGTCGGGCAGGTCTATGTCGGGCTCGATCCGCGGCTCAAGGGTGCCGCCGCGCGCTCCGTGCTCGCCCATCTCGTCGAGCTGGTCGAGACCGGCAAGGTCGCTTGCGACGGTCCGCCGACGCTCGACGCGCGCTATCGATTGAAGCGCTGAAGGGCGATATCGACTCGCCGGAACTTCGGCGCAAAACGGCCGACATTAACCAAATATAAACGCCTGTGCCGCAGCGACAACTCCGCATTTCCGGGGTTGCGCGGCCGTCTGGCGAGAATAGTTGCCGCCGACCTAAAACTGTAACGCAACCGTGCTAGCAAGCTGGGCCACGGCATCAGCCTGAGGGTCGCATGCGGCTTATGGCACAAGAGCGTCGGCTGCGCAGCGCAGTGAAGCACGGCTGGACCCGCCTCGTCAGCGCGGCGCGGCCACGATACAGAGTCGCCGCGCGGGCGCGTGAGCGGCATTTTCCCATACTCGCAGCAAGCACAGGCAGCACGATGCCGCCCGCCGGACTTTCGATCGATCTGGTGGCGCTCACCATCATGGCGGTAAACCGGCTCGGCCCGGCGACGCTGCGCACGGTCGCGCATGGCAAGCCGCTCACGGTGACGGTGCCGGACGCCCGCATCGGCGAGATCTTCCGCGCGGCACTGGCAGAGATGCAGAAGACACGCCTCACCGACCGCCTCATCGCCATCGTCGTCGACGACGCCGCGGATGCGAGACAGTCGCCAAGCCGCGCCTGACGGCGCGACGCTGCGGCCACGCCGGGCGACGGCGCCCGGCGATCGCGAGACGTTTTTCCGCCACTGGCTGCGCGACCCGCTCGGCATCGGCGCGGCCGTCCCGAGCGGCAGGCGCGTCGCGCAAGCGATGGCGTGCGAAGTCGAGCTGGCACGTCCGGGCGTCGTGCTCGAACTGGGCGGCGGCACCGGCAGCGTGACGTGCGGTCTGCTCGCCGCCGGTTGTCCGGCCGACCGTCTCGTCGTCATCGAGCGCGAACCGGCGCTCGCCGATCACCTCTGTCGCCGCTGTCCCGGCGTACGCGTGATCTGCGGCGATGCCTGCAACGCCGAGACGCTGCTGGCCGACGAGGGCATCGCGATGCTGGCCACGGTCGTCTCGAGCCTGCCGATCAAATGGTTCCCGCGCTCCGCCCAGCGCGCGTTGCTCGAGGCGTGCTTTGCCCGCCTCGGCGCGGATGGCGCCTTCGTGCAGCTCACCAACGCGCTCGCCTCGCCGCTCGCCGCGGCTGAGCTCGGTCTCGCCGGCGAGGAAGTGACGCGCATCTGGGCGCATTTCCTGCCGACCCAGATCTGGCGCTACCGGCGCAGCGCAATTCCGCAAGTCACGCCGTGACGATCACGCCGCGGCACTATCGCACGATCTGGATCTCCGACGTCCATCTGGGCACGCGCGGATGCAAGGCGGAGTTCCTGCTCGATTTCCTGCGCCATACCGAATCCGACAATCTCTACCTGGTCGGCGACATCGTCGATGGATGGCGCCTGCGCCGCTCCTGGTACTGGGCGCAAAGCCACAACGACGTCATCCAGAAGGTGCTGCGCAAGGCGCGCAAGGGCACCAAGGTCGTCTACATCCCCGGCAATCACGACGAGTGGCTGCGCGACTACACGCAGATCCGGCTCGGCGGCGTGTTGCTGCTCGACCAAGCGGTGCATGAGACGGCGGATGGCCGGCGGCTGCTGGTGCTGCATGGCGACGCGTTCGACGGCGTGGTGCGCTATGCGAAATGGCTGGCGCTGCTCGGTGACGGCGCCTACAACGCCGCCCTCCACCTCAATCACTACTTCAATCTCGTCCGGCGCCGTTTCGGCTATCCCTACTGGTCGCTTTCCGCCTACCTCAAGGCCCGCGTCAAGAACGCCGTCGAATTTGTCGGCAACTACGCCGACGCCATCGTCGCCGAGGCACGCAAGCACGGTGTCGACGGCGTCGTCTGCGGCCATATCCACCATGCCGAGATGCGCGATATCGACGGCGTGCTCTATTGCAACGACGGCGACTGGGTCGAGAGCTGCACCGCGCTGGTCGAGCACAACGATGGCCGGCTCGAGATCCTCCATTGGGCCGCGTTGCGCGACCTCGATCCCCTCGCCGCCCGCTCGCGCGAGCCCGAGCAGGAGCACGATCTGGCCGCCGCCGACGCGTCGTGAGGATCGCGCTGGTCAGCGACGCGTGGACACCCCAGGTGAACGGCGTCGTTCGCACGCTGACCGCGCTCGTCGGCGAGCTCGGCGCCCGCGGCCACCGGGTGACGACGATCACGCCCGACCTCTTCCGCACCGTGCCGTGCCCGACATATCCGGAAATCCGCCTCGCGCTGCGCCCCGCCGGCCGTATCGGCGCGCTCATCGACGCCGCCAAGCCCGAGGCGATCCACATCAGCACGGAAGGGCCGCTCGGCTTTGCGGCGCGGCGCCATTGCCTCAAGCGCGGCTACGGCTTCACCACGGCGTTCCATACGCGCTTTCCCGAATATGTGGCGGCGCGCTTCGCCGTGCCGCCATCGTGGAGCTACGCGCTGATGCGGCGCTTCCACGCGCCGTCCAAAGGCGTGATGGTCGCGACCGAGACGGTTCGGCGCGAGCTCGCCGCGCGCGGCTTTGGCAACCTGACAAGCTGGAACCGCGGCGTCGACGCCGAACTCTATCAACCCGCGCGGCGCGAGGATTTTTTGGGCCTGCCGCGGCCGATCTTCCTCGCCGTCGGCCGTGTCGCCGTCGAGAAGAATATCGCGGCCTTTCTCGCGCTCGATCTGCCGGGGTCGAAGGTGGTCGTCGGCGACGGGCCGCTGCTCGACAAGCTGCGCCGGCGGCATCCCGAGGCGCATTTCCTCGGCCGACATGTCGGCCCGGCCCTTGCCCGCCTCTATGCGTCGGCCGACGTCTTCGTCTTTCCCAGCCGCACCGACACCTTCGGCCTGGTGCTGCTCGAGGCGCTCGCCTCGGGCGTTCCGGTCGCGGCTTACCCCGTGCCCGGGCCGCTCGACGTCATCGGCGACAGCGGCGCCGGCGTGCTCGACGAGGATCTCGGCCGCGCCGCGCTCGCCGCCCTCGAAATCCCGCGCGCGCGCTGCCGCGCCCATGCGCTCCGCTACACTTGGGCCGCTTCGGCGGACCAGTTTGTCGACAATCTGTGGCCGCTTGGCTGACTGATTCCGCTCAAAGCTTGCGCCAGCCCGGTGTGCCCGGCTCGCTGTTGTGGAAGGTGATCGGGCCGATGCCGCAGATGGCGATGACCGCCGGCTCCTTGCCGTCCGCCTTGACGCCGTCATAGTGCGGCGTCGTCGCGACGCGCCGGACAAAGCTTCCCGCGGCCGCCGGCACGGTGCTCTCGGGATCGAATTTGTCGCCGCTCGCGACCCACCACGTGCCGGAGACGACGACGCAGTAGCGGTCGCTCTCGTACCAGTGCGGCGCGCTCATATAGCCGGGGTGCCACTTGACCAACGTGTAATACAAGCCCGGCTCCGACGTCTTGCTCCATAGCGGCGCCTGCTCGACGCTCCTCTCGGGAAAGTCGGGCGGCTTTACCCAGGTGAGCTGTTCCGGCAGCTTGACGATGGTCATGGTCGGATCGGGCGCGGCAGCGGCCCGACCGGCGGCGAGAGCCAGCGGCAGTGCGGTGAGCAGCGGCGCGATCAGGAGATCGCGGCGCGTGGCGAGCAGCGCGTCCATGATGTTCCCATCCTCCCTTTGACGTCGGCCGACATCACGCCGGCGCGAATTTCACCAGCGTCACTTCCTCGGTGACGTCGTCGAACACGGCCGCCACCTTCTGCCCGATGCGGATGCTCTCGACATCGCCGGTGATGATGTTGGTCATCAGCCGCGGTCCCTCCTCGAGCTCGACCAGTGCCACGACATAGGGCATGTCGCCCTTGAAGGCCGGGCCGGCCGGACGGCGCGCGATGGTGAAGGTGTAGATGGTGCCGCGGCCGCTCGCGGCGGTCCACTCGACGACGGACGAATGGCAATGGGGGCAGAGCTCGCGCGGATAGAAGAAATGCCGGTCGCACAGGCGGCAGCGCATGATGGCGAGGCGGTGTTCGCGCGCGGCCCGCCAGAATGGGCCGGACTCGACATCGATGGCGGGCAGCGGCTTCTCGTACATTGCTTTCCTCACGCGCGCGTCAGAACGCAGGTGGCGACGGTGGAGAGGACGCCGCCGGTGCCGTGGGCGAGCGCGACCTCGGCATCCTTGACTTGGCGCGGCCCGCACTCGCCGCGCAATTGACGCGTCGCCTCCGTCAACAGGAACAGGCCGTACATGCCGGGGTGGCAGTAGGAGAGCCCGCCGCCATTGGTGTTGAGCGGGAAGGCGCCGCCCGGCGCGGTGCGCTGCCCGGAGACGAAGGCGCCGCCGTCGCCGCGGCGGCAGAAGCCCAACGCCTCCAGCGACAGCAGCACGGTGATGGTGAAGGAGTCGTAGATCTCGACGACGTCGAAATCATCGGCTGCGACGCCGGCCATCGCCATCGCGCGGCTGCCGCTGTCGGCGGCGTGATGCAGCCAGGCCAGGTCTTCCATTTGCGCGATGCCCCAATGGCTCGTCGCCTCGGCGAAGCCGGCGATCGCCACCGGCGCCTGCTTGAGGTCGCGCGCCCGCTCGAGGCTGGTCACGGCGATGGCGCCGCCGCCGTCAGTGACGAGGCAGCAATCGCGCAGATGCAGCGGATCGCAGATCATCGGGCTCGCCAATACCTCCTCGATGCTGAGCGGATCACGCATCGTCGCGGCGGGATTGAGCGCCGCCCATTTGCGCGTCGCCACGGCGATCTCGGCGAGCTGCTCGGGCGTGGTGCCGTGCACGTGCCGGTGCCGCATCGCCGCCATGGCATAGGCGCCGACCGGGCTCGGCAGGCCGAAGGGGGCCTCGTACTGGCTGTTGAGCACGGCGGCGCCGCGTGCGCCCAGCGTGCGCGACGCGTCGCTCCGCTGCCGACTGCCATAGAGGATGAGCGCCACCTCGCAGACGCCCTGCGCCACCGCGGCGGCGGCATGGCCGACATGCGCCTCGAAGGAGGAGCCGCCGATCTGCGTGCCGTCGAGATAGCCGGGCCTTATGCCGAGATACTCGGCGAGCGTCACCGGCATGAAGAGACCGGGGCCGGGTACACCCCAGGCGCCGGCGGCGAAGAGCCCGTCGACATCGTCGAAGGAAAGCCCGGCCTCGTCGAGCGCCGCTTTCGCCGCGCGCGCCTGTATCTGCAAGACGGTGCCGTCCTCGGCGAGCACGCCCTGCCGCAAGGGCGTGTCGGCAACGCCGACGATCGCTGCTTTCCTGGCCATCCCGGCCCTCCTACCGTACCCGCCCTTTTCGGTGTCATTGCGAGCGCAGCGAAGCAATCTCCATCAAGCAATGGCGTGGTGCCTGTGTAAGGTTGCTTCGTCGCTTCGCTCCTCGCAATGACAAGACTGGGGAGGGGGAATCGAAATGTCAAAATCGGGCCACTAGAATGGTGCCCCATGATCAGGATCACCGACAAGATCGAGCTCGACGAGCGCGAGCTGGGCGAGAGCTTCATCCGCGCCAGCGGCCCCGGTGGGCAGAACGTCAACAAGGTGTCGAGCGCCGTGCAGCTGCGCTTCGACGTGTGGCGCTCGCCGTCGCTCGATGAGGGCACCAGGCGGCGCATTGCGGCGCTGGCGGGCAGGCGAATGACCAAGGATGGCGTGCTGGTGATCACGGCCGAGCGCTTCCGCGAGCGCGAGAGGAACCGCGAGGATGCGTTGGCGCGTCTCGTCGATTTGATCGCGCAGGCGGCGGTGATCCCGAAGAAGCGGCGCAAGACGCGCCCGACCAAGGCGGCGAAGGAGAAGCGGCTCGCGTCGAAGTCCGCGCGCTCGCGGCTCAAGCGGATGCGCCGCGCCGCGCCGGACGCGTGATCGCGGCCTGCAAAACGGGAGACCCTTACGCGGCGAGGTGCTCCTTGATCGTGTCGGTGAGCTTGCCGAGATCGACCGGCTTCAGGAATACCGGCTCCTGGATTGTCTCGGCCTCCAGCACCTCGGGATAACCGGTGACAAAGACGACCGGCAATCCGGGCCGGCGCCAGCGCGCCATGCGCGCCAAGGCCAAGCCGTTGACCTGGCCCCGCGGCATGCAGATGTCGATCACCGCCAGATCGATGTGTCGCCCCGAATCCAACTCGTCGAGCGCCTCGTTCGATTTGGCCGCGGCAATGACCGTAAAGCCGGCCTTCTCCAGGTGGTGAGCGGCCGTGAGCCGCAAAATCTCGTCGTCCTCGACCAACAGGATGGTGGCCATAGGCCCCGCGCCTCCTTACCCAATTTGGGTAGTATGTATCTGTTCGTCGCAAAATGTAAATGCGTGTATCAAAAAAATTCATTCGTTCCGCCAATAGGTTATGGAGACGCGTCGTCCATTTGGCGGATCGCCGCCTTTGCTGCATTGCAAGGAGGGGGGATCATTCCTCGCCGGCCACGACCTCGAGCAGCACCGGCCAGTATTTCTGCCCATGGCCGCGGCGGATCGCCTCGGCGAGGCGCGCGCGCGCCACCTCCGCGCCCGCGGCGCCGACCCCGCCGGCGCGCGCCAGCTCGAGGGCGTAGCCGAGATCTTTGAGCGCATATTCCGCGCAAAAGGCGTTCTCGGGAAAGTGCCGCGGCAGCATGGCCTTCATGCCGTGGTTGCGCAGCGCGAAGCTGTCGGCCGAGCCCTTGCTCAGCGTCTCCAGCAGCAGCCGCTCGTCGACGCCGGCGCGGCCGCCGATGGCGAGCGCCTCGGCCAGCGCGCCGACGGTCTCGAACAGCACCATGTTGTTGAGGATCTTGACCACCTGGCCACAGCCGACCGGCCCGCAATGGGTGACGTCGGTCCCCATTGCCGCGAGATAGGGTTGGATCCGCTCGAAGAGCGCGGCCGAGGCGCCGACCATGATGCTGAGCCGTCCTTGCTGCGCCGCCTCGCGGGTGCGCGCGACGGGCGCGTCAGCGAAGTCGATGCCGGCTTCGGCCAGGCGAGCGGCGAGCGCGCGGGTCAGCGCGACCGGCGACGTGCCGCAATCGACGACGGTGCGAACGCGGCCGCCGGCGCCGGCGATGCCGCCGGCGCCGAGGCACACCTCCTCGACCTCGCGACCGCTCGGCAGCGAAAGAAAGATGAGGTCGGCGCGATGCGCCAGCTCGGCGACCGAGGCGCAAGGCGAGACCTTCTCCGCCGCCAGCCGTTGCAACGGGTCGGCGCGGCGGTCCGCGGCGTAGACCCTGAGGCCGGATTTGCGCGCGAGGTTGGCGCACATCGGCTCGCCCATGGCGCCGAGCCCGACGAATCCCAAGCTCTCGATTGCCGCCATGTCAATCCTCCCACCTGCAGCTTCACGCCTCGGCGCTTTCCTGCTGCCGGCCGCCCAAACCCTCTCCCCTTGCGGGAGAGGGTGGACGCGCAGCGTCCGGGTGAGGGGGCTGGTAGCCTATGGCGCGCAGCCCCCTCACCCTCCCGTTGCTGCGCAACGGGGCCCTCTCCCGCAAGGGGAGAGGGGTTTGCGCGGCGCAATTGGCTTCGTTTGGTAATTTTAATGTTTGCTTGCCCGCTCGCCTACCCACCGGCTCGTCTTCGCCGTCACGCCTGAACGCTAATTACGTACGGACCCTATATGAGACGTGTGGCGCGGGCGTCAAGGGCGGGAGGCTCGTCGTGGCCGGCTTGTCCCGGCCATCCACGTCTTTTCCTGGACGATGCGAGCTCTCGCGGTTGCAAGGGCAACCGCTGCCGCCCGCCGGCGATCGCGCTCCGCGCGACGCCAGGGATTCTTAACCATTCTTGCCGCATGCTTTCGGCCAAGCACAGCAACCGGCTCCGGCATGGGTATTCTCGCGCGCCTATTCCTTCTCCTGGCGATCGCCCTGCTGCCGACGGCAACGATCCAGATCTATGACGAGCTGGATCGGCGCCAGGCCCAGGAGGCGGAGCTGCATGCCGAGGCGCAGCGGCTGACCAAGCTGGCCGGCACGGAGCAGGACGGCCTTTTCGACGGCACGCACCAGCTCCTCACCGCCATCGTGCAATTGCGTCCGGCGCTCCTGCAAAACCGCGATCTCTGCGCCGGGACGCTCGGCCGCCTGGCGACGCAGCAGCAGCGCTACGCCTATATCGCGCTCACCGATCTCGACGGGAACATCCTCTGCGCCAGTACGCCGCGGCGGGACGAGCTGGCGGCGCAGCAAGCCTTCATCCGTGCCGCCGCCATCGGCGGCGATTTCTCCGTCGGCAAGGCCGCCGTTACGGCAGACGGCAAGCGCTTGCTCCCGCTCGCGCTGCCGGTCGCCGGAGAGGGCGGCAAGGTCACCGAGATCGTGCTGGCGGCGCTCAGCCTCGACTGGCTTGCCGCGAACCTGCCGGCGAGCCTCCTGCCCGCCGGCGCGACCATGTACGTCGCCGATCGCGCCGGAATCGTCATCGCCCAGCTGCCGCAGGCAGATGGCGCGCCCTACCGTGTGGGCGATGCGGTGCCCGAGGCGCGCCGCGTGCTGCTCACGCGCACCGTCGCCGGCACGCTCGAGAGCAGCGATCCCGGCGGCGGCGCGCGCATCTTCGGCTACAAGCCGCCCGATGCGCCGCCGGCGCAAGGCGTTTATATCGAGGTTGGGATCGACCGCGACGCCGCGCTCGCCGCGATGGACCGCGCCAGGGCACGGCACGGGATGGCGGCCATCGCCGCGCTGCTCGCCGGCTGTCTTCTCGCCTGGCTCGGCGCGCATTACTGGATCCGCCGGCCCACCGGCGCGCTGGTGCGCGCGGCCCGGCGCTGGCGCGAGGGGGACTGGGGCGCGCGCGTCGATTCCGGCGACAGCCGCTCCGAATTCGGCCGCCTCGGCCACGCCTTCGACCAGATGGCGGAAGCCCTCGCCCAGCGTGAGCGGCAGCTCATCCAGGCGAAGGAGGATGCCGAGGCGTCCAACCGGGCGAAATCGAGCTTTCTCGCCAATATGAGCCAGGAGCTGCGCACGCCCTTGAACGCCATCATCGGCTTCTCGGAGGCCATCACCGGTCAGCATTACGGCGCCAACGCCGTCGAGCGCTACCGCGAATGCGCGACCTATATCAGCGCCTCGGGCCGGCATCTGCTGCGCCTCGTCAACGACGTGCTCGACGTCTCCAAGCTGGCCGCGGGACAGTTGGAGCTGGCCGAATCCGTGGTCGATCTCGGCGCGCTCTTGCGCGAGTGCATCGCCCTCCTCGGCAGCGAGGCGCAGCAGAAAGCCGTGACGATCGCCACGGTCATCCCCGCCGCGTTGCCGCCCCTGATGGCCGGCGAGCTGCGGCTGAAGCAGGTGCTCCTCAATCTGCTGTCGAACGCGGTGAAATTCTCCCGCCAGGGCGGCCGCGTCACCGTCGCCGCGGAGGTGACCGAGGCCGGCGACCTCGCCGTCAGCGTGGCCGATCAGGGCATCGGCATGAAGCCGCTGGACATCCCGCTGGCGCTCGAGCCGTTCCGCCAGATCGACAACGCCCTGTCGCGGCCCTACGAAGGCACCGGCCTGGGCCTGCCCCTGGCCAAGATGCTGGTCGAGAAGCATGGCGGCACGCTCGCTCTCGAAAGCACGCTCGGCGTCGGCACCACGGTGACGGTCACTCTGCCCGCCGCGCGGCTGCGCCCGCTGCTGCATGCCGCGCATGAGCATGCCGGGGCGGGAGCTTAGATCGATCACCATCACAAAGGTTGTGAAGCTCTAATAGCGCGTCTCAGCCGGCTATTTTGAGTAAGTGGGTGATGCGATCTACTTGATCTCGCAACGGCGATGGAACGTAGTCCCGGAACGGTGACAGGCAGACAAGTGTCAGCAGGATCACAGCGACGCCGCCAAAGGCAAATACCCGGCCGAGGAACGAACCCGATCGCCGCGGCGTCTCCGGGTCGGCTGAGCGCGATGCCGGCTGGTCGCCTCTGGATTGCCGCGCCGCCGCAAGCTCGGCTAGGAGGGACTCGCCGGTGATCGTCTGCACAACGCGCCTGGACGGTATCTCCTCCGCGAGGCGCGCAACGGCGTAGCGGGTGTTGAGCAGATGCTCGACCGTGCCGGCCAACTCGTCCGCCATAGACGCTTGATATGTTCCGTGGGCCTCGTGCGAACCCAACCGAGGGTCGGAGCGGCGGGAAGCGACTTGTTTGGGAGCGGGCATCGACACCCTCGCAATTTGCGATAAACCGCGACAATCGATGCACCCGATTCTGCAATTAAGCGCTTAATTTGACGTTAGTAACGTGGATAGCCAGTTGGCCGAAGGCCATCAGGGATTAGGCCGCGAGCAGCGCTTCGACTTCTCTTACGACCTCAACCGCTCGCAACGGCTTGTAGAGAACTCGCCCGACGTGCATGGCGTTCCGCTCGGTGGCCTTCTGAGGGTAGCCCGTCGCGAAGAGCACCTTGATCCCAGGTCGCATCAGCTTGGCTTGCCGCGCCAATCGCACGCCATCTATGCCGGCCATGACAATATCGGCGAAGAGCACGTCGACGGGGCGTTCGGCCAAAATGCGAAGCGCCTCGTAGCCGTCGCTTGCGGTCAGTACGCCAAGCCCCTTCTCGGAGAGTATCCGCATGAGGAGATCGCGTACCGCGGTGTCGTCTTCGACGACCAGAATGGTGAACAGGCGTGCCATCCGCGGTTAGCACCTCTGACGATTCTTGTAAGGTCTGAGCACCTGATCATTTTTTGAGCGGGTGATCAACACGCGTTTTTAGACCTACCACTTTCGGGCAAGGCGGACGATCGGTGAGACGGACTGATAAAATGCGAAGCGAAACCCTCTGCAAGGTACAGGCTGAGGTGATAGGTTCACCCGTCTCTCCTAACCAGCCAGAAGAGCCTCGGTCTCATGTTTGAGCCCGGGGCTCTTCGTTTTTGCATGGGTGGTTGAAACGTCTGCTCGATGACAAACGGCGCCGAACAACGAAAAAAGAGCCCGGGCTCCTGCTGACCTACGGCATGGAGAGACAACCCGTGCTTGGCTTCGTCATCTTGTGGCTCAAGCGCGAACTGCGCAGGGCTTAACCGGCCGTTTGCATTAATCGCCCGATGCCGGGTCGAATATACCGAAGGCCAGTCGAAATTCGATGCGGACAGGTCGGCGTCGGAAGAAACCGACGAGACGGTATGTCGGACCGCATTGACCCGGTTTCCGGGAACCCCATCCCGTTTGTCATCCTCGACCACGAGCAAGTTGCGAATCTCGTCTCCCAGTCAGCGTCACATGGCCGGACGAGTGGCCGACGGTGCCGGAGGCGATCCGTCTGTTTCTATCTTCGCCGCCCAGTCGTCGAGATAGTCGGCAAGAGCCAGAAGCTGGTCGCGGGTTCCGGGATCGCTCGGACCTTGCGTATACGCGCGGAATTCCGCAGCCTTCGTCCGTAAGTGTGCGACATCTATCATAACCGACCCCGGCTATTGTTTCAGGGTAAGGGCTACATTAGCTACTCGCACTTACCAAACCGTTGAAGTCTACGCTGATGGGTAAAATGCTATACGAAAGTTGTGTCAAAAAAGGTGCACCCTGTTAAATTGAGCGGGTCGCTTCCACGAAGCGACGGTCTCCAGACAGCCAAGCAGCGCAAGTCGCTTGCGTCGTTCGCGTCGCTTCATCAACGGCTCCCCCGCGATGGCACGTATGAGCAGGCAGGGGCGGCGCCTTAGCCGACCGCTGCGCTAGATCCGGAGCGGAATTTCTCGGCGTCAACGCCTATTCGCGGCGCAGGTCGGTGGCGATAGTGCGCGCCATCAATTCGGCCCCCGTCCGCAGGCATTCAGCTGCACGCGGTGCTGCCGCATTCAGGGCATCGCTGCTCGGAAAGGCGCAGCGGCTGTCGTCGGGGTTCCCTGCTAAGCGACCAGCCGAACGGCCGAGGACGGTGTCGGCGTCAAAAGCCAGTTGCTCGGCATACAGTGTCCGCCCGCTGGAGGGCGTGACAAGACGAACCGTCGCCCATATGAAAGGCCGATACGGAAGAACGAGAGTGCCGCGATATCCGGCGTCCCTGATGGCGATGTCGAGGACTGCATCCGTCGCAGATAGCTGGAACTGCGCGTACTCGGCATAAAGCCCGTTCGGTTTGGATCGCGCTGCTGCGCCAGCCCCGGCAACAACTTCGTAGCCGTCCTTGCCGAGTTCACGCGCTACCAAATCGGCGAGTTCGCTGCCGAGATCGATGCCGCCGCCCTCGCGTACTGCCTTCGAAAAGCGCTCCCCGTGATCAGATTCGACGGAGCTGGCCGCGAGAGCGCCCACGAGTCCGAAGATGAATCCTGGGTTGCCAAGATTAATCGCCGTCAACGAGGGCGGCTGACCGATCGGAGGTAGGACGATCCGAGTCACTCCCGTCGCGGCAGACTTATCGAGAGCCTTGTGCTCCGCGCAACCGAAAACGGTTCCCGCGACCACAACAAGCGCCGCGACAAGATATCCGCGATGGCCAACTTGGTGCATGAGCGGAAGAGACCGCAACTACTTTATCCATCGCGATGCTAAGTGCCACAGGCAGTACTCGGCAAAGGAGAATACGGGTGGGCACCTGACCCAATGGTGTCTCCGCGGAGTCACCCTCGCGAAGAGATCGAGAAGCTCGCCAGATTGTGAAGCAATAGTCACGTTCTTGTGATGAATCGCCAAGCTTTGGCGAAGAGTTTGTTCGCTTCCGCCCGAATTATCAGATACCCGCGCCGGTCATACCTATCACGTGTCGAGAGTGCGGCAGCAGCGCCTCACCAGGGATTCGTAAAGGAGTACCGCAATGTCGAACAAGTTCCGTCTAACGACCGCCGCAGGACTAGGTCTCTTGCTGGCGTCTGTCGCCGCCCCGATTGCCCTTGCCGACGTCCCGGGATATTTGTTCCGGGATATCGACCAGAACTCGTCGGCCAACGACTCTGGCAGCGCCGCTCGCGCCGCGACCGACGCGCAGATCGGAGCGGCCAACCGGAAAGCCGGTCAAGCGCTCGCGACGGCGCGGCAAGCTATCCGGGAGGCGCAGCAGGCTAAGCTGCAGCAGCCTATGCAGCAGGCGCGGTGACATTGTTGCGTCGCTGCTGCCTTCCAGTGCCGGGGAGATCGGGTTAACGGTCGAGACCATGAACATCGACCGTTTGCCCGCTAGAATCCTGAGACCGTCGCGTCGGTCGGCGCGGCGATGCCGTTCAACCAAACACGAGCGATCTGGTAGTCGCCGATCAGCGATGTTCCGTGCCATCAGCGATGCTGCCTAGTCTCTGCTTTTTGTCTTCTTGGTCTTGACGTTTGTCTTTTTCTTGGTCTTGACCTTATCTTTGTCTTTCTTTCCGACTCGGGCAAAAAGCCGGTCCCACACGTGATGCTTGCCCGAGGGCGCTGGTCGGCCACCTCGAAAAGGCTGCTCCAGCACCGTGAGATCGGACATCTTCTCGATCGCGAACCATCGCCAATCGGTTTCCGGCTCCAGCTGGTAAGCCAGCAGCGTTTCGCGCCCGTTGCGGATGCCGTAGTCGTGCGGTTCGGCAATTCTTACCCGTCCATTGAAACTCAACCCAATCAGCCGCTTCTGATCGATGGCAGTAAGCAGCTGTTGATTAGGCATCGGGTCCCCCATTCATTCCCCCGGATGTGGGACATTCGGCGGCGATTGCAATCGCGCGACCTTCCGGCGACCATCACGCCAACGAGCAGAATGGGAGGGAGGATACGATGGGCCGTCTTCAAGGCAAGCGCGCGGTGGTGACGGGTGCCGGCAGCGGCATCGGCCGTGCCAGCGCCACGCGGTTCGCCGCCGAGGGTGCGGCCCTCCTCATCGTCGACAAGACCGCACCGGCGGTCGAGGAGACGGCGGCGCAGATCAGAGCGGGCGGCGGCAAGGTCGTTGCGCTGGCCGCCGATGCCGGCGTCGAGGCGGAGGTCCGCGCCTTCATCGACAAGGCCGTCCGCGACCTCGGCGGGCTCGACGTCGTCTATGCCAATGCCGGCATCAGCGGCGGGTTGGTGCCGCTTTTCGAGCAGACCGTGGAGATGTGGCAGGAGATCCTGCGCGTCAATCTTATCGGCCCCTTCCTCGCCATCCGTCATGCGGCGCCGCACATGATCAAGCAGGGCAAGGGCGCAATCATCTGCACCGCCTCGGTCGCCGGCTTGCGCGCCAATGCGGGCGGCCATCCCTATAGCGCCAGCAAGGCCGGGGTCATCAGCCTGGTGCAGACGGCCGCCAACTCGCTGACCGGCACCGGCGTGCGGGTCAACGCGATCTGTCCCGGCCTGATCGAGACCGGCATGACCCGACCCATCTTCGAGCGCGCCCGCGAGCGCGGCACCGCGGGCAAGATCGGCCAGCTCAACCCGCTGCAACGCCATGGCGAACCTGAGGAAATCGCCGCCATGGCGCTGTTCCTGGCGAGCGACGACGCGTCCTATGTCAACGGCCAAGCCTTTGCCGTGGATGGCGGCTTGTCGAGCACGCATCCCTTCGCCCGGCTGCGGTTCTAGGCGCCGCCGGATGCGGCAGCGCGCTTGACTTGAACAAGCGCGAACGCAATGCTCCTTGGTGAGCATGGCGCGAGACTGGCTGGCATGCTGGCCGGGCGATGGCGCGATTGGTTAAGATCGCCACGGCGTAGGCTGTCGGGGTGGGCCCCTGTCCGGCGCCGATGGGCCGCGTTCGGGACGAGACGAACGCAAGGCTGCGCGATCGGTTAAGGGGACGTATGGTTGGCCCGGTAGGAAGACCGCCGCAAGGTCTCTACGACCCACGCAACGAGCACGATGCGTGCGGCGTCGGCTTCATCGCCCATATCAAGAACCGCAAGAGCCACGGCATCGTCGCCGACGGCATCCGCATCCTGCTCAATCTGGCGCATCGCGGCGCCGTGAGCGCCGACCCGCTGGCGGGCGACGGTGCCGGCATCCTGCTGCAGCTCCCCGACAAGCTGTTTCGCGCCGAGGCGAAGCGCCTGGGCTTTGCCCTGCCGCCGCCGGGCGAATACGGCGTCGGCATGATGTTCCTGCCGCGCAATGTAGGGACGCGCCGCGCGTGCGAGGAGGCGCTGACGCATTTCATCGCCGCCGAGGGCCAGCGCCTTCTCGGCTGGCGCGACGTGCCTGTCGACAATTCGGTTTTGGGCGAGAGCATCCGCCCGATAGAGCCGGTGATCCGCCAGGTCTTCATCGCCCGGGGCGCCAACTGCCCCACCGTCGATGCCTTCGAGCGCAAGCTCTTCGTCATCCGCAAGCAGACGCATCTGCGCATCCGCGCGCAGGGTCTGCCCGAGCAGAGCAGCTTCTACATCGCCAGCCTCTCCGCCCGCACCATCATCTACAAGGGCATGGTGATTCCGGAGCGGCTCGCACTCTACTATTGCGATGTCGGCGACAAGCGCTTCGAATCCGCGCTGGCGCTGGTGCATGCGCGCTTCTCCACCAACACCTTCCCGTCCTGGGAGCTGGCGCACCCCTTCCGCTACCTCGCCCATAACGGCGAGATCAACACGCTGCGCGGCAACATCAATTGGATGATGGCGCGGCGCCATTCGATGACCTCGAAATTGCTCGGCGCCGACCTCGAGAAGCTGTGGCCGCTGATCGGCGACGGCAATTCGGACTCGGCCACGCTCGACAACTGCCTCGAACTGCTGATCGCCGGCGGCTACGCGCTGCCGCATGCGCTGATGCTGCTGATCCCCGAGGCATGGGCCGGCAACGAGCTGATGGATTCGGCGCGGCGCGCCTTCTACGAGTACCATGCGGCGGTGATGGAGCCGTGGGACGGGCCGGCGGCGCTGGCCTTCACCGACGGGCGACAGATCGGCGCGACGCTCGACCGCAACGGACTCAGGCCGGCGCGCTTCATGGTGACCAGCGACGACCTCGTGATCATGGCGTCGGAAGCCGGCGTCCTCGACATCCCCGAGCAGCGCATCATCCGCAAATGGCGGCTCGAGCCCGGCAAGATGCTGCTCGTCGATATGGAGCGCGGCCGCATCATCGACGACGACGAGCTCAAGGCCGAGATGGCGGACGCCAAGCCCTACCGGAAGTGGCTCGACGAGACGCAGATCAGGCTCGAGACGCTGCCCGACGAGATCGCGCCGATGGCGCCCCCCGCGGGCGTGCTGCTCGACCGCCAGCAGGCCTTCGGCTACACCCAGGAGGATCTGAAATTCTTCCTGCAGCCGATGGCGCTGGTCGGCGACGACACGGTCGGCTCGATGGGGCGCGACACGCCGCTCGCCGTGCTGTCGCATCGCCCGAAGATGCTGTTCGACTATTTCCAGCAGCGCTTCGCCCAGGTCACCAACCCGCCGATCGACTCGATCCGCGAAGAGCTGGTGATGTCGCTGGTGTCGCTGGTCGGGCCGCGGCCGAACCTGCTCGACCTCGAGACCGGCGGCAAGCACATCCGGCTCGAGTTGAAGCAGCCGATCCTGACCAACGTCGACCTCGAGAAGATCCGCCGCATCGAGGACAACACCGGCGGCAAGTTCAAGACCTATACGCTGTCGATCTGCTACGACGCCGCCGAGGGCGCCGCCGGGATGGGGCGCGCGCTCGACGAGATCTGCCGCCGCGCCGAAGAGGTCGTGCGCGCCGGCCACAACCTGCTGGTCCTCTCCGACCGCGCCGTCGACGCCGAGCACATCGCGGTTCCCTCGCTGCTCGCCGTGGCGGCGGTGCACCACCACCTCATCCGCGGCGGCCTCAGGACCGAGGTCGGGCTGGTGGTCGAGACCGGCGAGGCGCGGCAGCTGCATGATCTCTGCCTGCTCGCCGGCTACGGCGCCGAGGCGATCAATCCCTATCTCGCCTTCGACGCCATCTCCTCGCTGCGCCGCGAGCTGGGCGACGTCGCGCCCGAGGAGGCGCATAAGCGCTATATAAAGGCCGTCGCCAAGGGCATCATGAAGGTGATGTCCAAGATGGGCATCTGCACCTTCCAGTCCTATTGCGGCGCACAGATCTTCGACGCCGTGGGATTGTCGAGCGCCTTCCTCAACCGTTATTTCACCGGCACCGTCTCGCCGGTCGAAGGCGTCGGCCTCGACGAGATCGCCGAGGAGACGGTGCGGCGCCATCGCCTCGCCTATGGCGACGCGCCGAACTACCGCGACGCGCTCGACCCCGGCGGCGAGATCCTGTTCCGCGTGCATGGCGAGACGCATATCTGGAACGCCGAGACGGTGTCGCTGCTGCAGCACGCGGTGCGCACCGGCGACTACCGCGGCTTCAAGGAATACACCAAGCGCGTCGGCGAGCAGGATGCCGGCGTCATCGCGCTGCGCGCGCTGCTCGACTTCAACCTCGCCGAGAGCCCCATCCCGCTCGACGAGGTGGAGCCCGCGTCGGAGATCGTCAAGCGCTTCTCCGGCGGCGCCATGTCGTTCGGCTCGATCTCCTGGGAGGCGCACACCACGCTGGCGATCGCCCTGAACCGGCTCGGCGGCAAGTCGAACACCGGCGAGGGCGGCGAGGACCCGCAGCGCTACAAGCCGCTGCCCAACGGCGATTCCATGCGCTCGGCGATCAAGCAGGTCGCCTCGGGCCGCTTCGGCGTCAACATCGAATATCTCGTCAACGCCAGCGACCTGCAGATCAAGATGGCGCAGGGCGCCAAGCCCGGCGAAGGCGGCCAGCTGCCCGGCCACAAGGTCGATGACTGGATCGCGCGGGTGCGCCAATCCACCCCCGGCGTGGGCTTGATCTCGCCGCCGCCGCATCACGACATCTACTCGATCGAGGATCTGGCGCAGCTCATCCACGACCTCAAGAACGCCAACCCGCAGGCGCGGATCAGCGTCAAGCTCGTCTCCGAGATCGGCGTCGGCACCATCGCCGCCGGCGTCGCCAAGGCCTATGCCGACCACGTCACCATCGCCGGCCACGAGGGCGGCACGGGCGCCAGCCCCCTCACCTCGATCCATCATGCCGGCGAGCCCTGGGAGATCGGCGTCGCCGAGACGCATCAGACGCTGGTGCTCAACGGCTTGCGCGGCCGCATCGCCGTGCAGGTCGATGGCGGCTTGCGGTCGGGTCGCGACGTCGTCGTCGGCGCGCTGCTCGGCGCCGACGAGTTCGGCTTCGCCACCGCCGCGCTCATCTCCGCCGGCTGCGTCATGATGCGCAAGTGCCACCTCAACACCTGCCCGGTCGGCGTGGCGACGCAGAACCCCGAGCTGCGCCACCGCTTCGTCGGCAAGCCCGAGGACGTCACCAACTTCTTCATGTTCATCGCCGCGGAAGTGCGCGAATACATGGCGCGGCTCGGCTTCCGCACCGTGAACGAGATGATCGGGCGCACCGACAGGCTGGAGATGCGGCGCGGCCTCAATCACCCGAAGGCGCGGCTCCTCAACCTGTCGCGCGTGCTCTATCGCCCCGCCGTGGCACCGGGGACGGCGACCTATCAGTGCGAGAAGCAGAACCACCGCCTCGACCGCGCCCTCGACCACAAGCTCATCGCCAAGGCGAAGCCGGCGCTGGCGCGCAAGAAGCCGGTCACCATCGAGATGCCGATCCGCAACGTCCATCGCGTCGTCGGCGCCATGCTCTCGGGCGAAGTCGCGAAGCGTTATGGCGACGAGGGAATGCCCGACGGCTCGATCCATGTGCGCTTCAAGGGCACGGCGGGGCAGAGCTTCGGCGCCTTCCTGGCGCGCGGCATCACGCTCGAGCTCGAAGGCGCCACCAACGATTATTGCGGCAAGGGCCTGTCCGGCGGGCGGCTGGTGATCTACCCGCCGCATGACAGCCCGCTCGAGCGCGAGAAGAGCATCATCGTCGGCAACACGGTGCTCTACGGCGCGATGAGCGGCGAATGCTTCTTCAGCGGCGTCGCCGGCGAGCGTTTCGCCGTGCGCAATTCGGGCGCGCTCGCGGTCGTCGAGGGGGTCGGCGCGCATGGCTGCGAGTACATGACCGGCGGCACCGTCGTCGTGCTCGGCGAGACCGGCAGCAATTTCGCCGCCGGCATGAGCGGCGGCATCGCCTATGTTCTGGACGAGCACGGCGCGTTCGAGCGGCGCTGCAACCTCGCCATGGTCGAGCTCGAGCCGGTCGCCGACGAGGACGACACCCTCGACGCGCTCGAGCACCGCGGCGGCGATCTCGACGCGCATGGCCTGGTCGACATCGCGCACAGCCTGACGCAGAGCGACGAGCAGCTGGTGCGGCGCCTCATCGCTCGCCACGTGCGCTATACCGGCAGCCCGCGCGGCAAGCTGATCCTCTCGGCCTGGAACGACTACCGGTCGAAATTCATCAAGGTGATGCCGATCGAGTACCGGCGCGCCCTGCAGCAGCTCCAGGCGCGCACACGCGTCACCGAGCGCCCGGAAGTCAGCGTGGCCGTGGGCGACGACTGACATGGGCAAGCCGACCGGTTTTCTGGAGTTCCAGCGGCGCGAGCGCGCCTATGCGCCGGTCGCCGACCGCGTCCAGCATTGGCGCGAGTTCACGCGCGCGCTGCCCGAGGACGAGTTGCGCCGGCAAGGCGCGCGCTGCATGGATTGCGGCACGCCTTATTGCCACCACGCCTGTCCGGTCAACAACATCATTCCGGACTGGAACGACCTGGTCTACGCCGACGACATGCAGCGCGCGCTCGTTGTGCTGCATCAGACCAACAATTTCCCCGACGTCACCGGCCGGGTGTGCCCGGCGCCCTGCGAGGCCGCCTGCACGCTCAACCTCATCGAGCAGCCGGTGACGATCAAGACCATCGAGCACGCCATCATCGAGCGCGGCTGGGCCGAAGGCTGGGTCGAGCCGCAGATCGCCACTCGCCGCAGCGGCAAGCGCGTCGCGGTGATCGGCTCGGGCCCGGCCGGGCTCGCCTGCGCGCAGCAGCTCGCTCGCGCCGGCCATGACGTCGCCGTGTTCGAGAGGGCGGCGCGCATCGGCGGCTTGCTGCGCTACGGCATTCCCGACTTCAAGCTGGAGAAGCACGTCATCGACCGCCGCATCGGGCAGATGCGCGCGGAGGGCGTCGAGTTCCATCCCAACAGCCATATCGGCGTCAATGTGCCGGTCGAGCGGCTGATGCGCGACTACGACGCGCTGGTCCTGGCGATCGGCGCCGAGGCGCCGCGCGACCTGCCGGTGCCCGGACGCGAGCTCAACGGCATCCATTACGCCATGGAATTCCTGGTGCAACAGAACCGCCGCGTCGCCGGCGAGAAGGTGCCGGAGACGGAAAGCATCATGGCGACCGGGCGCGACGTGCTGGTGATCGGCGGCGGCGACACCGGCTCGGACTGCATCGGCACGTCGAACCGTCACAAGGCGCGCTCGGTGAGCCAGCTCGAGATCCTGCCGCTGCCGCCGCAGCATGAGGAAAAGCTCGTCACCTGGCCGAACTGGCCGCTCAAGCTCCGCACCTCGAGTTCGCAGGAGGAAGGCGTCGATCGCGACTTCGCCGTCGCCACCAAGGCCTTCACCGGCAAGGACGGCCGCGTCACCGGCCTCGACGCGGTGCGGGTCGAATGGGTCAGCGAGAACGAGCGCATGGTGATGCGCGAGGTGCCCGGCAGCGGTTTCCACATCAAGGCCGATCTCGTCCTTCTCGCCATGGGCTTCGTGCATCCGGTCCATGCCGGCGCCGTCAAGACGGTGGGCGTGGCCCTCGATTTGCGCGGCAACGTCAAGGCCACGGAGCGCGATTACGCGACCACGGTGCCGAAGGTGTTTGCCGCTGGCGACGCCCGGCGCGGCCAGTCGCTGGTCGTGTGGGCCATTCGCGAAGGCCGGCAATGCGCGCGCGCCGTCGACGAATTCCTCATGGGCCGCTCCGACCTGCCGCGGTGACGCGGCACCCCTCCCCATCCCTCCCCCTCAAGGGGGGAGGGGGAAATCGCAAGCCCCGCCATTCTTCCCTCCCCCCTTGAGGGGGAGGGTAGGGAGGGGGGTAACATCAAGCAAAGACACAAGGGAGCGAGACATGGCGAAGCGCCCGCCGGAGCCGAAGATGGTCAATGCCGAGGACGTCAACCCGCGGCATCAGTGGGACCGGCCGATCATGGCGCTGGGGCCGACCGCGGTCGATTTCGAGGAGCGCGTCGATTTCCGCAGACTCCATCGCTATCGCCTCGCCCGCACGCGCCAGGCGCTGGCCAAGTCAGGGCTGGGATCGCTGCTCGTCTTCGACCAGTACAACATCCGCTATATGACCAGCACGGTGATCGGCAACTGGGCGCGCGACAAGTTCACGCGCTATGCCCTGCTGCCGGGCAGCGGCGAGCCGCATGTCTGGGACTTCGGCTCGGCGGCGAAGCACCACAGGCTCTACGCGCCGTGGCTGCCGGCGCATAATTGCCATGCTGGCATGCTGGGCCTGCGCGGTGCCGTGCATCCCAAGATCGGGCTCATGCGCAAGGCGGCGCAGGAGCTCAAATCGATCCTCGACGAGAGCGGCGTCGGCGACATGCCCGTCGGCGTCGATGTCGTCGAGCCCGCCATGATGTTCGAGCTGCAGGCCGCGGGGATCGACGTGCGCGACGGCCAGCAAGTCATGCTCGACGCGCGCGAGATCAAGAGCGCCGACGAGCTCGCGCTCCTCAACATGTCGGCGGCGCTGGTCGACGGCACCTATCAGACCATCGCCGAGCACCTGAAGCCGGGCATCCGCGAGAACGAAATCGTGGCGCTCGCCAACAAGCGCCTCTACGAGCTGGGCTCGGACGATGTCGAGGCGATCAACGCCATCTCCGGCGAACGCTGTAGCCCGCACCCGCACAATTTCACCGATCGGCTCATCCC
>Ga0209647_1001169_pt1 | contig 22881 bp, 22 predicted proteins | sample GraSoi_2013_60cm_FD_185827 | JGI IMG/M metagenome (GOLD analysis project Ga0209647, IMG submission 185827) | Grasslands soil microbial communities from the Angelo Coastal Reserve, California, USA - Sample 9_17_2013_60cm (SPAdes) (version 2) | ecosystem: Environmental > Terrestrial > Soil >... | reverse complement strand
TTCATGAGGAGGCGGTATGAACTGCACTGGCCGGTGGTCCCGTTTCACAATAACTCTTTGGCTTTTTTGTCTGGCGCTTTGCTCGGCAGCTCAAGGCCAGACCTGCGCGTCAGATACTACAGCCGACATTAACAACGGTGATGAGTCGCTGGCTCCCAGCCTGAATGCATACGCGATCATCTTCCGAGATGCCGATCCTCGGAATCCAGGCTGCAATCAGAGCGCCGCGAACCATCTTGAAGCAAAGCTAATCGATACATTCGGCCAGGACCATCCGATCGATCAAGTCAGCCTGTCGAACTCTGGTTCATACCGGCATCATGCTTCTGCCTTCAATCCCGATACGGGACCTTTCCAGGGATGGCTTGAGGGCGGATTCCCTACATTCATTTTCCCCACCGCGCTTCGGCTCTATACCGAAGGCAAGGTTAGTCCGAATCTGGAGAAATTGCTCGACAAGGTTGCGGGGTTTATGGCTTCAAACGCCGGGCAGGATGCTAATGGCGGATTTGTACTCCGCTCTCTGGCGCCGGACTGCAATTTGAACAAGAGCGGTGATTTTGGCAACAACTGCATGGATGATTACTCGATTGCCGCAGCCGGATTTGCCTGGGCCGCCGCCTATAAGACATTCAGGCAGAAGGTCAACCTGCCTGATTTAGTCGGTCCCGCAAACGGCGCGATCGCGGCAAGTTTCAGCACAGATGCCAGCATATGTATTGTGCCTGACGCGGTCGCCAATAATCGTGCCCCCCAGAGCATGCCTGCAAGCGGCCGCGGGCCTTGCACCGGAACTGCGCAGGACCTGGCAGCCAACACAGCACAAACTTTGAGTTTGAACCATGGCCACCAAACACCGGCTTATGGATACGGTTTGTTGACCAGCATTTCCAGCGCGGCATTCGGGCTCAGCCTGGCCGGAGCGAGCCACAATTTCTCGCCCGATGAAAAGACCATCGCGCTGGCGCTTTTGGCCGAGGCGAATCACCTGACTAGGCCTACCGGACAGCCATCTCCCGACGATTACCAATTCGCCAACCGTCCGACACTGACCGACCCTGAAGCATGTCTCAAAGTTGTACCGGTAGGTGCATCGACATTTGTCAATGCTCCGCAGTTTCAGATCACAGCGCCAATAAATATCGTTCCCGGTTCAGATCCGCCAGTACTTGCGGGAGGAGACTGCGCGGACTTAGGCTCGGCTTTCGCCTCAGGCTACAAGCCGCGAATGTATGCACTGGCGGGTTTTTTCAAGGATTGGATTGATCCCGGTTCCACAACCCCTCTCCCATTGGGCTTCGGTGGGTCGGCGCTCTTTCCGGAAACGGCCCTCGATGGATTCTTTGCCATTGGACGAGAAGTGTATTACGGCTCGCTGGGCTGGGATGCGCGGACCAGTCTGTTGATTCCACTTTCACCGCTCCCCCCGCTCCCCCCCAATCCCGTATACCCCGGCGATGGCAGTCTTCACGTCCCTGCGAGCTTTACGTTACGCTGGAACGACGGGCTGGATTCATCGCGGCGCAGTCCGCAGTGGCCGGTTACCTATGCCATTTACTATAAGGCCTGGAATTATGGCGCCACTGAACCCCCGAGCTATTTCTTCTTCGGAAGCGGCTTCCAGTGCAATGCAGATTTCACTGGAACATGCACCATGCCTGTTTCAAACGTTGCGGCAGGAAATTACCGCTGGTACGTGGTTGCCAACATGGATGTGAGCATATCCACCGGAGTACCAAATTCGATATTGAGTACTCAGAGCACGGTGGCATTTTTCACAATAGGGTATCAGCCCATCTCAACGATCCCTGCGCCCCTGCCGCCCAATCCCATCTACCCCGGCGATGGTGCTCTGAATGTGTCCTCCAGCTTTCCGGTACGTTGGAACGATGGATTGGATGCATCGCGGCGCAACCCGCTGTGGCCAGTGACATATGCCATCTACTACAAATACTGGCCCTTTGGAAGTATCGAGCCTGCGAACTATACGCTGGTGGTTGCCGCGCAACCATGCAACTCGGTTACGTTCGGAACCTGCGAGACATTTGTGACAGGCGAGCCAGACGGAAATTTCCGCTGGTATGTCATTGCCAATATGGACGTAAGCGCCTCGACTGGTATTTCAAACTCAATTTTAAGCACGCAAAGCAACATAGCCACGTTTACCGTAGGACAGCCGCCTCAAACTGGGATTTCGGTTGTGGCTGGAACCTACGGTGGCAATTGCGGGGCATCGCACGGCAACGTCACCGGGGCCCTGGGCTCTGCGTGTAACACCCTCGGCCACTGCGACTACATCGTCGACTACACTATTCTTGGCGACCCGGCGCCGGGATGCGCCAAGGATTACGTGGCGGAATGGACATGTAACGGCCAATCGCTTGTACAACGGGCCACGGCCAGTCCTGAAGCAGGCTTTAGGAAGACAGTCACACTGGTTTGTCCTTAGCTGCCGCGGGGAGTCTGGCACAACAGCATATGGAGCACTGGGCGATAGGCTTGGGTGGACACCGCTGAGCTACGCCCCTATACCCGATGCCAATGGCATCTGGTACAACGCAATTGAAAACGTGGATTATACGCACCAGTACAGCGTGTACATTACCTACGATGATCGGAACTCAGGCGCCTGCAGCTACTTCGGCAACGGATCAGCGACTAATTGTCCATAGGATGGAGCACGTGCAGAGCAATCGGGTAGCAACTGAGGGTTGCTCTGCACGTTGCAGCCAGATTTGAAATCATTCGTGGATGTACTTGCAGATTCTTCCATCGCCGGGTGCCCCACCTTTGCCCGCTTTTTCTGTCCTTCACCACGCCGTGGGTGCCCCATCCTTTGCGGAGAAGCGCGCCTTTGTTTCTTGCGCTTCGGAACAAAGGGTGGGATTCGATACTGCCGGCGAGTGCCTTTTCAGGAATGGAGATCGCCTCTATCTAAATTGCACCAGTCCCGCAGGAGTCTGTGTCATAGCTGAAGTTGACGAAGGATCATTTTGCAGAGGGGGGCGGGTGCTCCAGCCTTTTCGCAGGCGACTGGGATGAAGTCGGATGCGGAGCTCTCCAAGCCTGAGGTGGGATGCGGAGTAACATGGGGTGCGAAAGGAGCGAAACGTGGAACGTCTGGAGGCGCATAGAACTTTCTTTGCCAACCTGATCACCACCACCGCTGGCGTGCCCAACGGACGTCTTACCGCGGCCTTTGCCGCCACGCCGCGTGAGCGCTTTCTTGGCCCCGGCCCGTGGAAGGTCTTCACCGGCGGCGGATACATCACCACGCCCACTGACGATCCGGCCTTCCTCTATCAGGACGTGACGGTGGCTTTATCTGAGGAGAGCAAGATCAACAATGGTCAGCCGGTGCTGCACGCGGTTGGCCTGGCCACGCTCGATCCGCAAGCCGGCGATACGGTGATCCACATCGGCGCAGGCACGGGTTATTACACGGCGCTGCTGGGCCGGCTCACGACGCCGGGCGGCCAGGTGTTGGCGTATGAGATCGAACCGGCGCTGGCAGAGCGGGCGAAGGCCAACCTGAGCGACGCGGCGAACGTCACGGTGTATGCGCGCTCGGGAGCGGAAAGCCCGTTGCCAACGTGCAACCTCATCTATGTAAACGCCGGAGCCACCGCGCCGCTCGATATCTGGCTGGACGCGCTGCGTCCTGGGGGCCGCCTGCTCTTTCCGCTCACGCCCGATGGCCCCAACGGAACGCCCGGCGCCGGCGGCATGCTGCTGGTCACGCGCATGCCCGCGGAAAAGTTTGACGCCCGCTTCGTTATGCCTGTGATGTTTATTTCCTGCATTGGCGCGCGCGATGATGAGACGGCCAAAAAACTCGCCGAAGCCTTCAGGCGCGGCGACATGAGGAATGTGCGTTCATTGCGGCGGCACACGCCGCCCGACGAGACTTGCTGGTGCGCCGGCAGTGGCTGGTGGCTCTCGACCGAGGCGAACGCGTGATCGCTTACGATACTTTCGCCGTGTTATCGAAGATGCCTTCGCGCTCAGCGGCCCATATCCGCAGCGCGTATTTGTTGAGGATTTCCTTATTGGCTTCAAGGAAATCAACCATCAGTCCGGGAGCAAGCAGTTCAAAGGCGCGGATCACGTCGGTCCTGTCCGGGCGATTGGCTCCCTTTTTGAGCGGCTGCGGGCCCATCCAATGGCGGAGTTCTGCCATCACGTGCGGCTGCTCCAGGTTTTGCCTGACAAAGCTTTGCATCTCGTGCATCAGGGTGATCCAGACAGTTTCGTTCAGTTCTCCGGCCATGAAAACTCCTCGAGGTCCCGCGCTGGCTGGGACCCCGTGAATGGGGGTGGGCAAGCAATCAAAGTATATATAAGGTCCTTACCTTACGAATCGATTAAAGTGAGATTAGAGAGATTAATTTCTAATGAGAAGACGTCAGCACGCAATTACTTCTTCTTGGCTTTTTTCGCCGGCGCTTTTTTCTTGGGAGCAGGCTTCTTGGCCGCGGGCTTTTTGGCGGCAGCTTTCGCTTTGGCTGGCGCAGCTTTTTTCGTCGGCACTGGAGCAGGCTTCTGCTTCACCGCAGGCGGCTGCTTCGCGGCCACAGGCACCGGTTTTGCCGGTTCAGCGGCAGGAGCCACTTCAGCCGCGGGCACAGGAGCCGCGGCCAGCGCAGCTTTCGGTTTGCGGCCGCGCTTCTTGGGCGCTTGTTCGCCGGGCGCTCCGGGGACCGTTTCTTTCTTTGCTCGGCCTCGCCGCACCGGCGGTGGCGGAGGCGGCGGCTCCGGCGGCGAATACGGCTCCAGGAATTTTACAATCTCGCTGTGCGATCTCAGCTTGCCATCCAGCAAGAGCAGAAACGCTTCGTCCTGGATCTTCTTCCACTCCGGATGCTCCGGCGTGATGCGCATCTCCGCCATCTCCGGAAACGGCAGCTTTTGGCGGACCAGCGGCCACTTGGTCAGGAAATTCTTGATCTTTTGTTCGACTGCGGACGCGCGCGGAGTAATGGCGTTAAAGAGCAGCGCGTCGGGCCGGTTGGTGGTCAGGAATTTCCACGTCTGCGAAGGCAGCGCCAGATCGCGCGCGATCAGCCGCTTGGCAAAATCCTTGGCATCCTCTTCCAGCCGCTTCCAGCGCTCGACAAAGCCTTTGTTAACGATCTGCTTCTGCATCGCCGAAACTTCCTTGTCCGGAAGTTTGCGGGTGAGAAAGTGCATTACGATCGGGCCGGCGTCTGGGTTCAATCCCAATTCCTGCATCTGCTGCTTCACCTTAAATAGCTGTGTGAGCCCCGAGGAATCCACCTTAGCCACCGACATGTGCGGGACCAGCACTTTGAGCAAGCCCTCTTTTTCCAGGGCTTTCAGGACTTCCACCGGGTTGTCCTCATGAGCCAACTGCTCGATCTCATGGCCGATGGCGCGATCGGAAACGTTTTCAATGTAGTTGTTTTCTTTGGCGGCGTCGTAGCGCGCCTGCGTGCGCTCCTCCAGCGTCCAGTGGAAACGCGTGGCCAGCCGGGTGGCGCGAATCAGCCGCGACGGCTCTTCATAAAACGCATAATTGTGCAGGACGCGCAGGACCTTGGCCTCGATATCGGCCACGCCGTTGAACGGATCGGTGAGCAGGCCGCGCGAACCCGGATTCAGCGAGAGCGCCATGGCGTTGACAGTGAAGTCGCGGCGGCGCATGTCGTCATAGATGGTGCCCGGAGTAATCTCCGCCGGCTTGCCTGGCTTGTCATACCGCTCAGAGCGCGCGCTGGTAACTTCGGCGCGGACGTTGCCGGGCAAAAGCAGCATGAGCGTGCGCGTGGTTTCGTCCGTGGCTTCCAATACTGCGCCGGCCTTCTCAAAATCTTTCAGCAGCTTGAGCGCGTTACCCTGGACGGAAAAATCCAGGTCGCGAATAATAAAGCCGCTGATAATGTCGCGGACCGCGCCTCCAGTAAGAAAAATGTTCATCTCATGGGCGCGCACCACGTCCGTCACCAGCGCCACTGCGCGCTGCTGGTCCGGCGATAGCCGGGTTTCCATGAGGTAAATAAAGTCAGCCATCAGCTAAAGACACTCTTGCCCGCCCGGCGCCAGCCAGGGGAGCTAACCGATCCCTCCAGGTTTTTCGTAAGTTGCACTTTATACAAGAGTTAGACGGCTACAGCAGGGACACGAACAAACTCGAAACATTATCACAAAGGTTAACCTTTTGGCTACCCCGCTCGCAGGAAAGCAGGCTTAACGCCTTTGATGCCCCGTAAATCAGTGCGAGAATCGGATAGTAGGTCAGTTTTGAAAAACTGATCCACTATCGTATCAGCGTCTAGCGATTCGCTTGCGAATCGCGGGCCTTTAGGCAGACGTTCATCGCGTAGCGATGAATTTATGAGCTGTATCTGCCGATTTTTAAATTGCTATTTTTGGTAATTTTTTGAGACTTATGCCTTCCACCCACAAGAAAGTCATCGTGCGCAAAATGGGACGCGATTCCATCAGCGGATACGTCGCGCCCGCGCATTTTGTGGTGGAAGACAAGCTGGAATTACTGAATCCATCCGGCAAAGTGGTGCTGATTGACCTGGCGGAAATCAAAAGCGTCGATTTTGTGCGCGACTTCAGCGAAAGTCCCGGGACCGGGCGCAAGACCTTTACCACCCGGCCGCGCACAGAGGGCCTGTGGGTGCGTCTTAAGTTTATCGATAACGACATTCTGGAAGGCATGATGGCCAACGATCTTACCCAGGTGGTTCCTCAGGGGTACCTGATCACTCCACCCGATACTCGCGGCAATACCCAGAAAGTTTTCGTTCCCAAAACCGCGCTGCATGAAATGATTGTGCTGGCCGTGATTGGCCGTCCGGAGACCCGCAGGAAAACCGCCGACGACCTGCGCCAGGAAAAATTGTTTACCGAGCCGTAACGATTTTGCTCTGACCTTCCGCAACGACCAATTACAATCACGCCTTTAGGCACTTCCTCAGGACCTATTTGTCATGAAGCTCAAAGAACTCGCGGACAAGCTGGGCGCCAAGCTTGATCCGCCGGATGCGGAAGCGGAGATTACCGGCGTCGGGCCCATCGAGTCGGCGGTACCGGGCCAGGTCACCTTCATTGCGAACTCCAAATATGCGGCATTGGCCAACACCACCCGCGCTTCAGCGCTGATCGTGGATGAAAAGTTTACCGCTGCCGGCAAGCCGCTCTTGCGCATCAGGAACACGCAATACGCTTATGCTCGAGCGGTGGAACTTCTTCACCCGCCGCTGCGGGAACAGTGCACCATTCATCCCACCGCCGTGATTGATCCTTCTTCGCAGATCGGCGCTAATGCTTCCATCGGCGCGTACGTGGTGATTGGCCCCCGTGTCGAGATCGGCGAAGGCTGCACACTGATGCCGCACGTGGTGATCTATCGCGGCGTCAAGATCGGCAGGAATTTCTTTGCCCACTCGCATGTTTCAGTGCGCGAAGACTGCGAGATCGGCGATAACGTGCTGCTCCATAACGGTGTGGTCATCGGCTCCGACGGATTCGGCTTCGCCAAAGACGATAAAGGAGACTGGTACAAGATTCCGCAGACGGGCAAGGTCGTGATTGAAGACCACGTCGAGATTCAGGCCAACTGCTGCATTGACCGCGCCAGCCTGGCGGAGACTCGCATTGGCCGCAATACTAAAATCGATAACCTCACACACGTCGCCCATAATTGCACTGTGGAAGAAAATTCCATGCTGTGCGCCCAGGTAGGCTTGGCCGGGTCCACCGAGATTGGCAAGAACGTGATCCTGGCCGGGCAGGTGGGTGTAGCCGGGCACTGCAAAATCGGAGATGGCACGATCGTGACCGCGCAGAGTGGCACGCACGGCGACATCCCCGCGGGTTCCATGGTCAGCGGATCGCCCGCCTTTGACCACAAACAATGGCTGCGCAGCGTTACCGCGTTCACCCGATTGCCGGAACTGGCGCGCGCCATTCGCGGAAAGACGGGCAAAGAATGATGCTCTTGGCGGTTTGATATTTCGATTCGAAGATGCCGCTGCTATCGTTTTAAGTGTTTGGCGACAACGAGCGTTTAGATGCTTTGATAACAACATAGAGGCTCAAAGCCAGGCCTCGCGTAACCGGGCATGACTCAGCCCATGCCTTTAGGGATGGGTAAGCGTAAACGAAAAGTGCCGTCCAGGCGTTCACCGAGAAGGGCTTTTAAGCCCCTGAAAGAAAGGTCCCGATTTTCAATCGTCACTTTTGGCAATTTCGGCGATTTTGGCAATTTTTCCCATGACTGACGGCCGCACAGATTCGACCAAAAAACCAATCCGCGTCCTCCTGCTTGACGACCGCCACGATAACCTCATCCTGCGCTCTGCGATTCTGCGCAGCAACGGTTATGAAGCTATCACCTCGGCCTCCGTTGAAGAGGCGGAGACGCATCTGGGCAACATCGACATCGCCGTGCTCGACTACCACCTGGGCGCGGGAAAGTTTGGCACCGAGGTGGCCCAGTCGCTGCGAGACAAGCGCCCTGAGGTCCCCATCATTATTCTTTCCGCTACGCTGGAAAGGAAATTTGGCGGCGTGGAAGACATGCACCTGCTCAAAGGTTACAGCTCGGTGGACGATCTGCTGGCCGCGCTGCGCTCCTTTGAAGCCAAGCGTCGCGGAAAACCTGTGGTGGTGGACGCACGAGATTTTTTCTATTCCCGCATCGCCATGGCTATGGGCGAAGACATTGTGCTGGAGATCCTCGACCGCGACGGCGTGTGGCAATATGTGAACGAGTTCTTTGCCCGGCTCTATGAGAAGAAGCGCGCGTGGTTCGTGGGCAAGAACCGCTTTGAAGAATTTCCGGAACTCGCCGGCGAATGGCAGGACATCATACGCACCGTGGCCGACACGCGTGAAACCTACGTAGACCGCAGCTTTGGCGGACTGCCGCACCTGCCCAAGAAAAAGAACCGCTGGAACTGGAATATCCTGGTCTTCCCTTTAAAGCTGCACGACAATCGCAACGGCGCCGTGCTGGCCGCGCGGGTCATTGAGAAGAAATGAGGATCTCGACGGCCGTATTCACGTTGCTGGCAGCGATCGCGCTCGCCGGCTGCCGCTCCCGCGTAGTTAAAGTGAATCTCACCAACACCAGCGCTGCGCCGATTTCGACCATCATCGTTGACTATCCCAGCGCAACTTTTGGCAAGGACAAGCTCGCACCGGGCGAGACCTTTTCCTACGCCATCAAGCCGCTGGAAACCGGGGAACTTAAGATCCAGTTCACCGATGCCAAGGGCGCCCGCCACACCTACACTGGATCACCTCTGCACAAAGACGATGAAGGCGAAATTGACGTCAGGTTGACTCAGGAAGGGGCCACGGCTGCCGTAAAGCTCAATACGTATCGCTAACGAGCTTTTTAAAGGAAACGCCTTTCCGCGGCTTGGATTGCACGGCGGCACTGCGGAGCTTTTCCAACCGGTACCAGTGATGCTCAATCTGGGTCCGCCCGGTGGACGTGAGAAAGACGAGTGTCTGCGGTTTTTTGTCTACAAACCTCTTTTCTATTTCGATCAATCCTGCGCCTTCCAGTTTGCTCAGATGCGCGGATAGATTTCCGTTGGTCAATCCGGTCGTGCGCTGCAGAAAAACAAAGTCCGCCTCTTTGCAGGCTGAGAGCACCGTCAAAATCGCCAGGCGTGCCGGTTCATGGACCATGCGGTCCAGATCGTTGATTTGCTGCGTCAAGTTAGCCACGGCTCTCCTCTGGTTTTGCGGCCGGAAGGCTGCGCACCAGTACCCAGTAATCGGCCAATCCGATGATGAGCAGAGCGACCCCGCTCACAATATTTTCCATGCCTTGTGTGAGCTGTTCTTGGGTCACCCAATGAAGAAGAGGCGCAACACTCAGGCCCACAAAAATCACCCCCGCAACGATGCGCTGCGCCAGGAAGTCCTTGTGCAGTTCAGCGCGGATCAGGAAGGCGCCAACGATGAGCCAGATCCGATTGACCAGAGAAGGGAAGTACGCCGGTATGATAAAAATGCAAAGGACGCCCAGCGCCAGGATGGTGATGCCCCGTAATTGCGCCATTGACTCTGAAAATTCTACTGGCTTGGCGAATACGGTACCGTACTTCCGCTCATAAAACTGTTTTGCCGTCACCCAACTATAGAGGTAGACAAATACACCGGCCGCCCAGCAAGTTTGCTGCGAAAGGATCCGCGTTACCGGGCCGCCGCCCAGCCACTGAATGGAGCCGCAGAGTAGCAGCATTCCTCCCACAAAGGCCCATGGCAGAGTCTGGAGTCTATCGTAGTTCCTGGCTGCAAGTTGAAGACGTTCGAGATCGTATTCCACGGCGTTCGCTCTCCGCAGAGTAGTTTGTATCACAAACTGATCTGCGAATCAAGAAAAAACGACCTTCATCCTTTGCAAAATCTGCGGCTTCTGCCTCCGTGTTCTCTGTGTCCTCTGTGGTAAGAGTCTTACTGCCGTTCCGGAGGCAGCGCGCTATTGATGGCCGCGCGTACGGCCTGCACCAGTTGTTCCCGCGAAGCAAACTGCTTCGGGTCAATCGGCGGGTGAAACACCAGTGTCGCTGTGCCGCCTTTTATCAGCCTGGTCCCCTTGGGCATCATCTCGTATGTGCCTAAAATCGTAATCGGAACAATAGGAAAGCCGGTCTCCGCCGCCAGGTGAAATGGGCCTTTTTTGAACGGCATCAGGCGTCCGTCAGGTGAGCGTGTGCCTTCAGGAAAGATGGTCATGTTGATGTGGTGCTTCATCACCTCGCTTGCGCGACGGATGCTGCTGATCGCTGAATCGCGATTGCTCCGCTCCACCGGCACGATCTCAGCCAGGTCCAGCGCTTTGTTCACAATGGGAATCCGCCAGATCTCTTTTTTGGCCAGCACCGACGTGCGCCCGGGAATCAGCGGGACAAGGATGGGCGGATCAAGGTTCGATACATGGTTCGACATGAATATGTAAGTGCCTGCGGGATCGATCTTGTCCAGTCCCACTAGCTTCACTTTTACGCCGGCAACTTTCGGTCCCGCCAGCGCCAGCCCCATCCCGACCCAGTACAGAAACTCGACCTTGCCTGTGATAAGCGTCCAGGGAAACGCGATGAGCGCGGCCGGTGGAACCAGCACAATCCAGAACAGAAGCGCCAGTAAGGTGCGGCAAAACGCGATACCGCGGGCGATCATGAACGCTGCACGCCGCGCAGCTCCTCCAGCTTGCGCGGCAGCTTCTCATAGATGCCGCCGAATCCTCCGTTGGAGAGGATGGCCACCACGTCGCCGCTCTGCAGTTCAGGCGATACGGCCTCAACAATGGAGTCGGCATCGGCAATTTCGCGCGCGCTCTTGCCCAGGCGCTTTACGCCGTTCACCACTGAGGCAGTGGTCAGCCGCTCATTCTCCGGCACCGCTTCCGGCTTGAAGATCGGCGTGATAACAATTTCATCCGCCAGCCCCAGGCTGTTGATCAGCTCCTTTTGCAGGACTTTTCTGCGCAGGGTATTCGAGCGCGGCTCAAAAATCGCCCACAGGCGCGCCGCGGGATAGCGCACGCGCAAAGCGGTCAGCGTAGCGGCAATGGCCGTAGGATGGTGGGCAAAATCGTCAATGATGGTTATGCCGTCGATCTCGGCTTTGATCTCCAGCCGGCGCTTCACGCTCTTAAAGCTCTTAAGCGCTTCGACGATCGCCGGCGGCTCAATACCATAATTCGCCGCCACGGCCGCGGCCGCCGTAGCGTTGAGCACGTTGTACTCGCCGGCCAGTGAGAATTCAAAATCAACCGGCTCCTTCCCGTCCCTCAGCACGGTCCATGTCGTGCGCCCGGTTTCAAATTGCAAGTTTGTGATTCTCCAAAACGAATCTTCCTTCATTCCGTATCTCTCTACCGGACAAAACGCTTTCGCGATGCACTCGTCCACGTTCTCATTGGCATCGTAGGCAATGACCTTGCCCTTGCGTGGCACCAGATTCACCAGCCGCTTGAATGCAGTTTTCACCGCGTCCAGGTCTGCGTAAATGTCGGCGTGATCAAACTCCACCGAGGTAAGAATGATGGACTGGGGAAAATAGTGCAGAAACTTGGGGCCTTTATCGAAGAACGCGGTATCGTATTCGTCGCCTTCGATGATGAAGTGCTTGCCCTGGCGCAGGGCGTAACTGCTGCCGAAGTTTTCCGCAATGCCCCCCACCAGAAACGAAGGGTCCTTCCCCGCCGACTGAAAGATCCACGCCAGCATGGAAGTCGTGGTGGTCTTGCCGTGCGTGCCCGCAACCACAATCGGCTGGCGCGTACGCATGAACAGGTCAAACAGAATGTCCGGCATGGAGCGCAGCAAGATCCGCTCTTCCAGCACGTATTCCAGCTCGGGATTGCCGCGGGAGATGGCGTTGCCCACAATCACCATGTCCGGCCGCGGCTTCAGGTTGGACTCAGAGTATGGCTGCGCCACGGGAATGGCGATCGACGCCAGAAAGTCCGACATCGGCGGATACGCCGCCGCGTCTGAGCCGGTGACTTTGAACCCACGCTGTTTGAGCAGTCCCGCCAGCGAGGCCATGGCCGTCCCGCAAATTCCAATGATATGTACGTGCTGTTGTTCCACGTTTTTAGATTAACGGATGAAGAAGCTTCTTGTCGCCTGTTACCATGCAGTGATCACCAACGTATTTACATGTGACAACCCAGCTACTCCGGCCAACATCTACTCTGGTGCGCCCGCTTCCCCCGGCCCGGAAATGAAAGTATGCGTCTGTTTCAGGTCTTTTTCTTTTTCGCTTGGATTCCAGCTATCGCTGGCTGTGCCGGCATGAACGCTCCCACGCAGCAAAACCCGGTTCCGGCGGCTTCGCAGGTCCCGGAACTCCTCTACGTCGGCACGTCCAATCCGGGGCTCCTTACGTATAAAATCGGGCCGGATGGCGTCTTGCAGGCGACGCCCACAAGCGCCGCTTCCCCTCCGCTCTGCTATCCCACTCTAGAACCGGTTCCTAGGCGGATCTTCGTGGTTTCTGTCTCCTGCTCCAATCCCACGGGCCCATTGGAGTTTCGCCGGCTGGACCTCGATTCGGCCGGGAACATTGCATCGGCAACCGGGCCCTTGTCTTTGGGACTGGATTTTCCCTCCAGCATGAATGCCGTTACGAACTTTCTTCCCGCAGACACGGGCAAGTTCGCCTATACGTGGTCGGTTGGCGGTGATTCGCACGAGCACATCTCTCTTATTCAAATCGGCGCGGCCGGAGAGCTGACGCTCAGGCCCGGCCTGGGACTCTCGTGGCCAATTATGGCAAGTGATTCTTGCGGGGAAAGCCATCAGCCCCGCTCCGTGGTCACAACACAGGAAGGCTCATTCCTGATTGTGCTGGATACGTTCTGGTGCAGAGGCGCGGAGCCAATCGTGAACTATTTTGTCTATCAGGTGGACAGCGAGACAGGCGCCATTGAAAACAAGGTGGGCGAAGTGGCAATTGGCGAAACCTCTTCTGGCCCTTTTGCCATACACAATGGCGCGCTGATGATTCTTGGGGAGCTCAGCGACGGCGTGCACGGCGATTTGCGGCTATTCCATATAGGGCCGGATGGCGTAAGGCCGCTCCAGCAGTGCCTTGCCGACCAACCGGCGTGCGCGCACCCGCACGATGCCGTTTTTCATCCTTCCGGGAAATGGGTTTTCGTCGCAGACGAGACCGCGCGAGGGATTTGGACGATCCCGGTCACAGCCAATTCGCTGTCCGCCGATAAGACCTCATTCCTTCCGACGAATATCAGCTTTGCCGGCGGATTTGCCTTCTCGGCAGACGGCAGGAGCGTCTATTTGAGACAGTTACACCTTCCTACTGAAAAATGGCTGATCCTTGGGTTCCGCGTGAATGACTCGACAGGGGTCTTGACGCCGATAGCCGGCTCGCCTTGGTCTCCGGAGAACATTGATATGATTACAGCCATAACCGTGGTCGTGGGGACGAACCGGTAAAACTCATCGTTATTCGCGATAAGTAGCTGGGGGTAACACTTTGAATTTGACGCCTGACCCCTCTGCCGCCAGCTCTGCTTGCGCGCCGATGGGCAGCGTGATATTTCCACCGGTCACGTGCCCGGACTTTAATCCGTAAGCAATCGGAACGTTGTACGGCTCGAGCACTCGCATGATCACCTGCTGAAGCGTATATGTCTCGCCTTTCAGCGGTAGACAATCCAACATTTCGCCAAAGACAAAGCCGCGTACTCTATCCAGCTTGCCTGCAAGCCGCAACTGCATCAGCATGCGATCAATGCGAAACGGCTTTTCAGCGATGTCTTCAATGAAGAGGATTGTGTCGTCTGTTTGAATCTCAAACGGCGTCCCCACCGATGCGACCAGCATGGAAAGACAGCCCCCATAAAGCTTTCCACGCGCCGTTCCCGGCCGCAGAACTTCCACTCGGTCCGTTGGCACATTCCAGTCAGCAACGCCGGTGAGAGAATTGTTCCAGCTCAGCAGCTCAAAAGTTCCGTCGGCAATATCTTTGGCCACCATTGGCCCATGGAAGGTGACCAGACCAGTGCGATCGTGAATGGCCGTGAGCAGTGTTGTGATGTCGCTGCAGCCGACCAGAATTTTTGGGTGTTTTGTGATCAACTCGAAATCGAGATTTTCCAGCAGATAGTTGCTGCCGTATCCGCCACGCACGCAGACCAGCGCGGCAATGTCATCGCGCTCCCAGAATTCCCGGAATTCCCGCGCTCGCCGCTCCGCCGTGCCGGCAAAATAAATATCGCGGTCAAAAATATTCGGCGCATAGACCGGCTCGTAGCCCATCTCGCGCAGACGATCACAGCCGGCAAGGAAGCCCTCCCGGCTGAAGCTGCTGGCAGGCGCGATCAGCCCGATCTTGTCGCCCTTCTTGAGCGACGGCGGCTTTATGGTTTTGGCTCTAGCCAAAAAATTCTCCCTGGCACACCAGCTGCGCCGGCCCGCGCAGAAAAACTTCGACGCCCGACCAGCGTACTACCTGCGTTCCGCCCGGAGCGTGCACCTTGACCGGCGAATTCGCGCGCCCTGCGGCAATCGCGGCAACAGCCGAAGCACAAGACCCCGTGCCTGACGATTGCGTCTCTCCCACGCCGCGCTCGTAAAAGCGCACGTCAATTTCGTTTTGGCTCTTCACCCGCACAAACTCCACGTTGATGCCGTCTTTGAAACCGTGATGGCGGCCGATTTCAGCGCCTTCGCTCTGCCACGCCGGAGAAAACTCCTTCACAAACACCACATAATGGGGATTGCCCATGGAAACCGGCGTGCCATGCACCTGCCCGAAAGCCACGTCAATGGAAAAAGCGTCGCCCACCTGCGGCTCGCCCATGTCCATTTCGAATTCAAATTCGTGTCCTTCGCGCGCCATGAGTTCGCAATGCTTCACGCCAGCGCCTGTTCTGATCGCCAGCTTGCCGGCGTGGCCGTTGCTCACCATGTAAGCCGCGACGCAGCGCGTTCCGTTGCCGGAAATTTCCGCTTCGCTGCCATCGGCGTTGATCAGGCGCGCCCGCATGTCGGCATCCTGCGCGGGAAAGAGCCACTCCACGCCGTCCGCGCCCACGCCGTTGTGGCGGTCGCAGATGCGCTTGCTGAACTCATGTAGCTCCGCGGGCGCGTTCATCCCGTCAATAATAAGAAAATCGTTGCCGCAGGCCGACGCCTTGGTAAAAGGGACCATGTTTACTCGGTTTCAGGGCCTTCAGTGGTTTCCAGGTTCTTCATGTCGTCCGACTGCCGCAGCCGGTTCGCCAATTCTCTGTGCTCGTTGCGCGTGCCGTCCACGGTGAACACCAATCGCTCTTTTCCGTTAATCCGGCTCAAGCGCATGCCCTGCATCTCTTTGCCATGGGCCTCCAGGATGGAATTCACGTCGGCCACCAGGTCGTCCCCCGATTGCGTCGATTCAATCATGTAATTCATCATCACCGGCTTCAAATTGAATCGCCGCTCCACCCAGCCGAGCAGATGCAGGGCCAGGAACAGAAGCATGCTGGCAAAAATCGCAAGCAGGTAAAGGCCGCCACCGCAGGCCATGCCGATGGACGCCACCACAAAGAGCGTGGCCGCCGTGGTGAGCCCGCTTACGCTTCCCTTCGCATGCAGAATCGATCCCGCGCCGATGAATCCGATGCCGGGAATGATCTGCGCGGCAATGCGCGTGTGATCGCCGACCCCCCATCCTGAAGCCAGCTCCGCGGAAAGAATCGTGAACATGGCGGAGCCGAAGCAGATAAACATATTGGTGCGCAGCCCGGCCGGTTTGCGGCTGAGTTCGCGCTCCAGCCCCACGATCCCGCCCAGCACCGCCGCGAGCGTCAGCCGCACTAGCGTCTTGGAAAACAGATCGGCCATCGAAAGATGCGGCAAAAACAGGAGAAAGACTCTCATGAAATCAAAACTCAACCTTTGCCTCTATTATCAGTGCGTCGCGGCATAGATAAAAGCTTTTGGCCGTGAGGGAGTGCCGATTGTGGCAATGGGCCGCAGACCTTCCGGAAACCGTCGGACGGCCCGAGCGACGTCGTCGCCGGGGAAAGCAATGATGTAGTCGGCGGAACGGGCCGGACGGCTCAAGGCAGTCTCCCAGTACGGCGGGTTGCTCTCCCGCAGCACCCGGCTGAAGTGGATTCCCGCCATTTGGATAGCGCCCGGATGCGCGCCGCAATCCATCATCAGTGTTGCCGACGGCGGCAATTTCTTCAACTCCGACGCCAACGCCTCTTCCAGTATCATGCGCTCTTTTCCATTCGCATAAGCCTCACGCAGGCAGATGGGCTTTTTGTGCCAGACGGAAAAGTAACTCACAGCGATCAGCGCCAAAGCTGCTCCGGTCACGATCCGCGTGGGAAAAAATTTGGCGGCGAACTCGCACGCCAGCGCAACAAACACGGCGATGGCCGGCAGCAACTGCAATCCATATCGCACGTTGTAGTAGCTGAAGGGCCACCATTCTGGATGATAGATGGGCACGCTGCCCCAGGCGACGCACAGCACATAAAACGGCACCGGAGCCCACAGCACGGCCCAGGGAAGAAATCCGCGAACGAAGTAAATTGCGCCCAGCAATGCGACAAAAGCCGCGGTGAAAAGCAGATATTCAGGAAGACCCTCCGCCAGGTTGAGCCGGGAGATCTTCAGGAACTGGAGCGCCGCGTCCCGTGGCGAATTTTCTCCCGGATAGGTCGGCATGCTGGCGGTCTTGCTGCGCTCCTGAATCGCCCGGGCTGAGTACGGCCCATTGGCGAATTCCAGGGCGTTGCCATAGCCAACCTGGTTATAAGCCAGAAAAAGGCCGCCGGTTAGACCGGTGAGAAGAACAAAGTTGATAAAGCCCCGGCGCAAGATCGCGGCTGACGACCGGTGCTGCGACAAGACAACGATCGCCGCAGAGCCGATGACTGCCGCCAGAAACCAGCCGTCATAGCGCACCAGCATGGCTGCGGACACCACGAGCCCGCATTTCATTAACGATCGCCGTCCGCGTTCCGGATCGTCGTTCGCTGCGCGTACGAATTCCGAGAAATAGACCGCGGCCCAGACAAACAGCGCCAGGTAGAGAGACTCGCCCATCGCGGTGGCCTGCATATATATAAGGTTGGGGTTTAGCGCGTAGATCAAGGACGCAATCCACGCCGCCGCACGGGACGCCAGGCCATTCACCAGCCGGAAAACGCCGAGCGCCCCGGCCACGTACGCGACCATAGATGGAATCGACGCCCCCAGGCCGGTCTGCCACAGGCGGTCATTCACGATGAACGGAATATCGAGCACATGCGGCAGCGGCAGCCACACGGTGCCCAGTTGAAACAGGCCGGGCGTTCGCGAATCAAAGACGCGACGAGCAATGTTGATGTGGGCCACGGCGTCGCCGTAAAGAAGAGTGGCGTCCTGATGGTAATAGAAGATCAGGGCGCCAACAGAAATGGCGGCGGAAATTGCCGTGAGCAGAAGGTAATCACGGCGCGCCGCGGCGTTCATGGGCGCCGCGCTTACGCCTTCGCCTCTTGGCCCTTGCCGTCGGGGCCCTTGCCCAGGTATTTGTCCAGCAGCAGCGCCAGCTTCTGCCGCGTGGCCGCGGGGATCTTGTCTTTGTCAGTCTGGATGGCGTACTTCATCGCCGAGCCGCAGGCGCACTTGCGCTCTTTCGGCATGATGGCAACGGCACGTTTCACCACCTTCGCCGCGTTCTCGGCGTTCTCGCGCACCACCTTGAGCACCTGCTCCACGTTGACGTCGTCATGGCCTTCACGCCAGCAGTCATAGTCGGTGACCATGGCGCAGGTGGAGTAGCAGATCTCGGCTTCGCGGCACAGCTTGGCTTCCTGAAGGTTGGTCATGCCGATCACGTCGGCGCCCCAGCTGCGGTAGAGGTTTGATTCCGCGCGCGTGGAAAACTGCGGGCCTTCCATACAAATGTACGTTCCGCCTTGCTTCCCCACCACGCCAATGTCTTTGCAGGATTGCGTGAACGCGGCCGCCGCCTCCGGGCAGATGGGATCGCCGAACGCCACGTGCACCACAATGCCGTGCCCGAAGAACGTGGAGATGCGATGGATGGTGCGGTCAATGAACTGGTCAGGGATCACAAAGTCGGTGGGCTTGTGCTCTTCCTTGAGCGAGCCGACGGCCGAGAGCGACAGAATGCGCTCCACGCCCAGGTCTTTCATGCCGTAAATGTTGGCGCGAAAGTTGATCTCCGTGGGCATGATGCGGTGTCCGCGGCCGTGGCGGGCAAGAAACGCAACCTTGCGCCCTTCCAGCGTGCCCAGCACGTAGGCGTCTGAGGGTTCGCCGAACGGAGTTTGTACCGTGACTTCACGGATGTCCGTGAGCCCGGGCATGGAATACAGACCGCTGCCGCCCATAATGCCGATTTCTGCTTGTTGCAAAGAGAGTCTCCTTGAATGAGGTAAGGTTGATTATAGCGAAGAGTGATGACTACCTTGATGAGACTTCCGCTTGTTTCACCCCTTCCTCAATCAAGTTCTTCGCAACATCCTCATCAAAGCTCTCCACCGCGACCACCATGTTCCCGGTCTGCTGGATGAAGATTGGGCCATCAGAACTCATGTACTGATGGCGCTCAGGTACTGCCGCATCGCCATGAACGCGGCGCACTTCTTTATATCGCGTTGGTAGAGCTTCCGCGTAAGTCTTCGCGAACTCTTGCGCTGCGGCCTCGGTCGCCCACTTGGAAACATAGAACAGGCCAACGTGCGCCGTGGAGTTGTGATCGGGCGGCTTAGCGCCTTTGCGCCCGGCAGCATAATAGGCTCCGCCGCGCCATTCCGGGCTAAGCCGCTTGGCCACATCTTCATCGGCATAGACACGAAGCAGGATGTTCACGTCCAGTTCGCCTACGGCGCCGGCATCGAAAGGCTCATAGTCTTTTTTGAGAAAGCTGAGGTCGGGCAGCAGCAGCGGCGGCACGCGACGTCCGGCAAGGTATTCTTTGGGCTCCATGATCTCGCGCGACGTCTGCGGCATCCGCTCCAGCACGCCGGCATAGGCCAGCTTCTTGCCGCCCGCAACCAGCAAGTCCCTGATGAACTTCATACCCTGGCGGTACGGGAAGGCAAGTTCTTCCCGCAACAGCAGCGGCGCGCTGTCAAAGACTGGGCTGCCACGGCTCTTGTCCATGGAAGCCTGCATCAGGTCCACGACCTGGGGCGCTTTTTCCACGCTCTGGCCGGAAGGGGCCAGCACGTAATCCAGCAGCACAATCATGGCCTGGCCTTCCAGTACGGCGCTGCGGCAGGTGGACGCTTCGTCACTGCGCAGCAGCTCATCCAGATTTTCCAGGCCGCGCTTTTCGATTTCCTCATCGTGCTTGCTCATCTTCTCCAGGTTGTAGCTCTGGTCCTGGAGCGCGTGCGTGAGCTCGTGAGCCATTACCGGGCGCTGCATCTCCGGCTCATTCCAGTCCAGCAGGTTCATGGTGCGGGTCTTCTCGTTATAGTAGCCCGCCACCTGTTCGGTGAGCAGCTTGATCAGGAAAGCGTGGAGATCGAACTGGCGCGGCAACAATCCAAACTTTTTCTGCACCAGCTCAGAGCGCTCAAAGCGGATGCGGTCCGCGTCATTCTTGAACTTGTCCCCGATATACTTCTCCACCTGCTCGCGGCTGACGATCGTTCGCTTGACCTTCTTCCTGATCGGCAATCCTGTGTCCTGGCTGGCAAAATGCAGGATCTCGTCCACCGACCGGAAAAGCTCTTTCGCCTCGGCCGCGGTGATCTTGTGCTCTTTCTCAACCGGCTCGATTTCAAGGCGATGGGAAGGCGTGGCTGAAGGCTGCGCCGGCTGGGCGGGCTCTTGTGGTGGCGATGGTTGCGTCTGCGGCGAGCCTGGCGCCTGCTGCGGCGTAGCCGACGGCTGTGCCGGTGTGGCCACCGGCGGCGGCGGCGGCTGGGTCTGCTGCGTGCTCTGCGCTACTCCCAGCGGAATGAAAAGCAGCAGCGTTGCTAACAATGATTTAAAAGAACGCTTTCTCATGGGAAGATCAACAGCAACTCCATTCTCATGGTAACAAACGGCAGTGTTACCTCAAGAAAAAGACTTGCCGCTGATCACGCAGATCTCCGCAGATCAAAATAAGATCAGCGTTCGTCTACGCAAATCAGCGGCAAATTGTCTTTACAGCACCGGCTCGGCCGCGCGGATGTACTCGATCACCGAATCGCTCCAGCCATCGATGTGAATCCACTTGCCGTAACCCACGCCGTTCTGGAAGCTAGCCACGTTGATCACGTAGCCACGCGCCTTGGGGTTGGGAACGGCGTCATGCGACTGCTCGTCCGTGATTACGATCAAGCGGTCATACTTCTCGTCGATCTCGCCCAGGGCCTTGCCCAGGTATGTGCCGCTGTGCGGCTGGCTGGCGTTCATGGCGTCGCGCAAAGCAAAGCCCTGGCGCGACGGCACGCGGACCAGATTGTCAGAGAAGGTATAGATGCTTACCTGCTCTGCGATCTCGCGCAGCAACACCGCCAGCCCGTAGGCAGCGTCATTGCGGCGCATCTCCGCACGGCGTGAAAGCGGCGCGTCCATCGACCCGGAGACGTCCACCAGCAGCACGGTCTTACCCGGCAGCCTAGCCTGCGTCTCCACCGAACGGAGCATTGCCTTCTCCAGCTCCGGCTCCCACTGCGGCGCGTAACGCGCAGCAGCGATGAAGCGGAACGGTAGCACGCGCTCAGTCTTCATGCGGTAGAGGCCGGTGCGGACCACCTGCTCATCCACCTTGGCCTCCGCCATGTTGCGCAGGTTGCGCAGCAAAGCCAGCGCGCCCAACTTGTTCTCCGCGAGCAGACGCTCCCAGGCCTCGCGCTTATCGGCGCCGGCGGAGAGAGCCACCTCCCAGGTATCGGGCGTGGCTAGCTCACCAGCAACCAAACGCTTCCACAGCTCAGCCTGCGCGGCGTCCATGGGCTTGGCGTGACAGAGAAAAAGCACATCACGCAGCTTCACCGGAGACGCGCGGTTGTACTTGGCCAGCGCGTACTCGTCAAACTTGGTGAAGGCCGCGGCCAGGCCCTTCTTCACCTGCGCGGAGAGAGGCTGCTTGCCTTCGCTCCAGTAGAGCGCCACGAACTCAGAGAGCTCGTCGGCGCGCTGGATCACGCGGAGCAGCGTCTCAGCTACCAGCTGGCGGTGCGTGGCCAGACGAGCCATCTCACGCACCAGCAACAGCGGCGCATGACGCAGCTTCATCTGGGTGCGTGCCTCAACGGCCAGCGCAGCTACCTTTTCGGCTGCGACCTTGGGCACCAGCTCGCGGATGCGTCCGGCGATCGCCACGCCATCCTCGTAAAATTGGTCTTCCCACAGCATGCAGGCTAGGACAGACCGGCGCAGCTCCTGCTCGGCAGAGATGTTCTTTGCCGGCGCGCCCTCGTGCGTCTGCTTATGCTTCATCCAGGGTAGTCCGCTCAGGTTGAGTACGTTCATGCGGGCCATGTTTGTGCTCCTCTCTATGTTGTGGCTCAGGCGTTCGTGCCTGTGGGCTAAAAATTATTCTTTCGTGGCTGCCGGAAGCATCTCAGGATCCTCTTCCTCGGATTCGTCTTCGAGATCCAGCTTCTCAAGATCTGAACCCACCACGAACCCTGACACAGCTCCTGCGTTCTTGCTGCGGATTTCCCATGCAATCTTCTGCATCTCGGAGTAATCAGGCAGGCGCTTGTCCTCATACGTGCTGCACTGGCGGACATTGAATGGTATGCGCATTGGCGGATACGTGGCATCGCAGAAGACCAAGCGCTCGCTTTCCGCGTAGCCTTCAATGATGCGCGCGTTCGCGCAAGTCACGCAGCGCGATTCATTGCCAATTGGCGTTCCACCATAAACCTTTCTCAGGCCCATATTCCCATTTTCTAAGCAGAATTCACTGCGGAGTTAAGCAATCTCATGACTGCGAAGTAAAAGTTCGCCGGGGAACAAAAGCGATGACAGTGTCTATCCCGGTGTCCTGTCTTAGACGACGCCGCAAAAGCGGCGGCAGGATTCGATACCTGCATCACCAGGTTGGCGAAGTAACTCTCATCTTCACCACCAGCGAAAAACAAATTTTGCCGGGGGAACCAGTCGACGAGGGTAAGTTTGACTGAGCTACGCCGTTCAAGGCTCGAACAGCGGCAGGAATCGAACCTGCGGCCTCCTGAAATAACCAGACGCTCTATCCGAAGTAACCCTCGTCTTCGCCACCGACGAAATTGTGTTCATTTTTAGGTAGAGACGTAGCATGCTGCGTCACTACGAAGCTTTCTGATCAAGCAGCCAACGCTGGAAACAAATCGCAAACGGGGAACAATCGACCGAAGTGTAATGGTCCGCCGTTCTGGCTTGAAACTACGGCACTCGAGATGCCGGCGGGATT
>Ga0209647_1001168_pt1 | contig 22888 bp, 24 predicted proteins | sample GraSoi_2013_60cm_FD_185827 | JGI IMG/M metagenome (GOLD analysis project Ga0209647, IMG submission 185827) | Grasslands soil microbial communities from the Angelo Coastal Reserve, California, USA - Sample 9_17_2013_60cm (SPAdes) (version 2) | ecosystem: Environmental > Terrestrial > Soil >... | reverse complement strand
CAGCCCACTGCCAGTAGGATCATTTCCGGTTCAAATTGCCGCCACTTGAAAAGACCGGAAACCGAAGGCGTGAGCAGGAGCATCGAACAAGCCTATCAGATCACTCCTGCAAAGTTGCAACACTTCCGTCTGCACCACCGAGCTCGGCGCCTTGGCCGGCCTCGAAGGCGAGTTCGCCAAGCGCGGAGCCAAGATCATCGGCCTCTCGGTCGATCCCGTCGAGAACCACGCCAAGTGGGCCGTCGACATCCAGGACGTCACCGGCAACGCCGTCAACTACCCCATGATCGGCGACGTCGATCTCAAGGTCGCCAAGCTCTACAACATGCTCCCCGCCGACGAGACCGGCACCTGCGAAGGCCGCACCCCGGCCACCAACGCCGCCGTCCGCACCGTCTTCGTCATCGGCCCTGACAAGAAGATAAAGCTGCAGCTCAGTTATCCTATGACCACCGGCCGCAACTTTGACGAGGTCCTCCGCGTCCTCGACTCCATGCAGCTCACCGCCAAACACCAGGTCGCCACCCCCGCCAACTGGAAGCAGGGCGACGACGTCATCATCACCGGAGTCGTCTCCAATGAGGAAGCCGACAAGACCTTCCCGGGCTACAAGACCGTCAAGCCCTACCTCCGCACGACCACCCAACCCCAATAACGCCACCACAGGTACCCAAACCAATGCGTTCGATGACGGAATGAAGAGGCGAGATGTGAGGTGATTGGGTTGGTTTTGGCGGGGATCTGCCCAGTTGCGGGCGCCTTCCTCGCCCAATTTCTCAGGGATGCGTGCCCTATGCGCGCTGTGATGACAGAAAGAGATTCTTATGGTCCTGAAACAGTACTACCTCGGCTGCCTGGCCCATGCCTCCTACCTACTCGGTGACGAGGCGAGTTCGACCGCGATTATTGTCGACCCACAACGCGATATTCACCAGTACCTGGTCGACGCTGAGAAATTTGGCCTCGAAATCCGCCACGTCTTCCTGACCCACTTCCATGCTGACTTCGTTGCTGGGCATCTGGATCTGCGCGACCGTTGCGGCGCTACCATCCGTCTTGGTGCCCGCGCAAAGGCGGAATACGCATTTGTGTCGATGAAGGACGGAGACACGCTCGAGTTCCCAGGGCTGCGCGTACAAGTTCTCGAAACACCGGGACACACCATCGAGTCCATCTCGATCCTAGTCTTCGATCTGGAGAAGGACCCGGCAAAACCTCACGCCGTCCTCACCGGCGATACCTTGTACATCGGGGACGTCGGTCGCCCCGACTTGCGGGCTTCGCTGGGTTGGACAGCCAACAATCTCGGCGCGCATCTTTACGCCTCCGTCCGCGACAAATTGTCGACACTTCCCGACGAAACGCTGGTTTACCCGGCGCATGGCGCAGGATCCCTTTGCGGCAAGCAGCTTTCCTCCGACACCGTTTCTTCGCTTGGAGATCAGCGGCGCTTCAATTATGCGCTGCAGCCGATGTCTGAGGAGGCGTTCGTTCGTCTCGTCACGGCTGACCAGCCCGACGCTCCGCCATACTTCACTTACGATGCCATCCTGAACACTCGCGAGCATGCCACGCTGAACAAGAATCTGAAAGAGGTTCTTCACCCCGTCGAGCTCGACGAAGTGATCCGGCTGGGAGACGCCGGTGCCCAGATCCTCGACGTGCGGGATGCGGCGGAATATGCCAAGGGGCACCTCGCCAGAAGCATCAACATTGGATTAGGTGGCCAATACGCAACCTGGGCCGGAACAGTACTCGATCGCGCCACGCCAATCGTGATCATTGCCGAGCCGGGACGCGAACTGGAAGCCGCCTTGCGCCTGGGCCGTATCGGATTTGATCACGTAAGAGGCTATCTGCGAGGGGGTATGCAAGCCCTCGCAGAAACACCGGACCTGGTATGGCCGACAGAACGCGTCAGCGCCCAGATGGCAGCGGACGAATTGGCGAGTGCGGAGCCCCCCCTGGTGCTGGATATCAGGAATTCGCGCGAGTGGGCGACCAAGCATATTGCCGGAAGTTGGAACATTCCGCTCAACCATTTGCAGGAGCGTATCGCTGAAGTCCCCCGCGACCGCCGCATTGCCGTCCATTGCGCGGGCGGATACCGGTCTTCCATTGCCGCCAGCATCCTGCACCGTTATGGGATCACGAATCTCATCGAGATGGCCGGCGGCCTGGCCGCCTGGGACGCCGCTAAACTGCCTGTGGTTTCAGAAACTTAGCCGCGACTCAGTTGAACCCGCCCCGGGGACATTCCTGGTCGAACTCTAAATTGCGCACATCCACCCTGGCAACTGAAGGGCCAGGACCTATGTCGGTCAAAATGCCCGTTCTACATGACGCATATTATGGAAGAATCCTGGCCCTACCTGATCATTCTTCTCCCGAGCGCATTGAGTGTGGGAGTTTGCCTACTCTCAAGGCCTAGCGTGCCTTAGCAGTTCGTTTGGAGCCCATAGCTCTCGACCTGTCAATCAATCCTTGAAAAGCCTTTCTTGCCCGCATGTTTGCATCACGATTGCGCATGAACCTACGACTCGCATGCAATATCAATATCCTCTTTGGATTTGAAATGGGCGAAGAGACCGCTCTTGGACATGCCAACTTGGCCGGCCAAAATACCGATGGTTACTCCGGCAAAGCCTGAAGCGCTCAAAAGGTTCAGACCTACGGCTAGAATGCGGTCCCGTGTGGCTCTTCCCGCCTGGCTCATCGCTGGCTACTATAGCATGACCGATCGTATCTTTCCAAATTTCGATTCTGGCCAGCGCTCAGCCATGGGCCTTAGTCCTCCAGCGCAATAGCTCGGAACCGATCGGAATCGAGCGCAATGATTGTAACGAACGATCGTGCTATTATCGTATTTGCATGACTGAGGCTTGTTTGGATCCCCTCCTACCCGAAAACGTGGGCTTTCGGGTGGATTGAAAGATCGCTCCCCCTTACACCCAAGCGATCTGTGCGGCCGAAATCCAAACCCAGACGCAAGTAGCCTGAGAACGGTAGGCGTCTCTACAGCACTGGAACGCCGCTGATGGAATCGTCGAGTCGACTCCTGATCCGCTCGCATCCCATCTTTCCAATTTGATAGAAGCGACCGGTCGTGCTATTACTCATTTAGATTTTCTAGAAATAACGGAGATAAACGAAATGCCCGAAACCTTTGTTCTCATCCACGGCGCATGGCATACCGGTGAGGACTTCGAAACGATAGCAAACATTCTTCGCGATGCCGGACACACCGTCTACTGCCCAACGTTACGAGGGAACCGGCCCGAAGATGATAGAAGCAAACTAGGTTTGGAAGACGCCATCTCATCGGTCGTAGAGTTCATCGAAGAAAGCGATCTGACTGACATACGCCTCGTGGGTCATAGCTACGCAGGCATGGTGATATCGGGTGCGGGCACGGTTTATTGGACAGGAAAGAATCGGCTAGCCAGCCGCTCGCACGATCGGGAAACGGTTGACGGTGGCTCCCGGGACGACACACTTTCGTTTGAAGATTCAAAGACTTCCTCTCGCAGCACTGAGATGAATTTCGGAAAGGTCGGAGTCTTAGTTTCGATTTGGTTCCGACGTTGGGAGGGGCTGGAAGACTTCGAGCGTTTGGCAATCATGATCGAAGTGAGTTCTATCCTCGGTGCATCGACCTGCTTCCTAATCGCCAACCGGCTGCTCGGTAGCTGAATTTGCGGAAGAAGAAAAGAGGGCTCCCGAGCAATAGCGGAGAACAAAGAACACATCCGCAGCTCGATTGGCGTGTGGTCCACCGTGAGAGTTAGTGCCCTGTCCGCGAAATAGCATGGCTTTCGTCCGGCAGACGCCCATGCGCGTCAAGTCAAGGAGACGAGGCGAATGGGCGACGCGACGGAAGGGCGAGTGGACGAGGAGATCTGTCGGCGTGATCTGCCCATTACGGTGGGGCGAAAACCTCGGCGCTTTTGGTCGGTCCGCCCTTTGGTTACACTTCCCCATGCGCCGGGTTTGAGCCATTCGTTACCCGCTGAGAAAAACTGTATCGGTGTACGCTTGATTGGGCAATACACAAACATGGGTATTGGCTTCCAACACTGGGTTGGAGGCGGCATGTTATCTCGCGGACGATACACTAGATGACAACCGAGTAATGTTTGTACTTGGCCCCACTGCGGAGTAGACAGACGGTTGAGTCTGAGCGGAAATATAGGCGAGCCTGACCTTGCGTAGGGGCAGAAAGACCGTTAAGGAACGATGGAGACCGCTGGTAAAAGATGTGTGTCGCTACAGAAGCAATTTCACGAATTGTCGCTGCTCCCCTCTGGAGTTGGCAAACCGCCTATGGCCCGGCTTTTGTCGCCGCCTCTGCACGCGACATTGATCCCGATGTTTGGGCGAACGCTTGGAGTCAGCACGCTAAAGGCAACCGGTTTAATGAGGTCGTCGAGCAAGGCCTAAGCGACCAATTCGAGCAACGCTATTTCGTATTGGTGAATTCTCTGCGAGAACAGGTCTCGATTCAGACCTTTTTTGTTATTAAACAGGACCTGACCGCCGGGCTGCCGAAGGCCATGCGAAACACGGTGACCCGACTTCGCCGGCGGTGGCGGTCTCTGTTTTTCATGCAGATGCTAATGGTCGGAAGTCCGGCTGAGGAAAGTCTACTCGACTGCGAGGAGCCCTGGGCCGTCGAGGCGTTGCGGATGGCTCTAGAGCGATATGCGCGGCAGGCGCGCATCGGATTGGTTTTATTGAAAGACTTCCCGGCGGAATATCGGGAATTGTTGAAGGTCTTTACCAGCCAAAATTATCAGCGCATTCCCGGTCTGCCCGGAGTCAAACTTGAACTCGATTTTTCCTGCTTTGAAGAGTTCATGGCGAAAAAGCTCAGTAAAGTTTACCGAAAGAATTTGCGCCGAAAATTCAAAGTGCTCGAGTCGTTACCGGCAGTAACTCTTGAGGTTCACAGTGGGTGCACTCCGGAGCAAGTTGACGAGATTTTTCCGCTGTACTGGGAGGTCTATCAACGAGCGAAATTGAGCTTCGAAGTGCTCAACCGAGAGTATCTGATCCGGCTCGGGCAAAGTATGCCGGATCGGATCCGATTGTTCCTTTGGCGGCAAGAAGGTCGTTTGGTCGCCTTCAACATGGGAATCGTCCATGATGGAGTGATCGACGATCTTTACGTGGGGTTCGACTATGAAGCAGCTTCGAAGCTTAATCTCTATTTTCTGACGTGGCGAGATGTGGTGGAATGGAGTGTTCAAAACGGAATCAAAACTTATCGCTCCGGGCCGCACAATTATGATCCCAAGCTCCATCTCCGGTTGAGTTTGGTGCCGCGTGATCTCTACGCGCGCCATCTCTCACCGATTTTGAATCCAGCGCTGTTATTGGCGATGAAGTGGCTAGGCCCGACCCGATACGAACCGATTCTCAAACAATTCCCGAACGCGCACGAGCTGTAGCTTGGTAGCGACAACAAACGGCCGGACAAGCTTGAACAGAAGGTCACAGCGCGGCGTAGCCGCAACCACATATGGCGATTGTATCGGCGTGTCGGCGGGGTAAAGCCGCTTTCGCCCGAGAGGAATCCTCGCGAAAATGCGCGAAGTTCAACGTCAGCACTACAAAGATCTCGGAGGGTAAAGGCCTGAGGGGCAATTCTAAGCCGCCTTTTGCGAGCGCTTCGGTCCATGACTGGCTTTGGACTCCGGAGCTGCCGAGGTCTGGATGTTTTTTGATGCTGTTAAGTATCCCGCTCGCCTGAGAAAGAATGCGGTTAGGGCCAGCTTTCCTTTTTTTGGGCTCTCCTTGTCGGATAGCCAGCGAGCGATTGTGTGGCGATTCACGCCAATTTGAGAAGCGACCGCTTGCTCAGTTTTGCCACACTGCTCGAGATATCGTTTCAAAGCGGTCATCAACTCATCGGGACTAGTTACACCTTTTTCAGAGCAATCCATACCTACGCCTCCCAGCCTGAAGTCACTGAATAGTCCAGAGCGGGAACTGTTTCCCTTTACTTTCTACGTCTGACTTCGCCGAGATGGAGATCCGCCGTCAAAATTTTAGGCGCTGATAGGCATCAGTGGAGGAGAGAGAGTACAAGGACAATCGCACATCTCGCTGCCGAAGTCGAGCGTATTGGGCTCCGCATTTTGCGCCATTGCTCCCCAACACCCAAGCCCAAAAACACTGGCGCCGGCTCAACGGCTCGGAACTGGTCGCCAAAGTCCTTACCGGCGTCAAATTTGTCGACGGACAAGAATCAACACAACAAAGCCGCCTAACTGTCAATTATCACCAGGATGCGCCAGCTCCCGTACACAACATTTGACAATATCTCGCCGAGGTCTAACCAAACCAGTCTTCCTTTGTGCCCTCTGTGATCTCCTGTTGAAATTCTGTCTCTGCGCCCTTCTGTAAAAGCGTCAGACCTTGGAAACTTCGCCAGGAGTAACCGCCGTCTTCGGTTTGTCCTTGTTCAAATCTGGATCAAGGAACCCGAGCGCATGCGGCGGCTTGATAACTCGAACTCCGGCCTTTTTCTGTTCTTCCAAAATCTGCTTATGCAGCTCATCCATCTTGGTCCAATGCACCTTTGGCTTGTAGTGGTGCTCTGCATGGTAGCCGTTATTGAACCAGATCAGATTGTAAAGCTTGTCGTAACTGCTCACACCCCAAGCCATCGGCTCGTCCGGATTTCCGCCGAAATGACGATAGTAGCCGTTTAGATATGAAAGGCAGTGGCCGAGGTAATAGAACGGCAAATAGAACAGCATAAACTGCCAATTCAAGAAAAAGCCGATGATGACCAGGATCACCCAAGAAGCGATTTCGAAGACTCCCCAGTACGCGTTGAAAGCGTTACGTTTCTTGACCTCTCTAAAGATCGCTTTGGGGTCATCGCGGAAATAGCTCAAAAAAACGTATGACCAGACATTCTCCGCTTCGTGATCGTGGCCATGCTTATAAATGGAAATCGGATCGACCGTGTCTCCCTCATCATCCGGATAATCACTGTTACCCTGATGGTGCTTGAGATGAATCAAGTGATAGAACTGCTGCGAATAACCCATCGTTACCGACAGCAACCAGCTGAAAAATCGGTTAGCCGGTTTCCATTTGAAGTAAGGATTATGTATGAAATTGTGAGCGATTCCGTTGATGTTCCAGGAGATGCTGACGGAGTAAACAAAACCCAGAATCAGCATGATCCACAGCGGAGTGTGCGGAAACAAAAAGAACATCGAAATCACAAATCCGGTATGGGTGAGCATCGCAACTACCGGAATCCAGTCTTTATTGGAATGGGCCAAAATCTTCATATAGCCGTTGACACCATCACCATTATGGTAAACGAAAAGACTTGCAACCATCTTCCGAAGAGCTCGCCAGTAATTTACTGAGTTGTAATATTTTAAAATGCTTGTTACGTCCGACCGCGAATCCTCTGCCGGGCAACTCGATCCCCCTCCTGGGCGTGCTTGGTTTTTAAATCCCTATCTCCAGATCGGAGTGAGTGTTCTGCTCAATGCAGCGGCTCAGATTCTCATTAAGATCGGTACCGGGCACGCATCGGATCAATCACTGCTTTCCGTTTCCAGTCTGACCTCTGGCGCCATGTGGCTCGGAATCGTGGCGATGGTGCTGGCTTTGGTTTCCTGGCTTTATGCGTTGCGATCGATTCCGCTTACGATCGCCTTCACTTTGGCGGCCAGTACTCAAGTGATAGTTCCGCTAGGTTGTTGGATCTTTCTCGGCGAGCAGATCTCCCTACTCCGTTGGGGCGGGATTTTCCTCGTTACATTTGGCATTCTGCTGGTTGCTCAACCGCTTTCAAAAGTTGAGGAGCGATTATGAACCCGCTCTATTTTTTGTTGCTCCTGGTCTCCAATGGCAGTGGAATTGCCGGGCAGCTCTTCTTCAAGAGAGGTATGGGCGACACGGTGCAAATGGCGGGCTGGCAAAGAGCCTCGTGGGTCGGAACCGGAATTGCATCGAAGGCCCTTAGTTTCTTCTGCTGGATCCTGTTGCTCTCCCGATTCGAGCTCAGTTATATCTATCCTTTTGAAGCTCTGGACCCGATTTTTGTTGCGCTGGCGGCTGCCCTCTTTCTAAGAGAGAAGCTCAGTTTCCGGTTGCTTTTGGGGATCTCAATTATTTGCGCCGGAATTGCGATCGTCTCGATCACCTAGTAGCGCGGATGCTCCTGCCCGCGCAATGGGAGGTTGGGCCGAGCGGTCGTGATCATATCACAAAAACATTTCGGCGCTTGGTTCCGGAGCTAAAGGTCCGGACTACTACTCATCCTGCTGTCTCTGAGCCAATCAGAGCGGGCCAGATTCGCTCGACCGCCTTCCGGTTTCGTTCGGAAGCAAACATCAGGTCCGGCGGCAGTTTCTTTGGATGATCAATCTGCGCGGTTCTTCGCTGGGTCCACCGGGCGTAACTGGCCGGCGAATGGGCACCGCAGATATCTCCGCCGACTACTAACGAACCGAGCCGAATCTGTGCGATTGCCCAAACCAGGTCATCGGCAGTGAAGAGCCCTTGTTCCCAATCGGTTACTGCGTCCTCAGGGGTCAAACAATCAAAGTCGACGGTAATATAAACGTGGCGGCCCCTTAACGTATCAACAAACTGCCTGAATTTTCTGCGCCAATTCTCCGCGTTCATACCGGTCCAGCGCTGGCGCGCGGACTTACTGAATCGATCAATCCAGGGCCAAACTTCCAGTTTTCCCGACCGCAGCGCCGCGTGATTAGCGAACCAGCGATGCGGTGGATTCAGCTCGAAATTGGCACATCCCCAAATTGCCGCTCTGGTAATCGGTGTACTCTCCAGCGCTCGGTTCATCCAGGTACCACAACACCACGAAGGCGGTCGGGTGTCCCAGTCCGGATGATTATCAAACGAGACGAGAATAAAAGGTTCGCGGACCTGCCGGATCCAAAGGCCAGTGAGATGATGGAAATCGCCCGATCCATAAAGAGTAAAGGGAGTCATCTTAGTTCCGATTTCTTCCCAAAACGCCTTAATGAGTTGAGCGGGAGCGCAATAGCGGAGTTGCGGACCCCAGCTCCGGCAATTCTGGATTTGTAAGATCGCGGCCGTTCCAGCCGGCCATGCGCCGTCGAGGTCGATGATCTGGCAATCCGTCATTCTCGCCATAGGCTCGAATGAAATGACAAATGACAAATAGCAAATGACAAATAGGGTAATTCTTTACCCTGAAGCTGGACTGATTTGTCATTTGTCATTTGTCATTTGTCATTTCATTCGAGTCTAAGACGAGAATGACACTCCAAGACATTCAAGCTGCCAAAAAACGAATCAAAGGCGGTATCTATTACTCGCCTTGTCCCATTTCGGGGCAGCTCTCTGAATTCGCGGGCTCACAGGTCTATTGCAAACTGGATCATTTACAGCGGACCGGTAGTTTCAAAGAACGGGGTGCCCGAAACGCGCTTTTGCTTCTGGATTCGGGCCGCCGTGAGAAAGGAGTAGTAGCGGCGTCGGCTGGCAATCATGCTCTGGGCCTGGCCTACCACGGCAAACTGCTAGGCATCCCGGTGACGGTGGTAATGCCGGAAACATCGCCACTGATTAAGATCACGAGCTGCCAAAGACTCGGCGCGAATGTGTTAATTCGGGGAAAGAATTTCGCGGAAGCACGAGCCTTTGCGGACAATCTCGTCGCTGGCGAAGGCCTCACTTATATCCACGGTTATGATGATTGGGAAATAATCGCCGGCCAGGGAACAATGGGACTCGAGATTCTGGATCAGGTCCCGGAGGTTGACGCGATCCTGGTTCCAGTCGGAGGCGCCGGCTTGATCGCGGGAGTTGCGTTGGCGGTTAAGAGCTTGCGGCCCGAAGTGCAAATCATTGCTATCGGCGCCGAAAATACTCCTAGTTTCGCAGAGGCCTTGCGAGCAGGGAAGGCGGTGCGGGTCATCAATCACCCGACCTTGGCCGACGGTTTAGCAGTTCCGGAAGTTGGCAACAATGCATTCTCGGTAGCCAGACGCTACGTCGATCACCTGGTTAGCGTTTCGGAAGATGAGATCGCGCTCGCGATTCTGCGGATCATCGAACTGGAGAAAAGTGTGGTTGAAGGTTCTGCTGCTGCGACTTTAGCGGCTCTACTCAGCGGCAAGCTACCCGAGCTTGAGGGGAAAAAAGTGGTGCTCCCGTTTTGCGGAGGAAACATCGATCCGGGTATTTTGAATCGGGTCATCGAAAAGGGGTTGGTTGCGGACAATCGGCTTTTTCGTTTCACTGCGACGATTAGCGATCGGCCTGGTGGTTTAGCTGCTCTGACTCAGGTGATTGCGTCAGTCGGGGCCAGCGTCAAAGAAATCACTCATGATCGCACGTTTGGCCGAGCGGAAGCGGCGGCCGTACAAGTAATTAGCATTGTCGAAACGCGAGATCGCGAACATATTGAGGAACTACAGCAAGCGCTCCAGAAGAGCGGTATTCGCTGCAGTCAGGGCTGAAGAGGATCAGCTATCGCAGCGGCGACCTGTCCGACGAAGCCTGCATCGTCGAGCGAGTTGGCGAAGTCGGAAACCTGCGATTCAAGATAGCCTAGCCCGCAGGGCTAGGAACAGCACCGACAAATGGTCAGCGCTGAAGGCGTGTTTCAATGCCAGATGCCACGGCGCCATTCCATCTGTTGACGAAATTCGATCCCGTCAAATCCACGCTGCAGCCCGCCTTGAAACGCACCTTCAGTGCTGATTACGTTGTGGTGCAGTAACCTGTGCCCTGCGGGCCAGGCTGTCCTGAATCGCGGCTTCCGACTTCGCCAACTCGCTCGACGATAGGCGAAGGTCTTTGCAGGCTTCGTCGGACAGGTCGTCGCTGGATTGCCCATTGACCCTGGTTGCTTGCTTTTTATAGTTAACTACCCGGGTTATCTTCTCTCCGGGGCAACTTCTACCTTAATACATTTATGGCTCTCTCAATTGGCTCGAAGGCACCAGATTTTGCTCTTAGTACAAAAGACGCTTCCGGTATCCGCCTCCTCTCGCTCAGCGATAATTTTGGCAAAACCAATACTCTGGTCCTGTTTTTTCCGGCCGCATTTACCAGCGTTTGCACCGCAGAAATGTGTGATCAAACCGAAGTGTTCGGAACCTACGAAGGGTTGAACACGGCGGTATTCGGAATCAGTGGAGACAGCCCATTTTCTTTGGAAGCCTGGGCGAACCAGGAGAAGATTCGGATTCCATTACTGAGCGACTACGATCATTCGGTCGCTCGGGCCTATGGAGTAGCCTACGATAGCTTTCCTCCTGGTACGAACCTTCCATTGATTGGGCTTGCAAAACGATCCGCTTTCATAATCGACCGCAACGGAGTGATACAATACGCCGAGAGCTCCGATAATCCGAAGCAACTGCCAAACTTCGAAGCGATCCAGGCGAAGCTAAAGGAGTTAGCCTAATTATGTCGATGGAGCACATGATCGGCACGTTCGCTTATGGAAAAGGCAAACGAGCCAGGTTCTATTCATTGCCCGCGCTGGAAGAAGCGGGAATCGCTCCGGTTTCTCGACTTCCGGTCAGTATCCGAATCGTGCTGGAATCGGTTCTCCGGAACTGTGATGGGAAGAAGGTTACCGAAGAAGATGTCACGACACTGGCGCGTTGGAATGCGAAGCACCCGGCGGAGGAAGAGATTCCGTTCGTCGTGGCCCGGATCGTATTGCAGGATTTCACTGGTGTGCCGTTGCTGGTTGATCTGGCGGCCATGCGTGGAGCGGTGGCACAAGTCGGTCAAGACCCTAAAATTATCGAACCACTGGTGCCAGTCGACTTGGTTGTCGATCATTCGGTCCAGGTAGATTTTGCCGGGATCCCGGAAGCGATCGAGCTCAATCTCGAATATGAGTTTAAACGTAATCGAGAACGTTACGAATTTCTGAAGTGGGGCCAACAAGCGTTCAAGACCTTTGGCGTGGTGCCTCCTGGCATCGGCATCGTGCATCAGGTGAATTTGGAATACCTTGCTCACGGTGTGCTCAGTGCTTCCTCTCCGGAAGGCGAAATTTGTTATCCAGACACATTGGTTGGAACCGACTCGCATACCACGATGATCAATGGACTTGGCATCGTCGGGTGGGGAGTCGGTGGGATCGAAGCGGAAGCCGGTATGCTTGGCCAGCCGGTCTATTTCCTTACTCCGGAAGTGGTGGGAGTGCATCTTTCCGGCAAGCTTAGAGAAGGCGTCACTGCCACCGATCTAGCCTTACGCATTACGCAAATGCTGCGAACGGAGAAGGTCGTAGGCAAGTTCGTTGAATTCTACGGAGAGGGTGCGGCCTCACTGCCGCTGCCAGACCGGGCTACCATCGGGAACATGGCTCCGGAGTATGGGGCGACCATGGGATTCTTCCCGGTGGATTCCGAATCGGTCAACTACCTGCGGATGACTGGACGAACGGAGGAAACGATCGATCGATTCGAAAAATATTTTCAGGCTCAGCAGCTTTTCGGCATGCCCAAGAAAGGAACGATCGATTACAGCGTCGATCTTGATCTTGATCTATCGTCAGTTCAGCCGAGCGTGGCCGGCCCTAAACGGCCGCAAGATCGCGTCGATCTGGAGTCCCTCGGCCAAACCTTTCGTTCGCTGCTCAGCAAGCCGGCGGCCGAAGGCGGATACGGCAAGGACCCGGAAAGTCTGGCGGAGAAGGTGACTGTCTCAATGAACGGAAAGGAACCGACGGGGCATCCGGAAAAATCTGGACCGATCGGCCACGGTAGTGTCTTGATCGCGGCCATTACCAGTTGCACGAACACCAGTAACCCAAGCGTGATGCTGGGGGCTGGACTGCTCGCGAAGAAAGCGGTGGAACGTGGGATGAAGGTGAATCCCACCGTTAAGACATCTCTGGCGCCGGGTTCGCGGGTGGTAACCGACTATCTGCAAAAGACTGGATTGCAGCCTTATCTGGATAAACTCGGCTTTAATATTGTTGGGTACGGATGCACCACCTGCATTGGAAACTCGGGACCATTGCACCCCAACATCGAGCAGGCACTTTCCGATAAAGACTTTGTGGCCGCATCCGTCCTCTCTGGCAACCGAAACTTCGAAGCCCGGGTACACCAAAGCATCAAGGCAAATTTCTTGATGTCGCCTCCGTTGGTTGTTGCCTTCGCCTTGGCCGGCCGCGTTGACGTCGATCTTGCGCATGAACCGATAGGCAAAGACAAGGATGGCAGCGATGTTTATCTCAGCGATATCTGGCCAACGCTACAAGAGATTCGCGCAACTATGGAGACGGCGTTGTCGCCGGAGGTGTTTCGTAGATTGTATGCCGATTTCGCGAGCCAAAATCCTAAATGGAACGAGATCTCCTCGTCTACCGGGGAGTTATATCAATGGGATGAAGACAGTAACTACATCCACGAACCGCCATTTTTTGCTGACTTCTCGATGGAGCCAGGAACAATCGAAGATATCGTCGATGCGCGACCCCTGGGAATCTTTGGCGATTCGGTGACGACTGACCATATCTCGCCGGCAGGAGCCATTAAACAAAGCTCGCCCGCTGGCCAGTATTTGATCGGCCGGGGTGTGCAACCGATCGATTTCAACAGTTATGGTAGCCGGCGTGGAAATGACTTGGTCATGACCCGCGGGACGTTTGCCAATGTTCGGATCAAGAACCTGATGGTGCTCGGCGTCGAAGGAGGAGTGACGAAGCACTATCCGAGTGGTGATCAGCTTTCCATCTACGAAGCGTCGGTACGATATCAGGAGCAGAAAGTTCCGCTGATCGTGATTGCCGGGCATGAGTACGGTACTGGATCGAGCCGCGATTGGGCGGCGAAAGGCACTCGGTTGCTTGGAGTAAAAGTGGTTATTGCTGAGAGTTTTGAGCGTATCCATCGATCCAATCTGGTAGGAATGGGCGTACTGCCGTTACAGTTTGCGGAAGGGACGAATGCCCGATCATTGAAACTGGATGGATCGGAAATGTTCAGTGTCATTGGCTTGAGCGCCGAGATTCGGCCGCGTCGAAAGGTTCGATTCCGTATCAAACGGAAAGACGGCCAAACCGAAGAGATCGACGCAATTCTCCGGATCGATACGCCGATCGAAGTCGATTATTACCGACATGGCGGGATATTGCCGTATGTGCTGAGGGAATTGTTGAGCCGGGCCGGGTGAGGAGCGCCGACAACAGCGGTCTTCGTTAGCGGCATCGCGACACCGCTCCACGCCACTATGGCGTTCCCGACGTTCAACGCATCCACTTTAGAAAAAAAATGGCGTATGATTGTGATAGCTATGATTACGATCCTATGACTACTCTAAATTCAGAAAAACTGGCTGCGCTGGCGAAGGACTTAACCAAGGATTACCCACGGAGCCCACGGGAATTACTGGCGGGCTACATCATCGGGATGCGGACGTTGGATAAGTGTCGCGCCTCCCTCAATAACTTGCTTGGCGAATACCACTTTGATTGTCCGGTCGACAACATGTTTTTTGGATTCACCGGCATTACAGCGGACGAATTCAAAGATTACGTCGCCACCGGAGCAAGCGACGAGGAAGTTGCGGCGTGGGTTCAGCAGCACGCCAAACCAATGGAACGAATCGAAGTAATTAAGTGGAATAATGATCTCCGGTACAAGCGTTTGTCCGAAATGGATGATAACATCCAGGAATACATGGAAGATTACATTCCGCAATTTGTACCCAAGCATCTTCAGCACCACATCGACTACTTCTTCGATATCTATGATGCCGAAGAAAAAAGGATGGAGACGTAAGAATTGGACCCTCTCTCGCTTTCCTAAGAGACTAGAGTCAGCCGGCGAGGTTGCCCCAGAAGAAGATAAAAGTGTTCGGGAACCTCGCCGTGCGCGCGCTAACCAACGCGCCAGGTTTGACCCATCCGTTCTGGTCCGCGTTTCAGGGCCAGCAAAGCTTAGTATTTGCCAGTCCTCGGGAAATGCCTAGGGGTGTTGCTTTAACGCCGGAGATATCGTCAGGATCCGATAGCGGTCATCGACGGCGAGCTCGCAGATTGCGTCGATCGCATAATTAGCGCTGGGAACTCCTCCGGGTTGGGCGGATACCGTATCGAGCTGACCAAAGTTGCCGATGGCGCGGAGAATTCGTGTAGTTATGTGCCGGATAATTCCTTCCTCGTGAAGTAAAAAACGGGAGCTGCTCTGCCATTTCAGCGAGTGAAATGCCACGTCGATCGTCGGTTCCACCAATGTCAGTTCCGGAGAAACCCGCAGCAGTAGAGACTGACCGGAAATCGAATATGCGCGGTCATTCTCGATCCGGTAAATCGCTAACCTGTTCAGGTGCCGGTGTACGCGATACCAAAGGGCTAAATGCCGCGAATCGGGCGCCCATTCAGCGTGGAAAGCGGCCGGTGCAGTATCGAAGAATTCGGCCACTTCCTGAAGCGCGCCAAGATTTTTCTTGGTGCGCGCGTTTACCAGAAAGATGCCGAAAGAACCGCGGTCATCCTCGTGAGCGGCCACTGTGTACGCTTGGTTGGGTGATAACCCATTTTCGATCGGAACAAATTGGCCGACCTGATAGCGCCAATCGGCCGTGGCGAACGTTCGGGTCTGGCTGGTTAGAATTGCGGAGCATACGAGGAACAACGGCCAACGGCGTCGCATGGGAGGGGCTAAATGATAGTCAGTAATCAGTAATCGGGTGTTACGGACAGCACGCGTAGTTGATCCGTTTGCTTTCGCAACAGGAGACAAACGCAACCAGTGTGGCCGCGATATAGGCTTTTCGAAGTCGGGGCGGTGGCACGCCTCTCTGGCATTTGCATTGCGGATTACTGAATACTGAATACCGGTGACTGCTTGCCGGTCATCAGACGGATAACCCAAACATTGGTTGGGATCACTTGAATGATCCAGTCCAGGGCCGGCGCGAAGATTGGTTGCCCTGGCTCGCCTATACGAGATGGCATGACCAAGAGATCTGCGCCGTTCGATTGAATGAACTCGCAGGCAGTGAATCCGGTGTTTCCGCGAACTGCGTGGGTGTCGATTTCGAGCGGTTTAGAACATAATTCGGCGGCAAGCGCTTCGAGGTTTTGCTGAGAAGAGGGAGCGTCGGCTCCCAGCGCTTTTTCTTTGGCCTCGGCGAACGTGGTTTGCACGTGAAGCAGCGTCAGTTTTTTTGCGCCGATCCGCTCGGCCAAATTGGCGCCGCGCTGCGATACCTGGCGGCTGAACGGAGTAAAATCAGGAATCGCGACAAACACGTGCCCGGGTGGGGGGGCGCCCTCTTTTGGCTCAACAAACAGAAAGAGATCGCAGGGGGCCTCACGCAAAAGCGAGCGAGCAACGTCCCCGGTAAAATTGCGATGCACACTTTCCTGTTCTAGTGCGCCCGCGATCAGCAAATCGATTTGCTGCTCCGATAGCACATTCAGGATTGCTTCGAACGGCGAGCCGGTTTGAAAATGAATGGGCGCGTCTTCCGAGAGTTTTAAAGATCGGAGCGTCCGTCGAAAACGCTCCACTTTGTCGGAGGTCCCTTCGGCAGCATGAATTAGATGAAGCGGAACGTCGAACAGATCGCTGATGCGTCCTGCTTCTGCTAACACATCCCTAAAACGAGGTGAAAAAGTCGTGGCGACTCCGGCGCGGCGATACACGTAACGGAGCCTACTTTAGTTCAGTTAAAGCAACAACCTGGATTCTCCGGAGAGTTAATAAATTAGCCGAAAATGAGTCCCCGATCTACCCCAGATATTTCTTACGCAGATATTCTATGCGGTACTTCGCTTGGGTGGGCTCGCCGGTCACGCGGGCCATCAAATCGTTGGGCAGAAGCTTTTTACCTGGCCGATGGACCTCTGTTCGCAGCCAAGTCAACAACGGCTGATATTCGCCTTCGGCCAGTGAATCAGTCAAACCAGTAACGTGTTGCTCGGCGAAATTCATGAGTTGTGCGGCGTTGAGGTTACCTAAGGAATAAGTTGGGAAATAGCCGAGAGCCCCCATGCTCCAATGAATGTCCTGCAGAACGCCGACTCGATCATCAGGGACCTTCAGTCCGAAAAGTTCTTCGAATTTCGCGTTCCAGATCTCCGGCAAATCGCCCACCGCGATTTTGCCTTCAATTAACCCCAGCTCAATTTCAAAACGCAGCAGGACGTGCAAATCGTAGGTCACTTCGTCGGCTTCAACGCGAATAAAGGAGGGGGCTACTCTCTGTATGGCGCGAACGATTTGGTCGATCCCGAATCGTTTGAGATCAGCGAAATGTTCCAACGCGACCGGATACCATCTTTCCCAAAAAGAACGACTGCGCCCAACATGATTCTCCCAGAGGCGGGATTGCGACTCATGAATTCCTAATGAAACTGCCGAGCCCACCGGTGTGCCGAACGCTTCCGGACGGAGACCCTGTTCGTACAATGCGTGCCCAGTTTCATGCAATATTCCGTAAAGCGAGAGCTGGAAAAGCTTTTCGTCATAGCGCGTGGTGATCCGATGATCGGAAGGTCCCAACGAAGTAGCGAACGGATGGGTGGTCGTATCGATCCGTCCCGCGCCAAAATCATAACCGATCGCTTCGGCAATGATTCGATTGAATTTCTGTTGGTTAGCGATCGGATAGTTGCCGGCGAGCGATTCACCGCCGGTTTGGTCGCCGATTTGCTGGACCAACGCTTTGAGAGCTGGCTTTAGCTCGGCGAATACGGGGGCAACGTAAGCCGCGGTTGCTCCTGGCTCGTAATCTTCGAGTAGCGCGTCGTAAGGCGAAGTCGCAAAACCATACCGCTGCGCTTTCTCGATGGTCATCGACACGATCTTCTCGAGGTGGGGTCGAAATGCCGAAAAGTTTCCGGCTTGTCGCGCGTGTCTCCACGCTTCCCGGCTCAACGCCGCCGCCTTTTCGAATTTCTCGACGAATTCTACCGGCAATTTGGTGGCACGCTCATAGCTTCGGCTCCACTCGCGGATATTAACGCCTTCATCAGACTCCGGGGCAAAACCAGCTTGGCGGGATGACTCCAACCATTCTCCGACTAGCGGATCGGTGAATAGCGCGTGCGTTTTGGCTCCAAGATAACTCAACTGCTCGGCTCGATACTCCACACCCTTGGTCGGCAGATAGGTTTGCTCATCCCACTCGAGCACCTGAGATGACGATCTTAGGAGGCTTATCTCTCTGGTGCGATCTAAAAGCTTCTGATAGGGCGTAACGTCCATCTGAGACGATGAGCCAATCTGATTGCCGGAGCAAACCGGTTTTTCGAGAACGAGATGCCGCTTGCTCTGGCTCCATGGCATGAACTATAAACCGCTCGCATGGAAGCGATTCTTGGCATTGTCTTCGGCGTTATCGCGTTTCTATTGATTTACTGCCTGCTCGGAGGCGTCTATACCGTCACTCAAAACGAGCGGGCCGTGGTGACGAATTTTGGCAGGACCGAACGTATTGGCAGGAAGACGACGTTGGATCTCCCAATCGCGGAGTATCTGACTCCGGAGAACCGTGAACGGTACCAATACCCGCAGATTCGCGTGATCGGCCCGGGAGGACCATATCTGCGGCTGCCATGGCAGCGTGTCTACAAAGTAAATTTGGCAATTCAAACAATGAACGTTGCGTTTGATCCGGATGCTCCCGGCGCCAATGCCAATGGCACCATTCTGGAGGCAGTGACCAAGGATCAGCTGAATATCGGATCGAGCGGGCAAATCCGGTACAAGGTAAGCGAGCAGAATCTCTATGCTTATTTATTCGGCGTTAAGAAGCCGATTTCCCACGTCCTCGGTTATTTTATTTCTGTCCTGCGAGAGCGGATTGCCAAATACGAAGCACCGATTGTGACGGGCGAGGTGACCGCGACGGAAAAGAGCAGCGAAAGTTTAGCCAAGGCGGGCGTGTCGATAAACGATCTGCGAAAAAACCTGAACGATCTAAACGAACAAATGGACCGCGAATGCCTTTCATCGGCCGCCCGCTACGGGATGGTGCTCGACGCTTCATTAATTACCGGGATCGATCCGCCGCCCGAAATCGAATCGGCCCTGGCCGCCATTAACACCGCCCATAACGAGGTTTCGGCCAATCTGAGCTTGGCCCAGGCGACCGCAGACCAGAAAATCGAACAATCGAAACGAGCGGTGGAAATCGAGACGAACCGGGCAGAAGCAGAGGTCCAACCCTTGCGTTGGTTGGCCCAACAGATCACCGAACTGAAACGCAGCGGTGATACAGCGGTTGCGGCTTATCTGAGAAATGTCCGCCTGGAATTGTTTTCGCGTTCGCGCCGAATCGTGCTGGCAAGAAAGGAGGACCGGTGACGAACTTTTTAGTCACATTTGTGTTTTCTTTCATCTTTTGCTGGGTGGCGCTGCCGGTGGCTCTGGGTATCCTAAAGACGATCAATTTTTATACCGCCGTCTCGGAGGGGCACTGCAAAGTCTATCTCCTGTTCGGAAAGGTTTTAGGCGTGGTCGAAGAGCCGGGACTGCATTTGCTCTGGATCGATTTGGGACCACAAGCCGCACTCGTGCGCTTCTTTGGCCGAATTTATGAAATTGATCGCCGGTTGGATCAGGAATACCTGCGTAGCAACCCGGTGAACTCCGAAGAAGGGACACCAATGGGGGTGGGCGTTTGGTATGAAATGCGAGTGCGTAACCCAGTGGATTTTCTATTTAAGAATACCGATCCGCAGGGTTCGCTTCGCGCCAACGTAGCGAACGCCACAGTACGCAGCTTGAGCAACATGCCGTTAGAGAAATTGTTGGAAAACCGGCATGAGATGAGCCGTGTCGTTCGTCAAGAAGTCTCGCCTAAATCCGATGAATGGGGATATCAACTCGGTTCGGTCTATGTCCGGAAAGTTCATTTCCGCGATTCGGAGATGATCCGGCAGATCGAGCACAAAGTGGTTAACCGTCTAAGGCAGGTCACCTCAGCGATTCGCCAGGCAGGCACAAACCAAGTAGACATTATCACCAGCGCTGCCGAACGGCAATCCGCCGCAGAGTTCGCTCGCGCTCGTTCGGTTCGACCAAAATTGGTTGGAGAAGCCTTGCGCGAAATCGGACAAGATCCGGAGGTGCTCGATGCTGTATTCGAAACCTTGGAAGTGGATCGGATTGTGAAAGGCAATGCCGATGTGACTTTGGTGCCCAATGGTCAATACGAGACGCTGGTCAGTCTTCTAGCTGGTGGCACATTCGGTAAGCCCGCGACCGATCAGCCGCCGCCGATTAGGCAGTGAACCCAGATTGGACAGAATCGAAAATTTCCGAGCTGTTATCCGAGGCCCTTTTTTCGCCGGAGGGGTTCCGATTCTCGATTGGTATAACCCCGCTGCGACCCGAGGAGTTCTTTGCCAATCACCGAAACGAAGAAATTCTTCGGCAACGGCGGCGACTTCTTAAGGACCGACCTGATCTCTATACTCACGCGCTCGAGCGGGGAGCCGACTGGCAAACCTTGATGTCTTCGGTTCGTCAATGGGAGCCGACTTCATCAGAGCAAGACATCCAAACCTTGGGCGCTAGCTGGGAACCGGATTTCGTTGTCTTAGATAGAAACGAGCCGAATCGCGTTCTCGGAGGTTGCGTCTGTTTTCCGTCGGGATGGAGTTTACCGGAAAAGGTAGGGAAGAGCCTGTTGGCGACGCATGCTCCGGTGCCCGGAATGAACCGATTACTAGCTCCGAAAATTGGCCAATTCGTTTCCCGTCTTGATCCAAAGCGATGTTTTCAGCGGACCAACTGGGGACTTACTGGATCGCAAGCACTCGACCAACATCCTGACAGACGAATTTCACCGATTGGCGCTGCAGCCGATCCGGCTACGGTCGGTTTGCGGATTGAATGGCAGGCACTCACGGGCTTGACCGGCGATCTGATCCTGTTTGGGATTCGAGTGTTTCACGTATCGCTGGCGCGGGTCCGCGCAACCCCACCGTTAGCTGAGCTGTTAGCGGACAACTTAGCTTCAATGCCGGATCCGGTTGCCGAATATAAACGGCTAGTCGACTGTCGGGCCCATCTGATCAGTTATCTGCGTTCGTGACCCTGGTATTCTCCTGGATCCCACGGCCGCCGGACCGCTACCGACTATTACCTCATCCTGTATTCCTTGAACTTCAGAACTCTTTCGACTTCTATCTCAGGCGTGTATGCCAAGCCTCCGCTGCCAATTCCTCCGCCTATTCTTGTGCTAATTCTACTGCTGGTGAGCGGCTGTTTAATGGCCGCTATTCCTTTAGCCGCGATTCCCATTCCGGCCGGTCGACCAATCGGCATATTCTTTCTTCTGATCGGTCTTATCACCGGCTTCTCCGGGTTCTCTGCTTTCCGCAAAGCCGGAACTTCACTTCGTCCAGGGGATGAACCGAGCCGGTTTGTAACGCAGGGGCCATTTCGCGTCACTCGCAATCCGATGTATCTCGGCTTTGAACTAATTTTGATCGCGGTTTTCTTTTTGACGAAATCGGCCTTTTTTCTGATTCCCCCGGTGGTCTTTTTTTTCTTAATTAATTTTCTCCTGATACCGTTTGAGGAAAAATTGATGACCGAACACTTCGGCGAACCGTACACCGAATACCAGCGGCGCGTACGAAGATGGCTGTGAGGACTCCTTTCTTCTATTGGGGAATTGGTGGATGACTTGACGCGAAACGCTCATACGAGTCTTCATCAGCGATCATGGCCGCGAGCGCGGAAAGAATCGGTCCAGACCGATAGAGTCCACTGAAAATTGCCGTGTCATCGATGGCGCTGCGGATTACAACGGTGGGGCGTTGATTGAGGTTAAGTCGATTGAACTCGGCGGTCGTCGCGCGGATCTCCTCGTTAGTTGCCGGATCATTGAGATAGTTTTCGAATTTTGCTGGCTCGATACCGCTAGCCGCTACCGCGATAGCGAGCGCAACATCATGGCGAAGAATGAATCTGCCCTTGTTCAGGCCCTCAATCTTTAGCGCTTCGAGTACTTCCGCGCCTTTTCCTAGCTTCTCAGCGACGTGGATTACCCGGTTGGGCAACCAGGTGGTTTGGCCCGATCTTTCGATCCACCGGTGATCGAACCGCCGGCCGGTCGCAACCTCGCAGCGGTCGTAAAACCAGAGCTCCTGTTCCAGGCCGGCGTCCATTGGCTCACCCTGATTGATCAACGCGATCTTTCGGGTGATCGGAACCCGTGGGCCATACTGCTCCCGAATTTTGGCGAGTACCTCGTCACCCAGTGCGCACCACATCGAACAAACGTCGTAAAAATACGTCAGCTTCATGCGGCGCAAGTTAGCAACCTGACGAACAAATTCTACAAGAGGTCACAAAGAGAGATTTTTGCACAGGAGATTGCAGCGCGGCATAGCCGCAACCACATATGGCGATTGTATCGGCGTATCGGCGTATCGGCGTATCGGCGTATCGGCGTATCGGCGTATCGGCGTATCGGCGTGTCGGCGTGTCGGCGTGTCGGCGTGTCGGCGGGGTAAAGCCGCTTTCGCCCGAGAGGAATCCTCGCGAAAATGCGCGAAGTTCAACGTCAGCACTGCAGAGAACCCGGAGAAGGTATTACTTGATTTGGAACGGTAGATGAGATGGTTGTCCACTAGGGGAGTTCAGGCGGTAAAAATTGAAAATCCCTCTGAGATCTTTGTGATCTCTTTGTTCAAAATCCCTCTCCGCGGTCTCCAGTTACTCACGGTTTATCGAGCAAGCTGAGCTATCATTTTCGCCTTAGGCTCAAATGAAATAGCAGATCGCAGATAGCAAATAGCAGATTCACAAGAGATATTTTTGAACAGGAGAACACAGCGCGGCGTAGCCGCAACCACATATGGCGATTGTATCGGCGTATCGGCGTATCGGCGTGTCGGCGTGTCGGCGTGTCGGCGGGG
>Ga0209647_1001167_pt1 | contig 22895 bp, 20 predicted proteins | sample GraSoi_2013_60cm_FD_185827 | JGI IMG/M metagenome (GOLD analysis project Ga0209647, IMG submission 185827) | Grasslands soil microbial communities from the Angelo Coastal Reserve, California, USA - Sample 9_17_2013_60cm (SPAdes) (version 2) | ecosystem: Environmental > Terrestrial > Soil >... | reverse complement strand
GCGATTAGCTGGTCGCTTTGCCGGTGTCGAACGGGTTGTGCTGGTGTCTTGTGTGTTCACCGGGTCCGCCTCTGTACTTGAATTCGATGCATCGCTTAGCGGTTCAGCTTCCACTTCCTGCTCAGCGGTAGAAGGCGCGTTATGTTCTGCATCACTGGAAGTAGAGGTTTCGGTTTCAGACGAAGACGAGGGAGTGTCTGTATCTGCCCGGTTGGTTGAGGACAGGACGTCGGTATGTTGCTCCTCGTCAGCGGTGCCGGCAGCAATGGTTTCAGGCTCGGGCCGGCCTTGTTGGTGGTCGAAACCGGTACCTGGCGCTGGCGTACTCACTTTAGATTCCTGGGTTGAACTGCGAAGCTCAGCCAGTTTGGATTCAAGAGTACTCAGATGCGCAGTCCGCGCCTCGAGGCGTGCCCGTGCTTTAGCAATCTTTTGCTCAGACTTTTGCAAGGCCGCTTTTGCTTTCTCGACTGCCAGCATCATTTTAGCCTCTCGTTTAGCTTGCTTCTTCCCTTGCTTCTGTGTGTCACCGGCAGTCGTAGTGGAAGATGATTTATTGTTCGATGTTTTTGCCATGGTAATAACCTCGCTGTTTCAATACTGATCCCTGGAATGTGTTGCTCACCAACGTGTAGGGATAGGTCTCAAATACGTACACGAATCACCAACTAAATTAGTCTCAAGGTCCACCAATGGGTATTTCGTCATGCGTTGCCTTAAACTATACAACAAAATCCGGCAGTTAGCTACGGTTGCAGGCAGGACTGGCATTTGTTAGAATCTCTGTAACTATTCAGGTCTCCTTTCTCTTGCACCGCCTCCGGCGGCGGGGTGAGGGAGAAGGGCGGGGACACCCCGCACCCCGCCAAGGCGCCTTGCAGGCCCCTTGGAACCCCTTGCTGAATAGTTACGAATCTCTTTATATTTGATTGGCGTTTCTATTTAAGGGGTCCGCCGGCACAAGCGTCGCTCACCCATGCACGTTTGCTGTCCAGGCGGCACTTCACACTTTGGATACTGAAAAAGATGGAACTGAACGACACAACGGATTATCAACGATGCTTTGTTTGCGGTCAGCGCAATCCTTACGGCCTGCACCTGGTCTTTCGCCTGGATCAAAATACTATCGTAGCTGACTTTCAGCCGCGTGAGGAGCATCAAGGCTTCCCAGGCATTATTCATGGCGGTATTGTAGCAGCGGTGCTGGATGAAGCCCTCGGACGTACTTCTCTGCTGGGTGACAACCAGGAGTGGACTATGACAGGTCGCCTGGAAATACGCTATCGCCGCTATGTACCCTACGGTCCACTGTTAAGAGTACGTGCCAGGTTAGATGAAGAGCGAAAGCGCATGCTTCAAGCCTCCGGTGTTCTGACTCTGGCCGATGATGAAAGTGTTGCACTGGCAGAAGCGCAGGGGACGTTTCTCCCCCTGGCTTCCAGCATGGTAGATACAATAATGCAGGATTATCCCGGCTTACGTAACTTTATTGACCCAAAAGACTCGTAGGGGTCAGTGTTGTGTGGAGACGGCAAGACCTGGCTGAGCCACGTCTTGCCGTCTCCACACAATACAACTACTGGCTTTCTGGTGGTATAAGAGGCTCGGTCGGCGGTGCTGGCGCTATTTCCTGGGGAACAGATTTAGGTGAAGTATCTGGCATAGCCATAGTTGTTCCTGTCTCCTCCAGAATCTGTCGCAGTTGCCGCGCATCGATTGTTTCGTGTTTGCGTAGTTCTTGCGCCATACGGTCCAATGTAGCACGATGCGTCGATAGGAGTTCTAGCGCACGATTATAGGCAGAGCGCACAATCCGATCAACTTCATCATCGATCAACTCGGCGGTGGTTTCACTGTAATCTGAAGGAGCGCCGGTATCACCGCCTCCCCCGAATGGGCTTTGGCGCTCGCTGAATGAGACTGTGCCCATACGCTCGCTCATACCCCAACGTGTGACCATCTGCCGTGCAATCGCTGTCACTTTTTGTAGATCGTTCTCCGCTCCCGTCGTAATGCGCTCGATTGCTATCTGTTCAGCGGCTCTTCCACCCAGAGCGGTGACAATCTGGGTCAGCAGATACTCTTTCGAGTAGTTATAGCGATCATCGATGGGCACAGACATAGTGACGCCCAGCGCCTGGCCGCGTGGCACAATCGTAACCTTGCTTACTGGATCAGCGTGCTCTGAAAGCAAGCCCGTTAAAGCATGCCCACTCTCGTGGTATGCAATGACATTGAGGTCTTCGTCACTCAGGACTAAAGGACGCTCTGCGCCGAGTAGAATTTTGTCCAGTGCCTCTTCAAAACACTGTTGCGTCACATAATCCAGGTTGCGTCGAGCCGCCAGCAGCGCCGCCTCGTTCACAAGGTTCGCCAGGTCTGCTCCTACCATTCCCACTGTAGAACGTGCGACGGAAACCAGGTCTATATCAGGACCCAGGGGTACTTCACGCGCGTGGATTTTGAGTATGGCCAGGCGTCCATTCCAGTCTGGTCGATCCACCGTCACACGCCGGTCAAAGCGACCTGGGCGCAGCAGCGCTATGTCAAGCCCATCAGGACGGTTGGTGGCACCAACAACAACAACTGCCTGGCGTGTATCGAACCCATCCATCTCTACCAGTAACTGGTTCAATGTCTGTTCGCGCTCATCGTTGGTGTTAATGCTTGAGCCTCGCTGCCGGCCTACCGCGTCGATCTCGTCGATGAAAATGATGCTGGGCGCCGCTTTCTTCGCCTGGTCGAAGAGGTCGCGCACGCGACTGGCGCCGACGCCAACCAGCACCTCGACAAACTCCGAGCCGGACATGGAGAAGAACGGAACGCCAGCTTCACCGGCGACGGCTCTCGCCAGCAGGGTTTTACCTGTGCCCGGAGGGCCAACGAGCAACACACCACGCGGTATCTTGCCGCCCAGGCGTTGAAACTTCTGGGGTGTCTTCAAAAACTCGACCACCTCTTGCAGTTCAAACTTTGACTCGTCTACGCCTGCAACATCTGCAAACGTCGTGGAGGGACGATCCTCGAGTATCAGCTTGGCACGGCTCTTGCCGAAACTGAAAATGCCCTGCTGCCCTTGTGTGGCGCGGCGGCTAATAAAGATGAAGATGCCGATCAAGAAGACCCAGGGAAGGAATGTAATCAGCACATTCAGCCAGAAACTGTTGTCCGGAGGTGTTTGCGTGATTACGGTTGTACTGCTTGCGCAGTTGGGTTGCTTATAGCTTTTGTTGCGAGGATCGGTCAGTATTGGCACAAGATTCGGATCCCCGTTAGGCAGTTGTACCACGTGAAATTGGTTATAAGTTGAGCCATCCGACGCCGTTACCGGTGTGCAAAACAGCCCTGTGATATCGGTCGATCCAATGAGAGTTACAGATTTAACATTACCCGCGTTGATTTGATTGTAAAAGGAGCTGTAACTAAGCTCATCGCGTGGCGGCGTATTCGAATTGTTATTGTTATTAAACACCTGATACAGGAATATTCCCAGCATCAGCAGCACAATTACGAGTAACCAGCGATTGAGAGGCGCTATACCGCGCTGAGGTGGCTGCCCATTTGGGCGGCCGGGGCCCGGACGTAACTGGTTTTGTTGCCGCGGAGGCATCTGGTTATTTTGTAGCCAGTGTTTGTTGGCTGGTTTCTTATCCATTAAAGCTATACCCTGCTTTCGGACCCCGGCATATGCTCAGGCTTTCATCTCTCCACAACTGTAATTAAAACGTAGGCATGTGGGCCATCACCTGGTAATGCTCTTATTATATCGTATGCCTAGCTGAAATGCACGTCACAATGGTTGTGCCTTCAATTGTAATACGATTTGGCGAGTACTCTGGGTTGCAATGTTCAGGCGATCAGCAGGGCGGTTGAGCGCATCTTCACTGCTCACAGTAGGCTCAAAGCAGATAAAATCGTGATCGGGTTTGGTTGGCGGTTCAGACCAGACCTGCATATTTGCCAATGCGTACCCACCGTCTTGTGGCAGCTCTGTAATCGTCAATATCCCACGTTTGGGAAATTGGATGGTGACCTGGTGTGGAAAAGGATAAGGGTTGTCGGGTATATGCTGAACCCAGTCAAAGGCATGCACGTCGAATCCTGGGGGGCCACTGGTGATTACATTGGCTTTCTCTGACTGGACTACGGCGGAATAGGGATGAAAGCCGGGAGCGATGGGCATGTTTTCGTTGCTATGATTCTCCATCGTCAGTGTATAAGTCAGCGTCTCCTCGCCGGCAGTAATGCTGGCGGTGAAGGTGAATTCATAGGGATAGTCGGGGCGTGTCGCATCACTACTGCTTAATTGCATTGTGAGGTGTGAATTATCCATCTCAGTGACCGTCCACGGCAGTCTGCGACCAAAGCCATGTATGGGAAGAGTGGTCCCTTTTTCTTTGAAGATGCCGTCCTTGAGCCGGGAGAAGTTGGGGATCATCAGCGGCAAGCCCCAGCGGCTGACATTCCCCGTCTCGGCGGGTCGGTATAGTACCTGCCAGGAGCCGACCTGAAAATGCGAAACGAGGCAAATACCGGGAATAACGCCGATGGTTGTATTGCCGTAAGTCAGAACTCGCTCGCGAGGTGTTGGAAAGTTCATGAAATCTGCCATTAGATATTACCCATCCATTCGATCTATGTGTACTCTTGCCGGTAGCCTGGTGTCATTGTATGTGAATGCAGGAGCAACTGCAAGAGAACACACCAATCGCCTGGGGGGATGAAGCCCCAACAGGTGCTTAATAGAAACCTACACTTAATTGAGCTAATTTCAATCGTATCTTAACAATTTCGCAACCGAAATAACTTATTTGCATTCTATAGTTATTAAGGGGTAGTATGTAGTATTAACTACCTGGCGGATTCTTTGGTAACCTCGATCAGTTCAAAGGAGAAGCATTGTATGGTTATGCCGGCCTTTCCGCATGCTCGTTGGCGAAGTGCACTACCCATCGCCCTCGTAATTCTAGCCCTTATTTTCTCAACGGTGTTCTCGATCGCTTCGCGCAGCCTGGCGTTTGCCGCTTCACCTGCAAACGTCGCTCTCGATGGCCCAGGAGCGCTCTCTCATTTCGACCTTGCTCGCAAGGACTGTCTTGGCACAGCTCGCAATACAAAATCTAAAGTCTGGTTCACGCTTGCGAACGGGGTCCTCAGCGATGTCTACTACCCCACGATAGATAATACGAACGTTGAAACACTCCAGTATATTGTCACAGATGGCAGTACGTTCACCGACTTGCAGACACGCGATACTACCTATACCGTGCAGTCGCTCAGCACGAATTCGCACGCCCTTGACTGCGAGGTAACGACAACCGCCAAAAGCGGAAAGTATCGCATCATTACTGACTACCTGACCGATCCTAATCAGAACACGCTGGTCATGAATGTCCACTTCATAGCGCTCGTTGGCGATCTATCCGCCTATCAACTTTATGTGCGTTACGATCCCAGTATCAACGGCAATGGCGGTGGTGGCAGTGGGAACGGCGGTGGAGACACCGGCACTAACGACAACTCCACCGGCCATATTGTGCCAATTGCTTTCGATACTAATACAACAAGCCAGGCAGTTAATCGGACCTATGCTGTGCCTGTCTACAGCGCCCTGGACGCCTCAACGCCCTTTACCCAAACCCAGGTGAGCAACGGTTTCGTAGGTCAACCAAGTGATGGGTTGGTACAACTCGACGCCTCTCACAAGCTCACGGCTCTTTATACACAGGCCGACAATGGCAACCTGGTCCAAACGGCCCAGGCGAATATCTCCCGGGGCGGCATGTTCAAGCTGGCACTGGGCTTCGGCTCGAAACAGTCTGATGCCGTTAACGCGGCAGAAATGTCGCTCGCCACTCCATTTAGCCAGATCCAGGAGAGCTACGAGTCAGGGTGGGACGCATACGATAACGGGTTGAACACCCCTCCACTTCTTTTTAAAGGTGCCACTGGTGAACAGTGGCACCAACTTGTAAACGAATACTATCTAAGCGCTAACGTGGTGAAGGCATCCGAGGATAAAACCTTCCCCGGTGCCATAGTAGCAAGTCTCGCCTCGCCCTGGGGGCAGGCAATCTCAGCCGGAGATCCCAATAATCTCTTTTTCGGCTCTTACCGCGAAGTCTTCGCGCGCGACCTCTATGAAGCGTGGACTGGCCTCCTGCTTGACGGCGACCTTGCGACAGCGCGTGATGCTGTGACCTTCCTGTTTAATAACCAGCAGCAGGCTGACGGCTCGATGCCCCGCAATAGCTTGCTGAACGGGAAGCTTGCCCCCGACTCTTTCAATACGCAGCTCGACGAGGTCAGCTACCCCATCATTATGGCTTACCAGCTGAAGATGACAAATAATACCCTCTACCAGAACCACATCAAGGCAGCGGCTAACTTTGTCATAAGCCACGGGCCATCATCTGGCCCCGAGCGCTGGGAAGAACAGGGTGGCTACTCGCCATCCACGATCTCGGCCGAGATTGCTGGACTGGTGGCGGCGGCTGATATCGCTAAAGTCAACGGCGATACGCAGAGCGCGCAGGTCTGGCTGGGCGTAGCCGACGATTGGCAGCGTTCTATAGAGGGCTGGACCGTTACCACCAATGGCCCTCTAGCCAAGCTTCCCTACTTCATTCGTCTTTCCAAAACAGGCGCTCCGAACGCGGCAATCAGCTACAATGTTGGCAATGGCGGTCCAACACTTGATCAACGCTCTGTGATCGATGCGGGCTTTCTGGAACTGGTGCGTCTTGGTCTGAAGCCGTTCAATGATACGGCGGTCACTGAGTCCCTTCCCGTGGTCGATGCAACGATCGAGACGAATACAGCTAGCGGGCCAGGCTGGCACCGCTATAACGGAGACGGCTATGGTGATGGTGCAACTGATGGGCATCCATGGGCACCTTCTGGAAAAGGCACAGGACATCTGTGGCCGGTGCTCACAGAGGAGCGCGGCGAGTACGATGTGTCCAACGGCGATACCTCTACAGCGCTGACACTACTCTCCACGATGAAAAACTTTGCCTCGGGCGTAGGTCTGATCCCCGAACAAGATTGGGAACTGCCCAACCTTGCTCCCTCGCCTTACGGCACGGATCCGACTGTCGCCTCTATTGGTTTCCAGAACGGCCATCCTGCTGGCTCTGCGGCGCCCCTTACCTGGTCCGCTGGCGTGTATGTGCGCCTCCTCGTTGACCTCACTAAAAACAGCGTGCTAGAGCGGCCGGCCGATACCTACAATCGCTATGTGGCCAACCAGCAGGGGCAAACCAGCCTCACGGTAACTGCGCCGCCGGACAAATCAAGTGTCAGTGGTTCTCCGGTGACCGTTACCGGGTCGTCGGCGCCCGGCAACACGATCTACGTGGCGGCAACAAATACAGACAACAATAGCCAGACCACGCTGGCCAGTACACCAACCAATCCTGATGGCTCTTTCAGCGTATCGCTGCCGATAACAGGTGGAACCACGGTGTTGAATACAGTAGCCGTCAGCCCAACTGGTGCTACCGCACACGATCAGCGAAGCATTGTTTTCGACTTTACTCCAGGTACGCTTGTCTTTGAGGCAACAGATCCCCTTAACGACGACAATGGCCCTGGTAACTATGTCTATCCGACGGCGCCGGACTTCCACGCAGGAGCCTTTGATATCCAGGATTTCCGCGTCATCGTGAGTCCTGATGGTTCGACCGTCACCTTCAAGTTGCAGACTCGCGACCTGTCACCAACTTTTGGCAGCCCACTGGGTGCTCAACTGGTAGATGTGTACGTGCATAATCCGAGCGCCGCGCCCGCCGCTACTTCGACGGCAGCTTCCTTCCCACAGCGCAACTATACAATTGCGTCAAGTGCTGCGTGGAGCAGGCTGATCGAGGTGCAAGGGTTCGGGCAGCGTTACATCGACGCGCATGGCACCACAGTGGGCACAGTCAACATTAGCGCCAATGCCATCTCGCGTTTCATCACCTTCAGTGTGCCAGTCTCCAGCCTGGGGGGACAACCAGGATCAGGTTGGGGCTTCACGGTGACGTTGACCGGGCAAGATGGCTTTAGTCCTGACCAGGCGCGCGGCTTCGCCCCGACACCTCAGCCGTTCCTGTTCGGCGTGTGTGCTCCCGGTGGGACCGAGCCGATCTGCTCGGTAGATCCTGCCACGGTGCCCAAGGTCATGGACACGATTACTCCTGCCGGGGTCAGCCAGTCCAATGAGCTCGATCCCACCCTTGGCCCTGTCGTGTTACGGGATGTAGTTATCCCGTGACGCCTGGTGGGGGCCGATAAATCGGCGGTGGGCGCGATAAAGTAGAATAGGCAAGGTTCAATTTGGACGAAGTGTCCTTGACCGGTTGGACAGTCACACCGTGTCACCCTGAGCCCATGCGCTTCGCTCAGGGGAAACTCCGCGAAGGGTCTGTCGCGATCGGCAGCCAGATGCTTCGCTGCGCTCAGCATGACAGAACTGGACCTTGCTGTTGATGCGGAACTGTCAAGTGCATTTGAACCTTGCCTTTTGCCAGAATACCTATTACTATTGCGTTTTAAAGCCTGGAAGCTTATACTTGATTTTAATACGGTATGCTTACTTGTCAGCTTAGAATATCGTTGTGTACACCCTTTATCCAGTAGCAGGATGGATGATTATAACATGGGTATGGAGGACACTTCGGAAAGGAGTCTACCCGAAGCGCAAAGCAAGCTGGATAGGGAGGAGAAGCAGTCAGTGCAAGGATATATCGCAATCAAAGGCACACGTAATGGCCTGCTTTTAACTCTAGAGCCAGGAACCCCTTTTAGCGAATTGCTCAACGCTCTTTCTCAACGCCTTTCAGAGGCTCCCACTTTCTTTCGTGGCGCCTCACTGGCCGTTGATACCACTCGTCGAAAACTTAGAGTAAACGAACGTACTGAACTTGAAGCCTTGCTTGCACATTACCAGATGTCGGTGACATCACTGGAATCAGCCAGGGCAGCGATGTCTGACGCATCTCAAGTTGCTCATTCTCTTTCTATGGATTCACATCCTGCTGCACAGTTAACGAGCGAGCAAATTCAGCCAGACCGGTACGATCCGCGCGATGCGGTTGATACGATCTTTTTGCGGCGTACGATCCGTTCGGGGCAGGCCATTCAGCATGCTGGCAATATAGTTGTCATGGGCGATATCAATCCCGGAGCAGAAATAATCGCCGGTGGAGATATCATTGTGTGGGGCGTCTTACGAGGCATGGTACATGCGGGGTATCCCGATAACGAGAACGCTGTCGTTTGCTCACTATCGCTCGCGCCGGTACAATTGCGTATCGCCCATTTGCTCTCGCGTCCGCCTGAGGGATTCGAATCGCAGGTGCGTCCAGAGACCGCAGCGATCAAGAACGGGCAGATTGTAGTCGAGCCGTGGGTCAACGGCCGTTCGCCCCGAAAATAGGGGCAAAAACGTTTACCCCTGTAGGGGCTAGAGTTATTTTTTAGGATGATGTAGAACAGTTGCTTAACAGGGAGACGCATATGGATAGTCGGGTGCTTACCATCACTTCAGGTAAAGGCGGTGTTGGCAAAACCACAACCACGGCAAATCTAGGAACCGGTCTTGCAATGCGGGGAAAGAAAGTCGCAATTGTAGACTCAGATATCGGCCTGCGCAATCTCGATGCCGTGCTGGGATTGGAGAATCGTATTGTCTATGATCTTGTCGATGTAGTAGAGGGGCAGTGCCGCCTGCGCCAGGCATTGATCAAGGACAAGCGACTGCCAGAACTTTATTTGCTACCTGCCGCCCAAACGCGCGACAAAAATGCAGTGAATAGTATCCAAATGGAGCAACTCTGCCAGCAATTGCGCCGGGAGTTTGATTTTGTGCTCATCGATTCTCCCGCCGGCATCGAGCAAGGATTCCGCAATGCGATTGTTGGCGCCGACGAGATTATCATTGTTGCAAACCCCGAAATGGCTTCGGTGCGTGATGCCGACCGCATCATTGGGTTGGTAGAGGCTGCGGGTAAGCCTGAACCGCGCCTTGTCCTCAATCGCCTGCGTCCCGAGATGATCAGGCGCGGGGATATGATGGACGTGGCCGATGTATTGGAAGTGTTGGGCGTCGAGTTGTTAGGCATCGTTCCCGAAGACGAGATGATCATTGTAGCAATCAATAAAGGCGAACCTATTGTTTACGACAAGCGCTCGCGGGCCGGACGCGCGTTCCTCAGCGCCGCCCAGCGCATCATGGGTGAAGAAGTACCTCTTGATGAAATAGAAGATGCGCCAACGCTCGTGGAACGCTTGAGGCGGCTGATTGGATTTGGACCGGCGATAGCCGATAGGCGTGTACGTTCGTAGCTAACCTGAAAGGGCAGGCGGTAATTATGGGTGTATTTAATTTCATAATAGGTCGCAAGAAACCCACTCCCAGCGAGGTGGCAAAAGAACGCTTGAAAGTTGTTCTGGCGCATGATCGTCTCAAGGTGAATCCCGAGTTACTTGAACTGATCAAAACCGATTTGCTCTCCGTGATCTCGCGCCGCCTTGAAGTGGATGAACAGCATGTAGAGGTACAAATGGCTCGTGAGGACCGTTGGGACAAACTGCATGCCGCCGTTCCCATTAAACGCCAGAAAATTTCGTTCGAGTGGGACCCCCCCACCTATACTCCTGCTGCCAAGGTGCTTCAAGGCGACAAAGTCCGGGTGGAAATAGAACGAGTCGAGGAAGAGTAGTTTCCTGGTGAGGCAAGCCCTGCCAGGAAATTTCACGGACCAGGCTGGAGATATGACCTTCGGGTAATTTCGTTGACCCCCTGGGTATGCGCGTGTATGATGCACGTTAAAACAGGCGCATGGATAACACGCGCAGTGCAGCGGGAGGAAACTATGAGCGAGCAGCAGGTTCAGAAGGTTCGCGTGAAAAGGCTGGCCCACGTGGGCTTATGGGCAACAGATGTGGCGGCCCAGACGCGCTTTTACCGGCAGGTGCTGGGATTTAATCTGCGAGCCACCGAGGTCAGATCAAATGACGAGGATATCGAGTTTGAAGATGCGAGAGCTTTCCTATCCCTGGGCGACGAGTACCATTGTTTAGGGCTGTTTACCGATACGCGACCAGCCACGAGCAATGTGCGTGGCCCCCTACAACGTACTCGCCTTCATCATATCGCCTTCGAGGTTGACACAGATGCTGAACTTGCCGCCCTTGCCGCCCGTCTCAACGAGTCTGGTATCGAACTGGCTTTGCAACCTCGTGATGGCAATCCAGATATAGGTGATACGCTCTGGTTTGATGATCCTGACGGGAACCGCATCGAAATATCAGTTACCCCTGATGATTCCCTGACTCTCCCTCCTGCGAGCAGCGAAGGGCGGAGAACGCGCCTGCATCCACACTCTCTACAACACCTGGCGATTCGTACAACGCACATGGAGATCATGGTCGATTTTTATACCGAGGCCCTGGGTTTTGATATCTCTGACTGGCTGCTGCGTGAATGCGTCTGGCTGCGCTGCAATAGCGATCATCACACCCTTATGCTGATCGAGGGAAAACAGGACATTGATCATATTGGTTACAGCATTCCGGCCGGCCCGGAATTACTGGCATGGGCCGATTATTTGAGCCGGCAGCAGGCACCGATCCTCTGGGGGCCAGGTCGTCACGGCGCGGGCAACGATCTTTTCCTGCGCTTTGCCGACGCTGAAAATGTACATATCGAGCTATCGGCTGAGCTTCAGCAATACTATGATCGCGATGTGACGACTCCCGCACGTCTCTGGCATTCCCGCCCCACCGCACTAAACCTGTGGGGCGTTATGCCGACGTGGGTGCGTGAGGAGGCACAGGTCCACAGCTGAAGTTATCTAAAGTTCAACACAAAAATGGGCTTGCGTTGGTAATGCGTCAGGAACCCCGGCTAAAGCCAGGGAGCTTGCAGATGGGGGCGCATTAGTGAACACGTTCATCCTTCTGTTCGCGGCTGCGCTGCCGTGTATTCTGCGGGTGCGAAGATGACGAGTATCCTCAAATCCTCCGTAATCGTGTGAAAGCGATGTTCGATATTTGCTTTTACATATACCAATGTGCCAGCCTCAACCGGGCGATCCTCCGAGCCTACCCGGATAAGGCCACTGCCGCTGATGACGTAGTACACCTCGTCTTCAGTATGCGGTTGCTGGGTATCGATTGCGCCTGCTGCTAACATGTAGAGGCCTGCACTGAGTGCAGGCACACGCAGAAATTCGAGGTAGTCCTGTTTCGATCGATGCTGTTGGTCGATAAGATGGGCGAGTTCGAAGGCGTCCATTACACTTTGCTCCTTATGATGCGTTCACAACGACATTTTTCAGTGTGCCGATGCCCTCGATCTCGGTCTCCATCACATCGCCGGCTTTGAGAAATTCAGGCGGATTGCGGGCAAAACCCACACCGCTGGGAGTGCCGGTCGCAATGATATCGCCGGGTTCTAGAGTCAGGCCCTGGGAGAGTATGGCGATGATGGAACGTACGGGAAAAATCATCATGCTCGTATTACTATCTTGCCTGGTGACGCCATTGACGCGCAGTTTCACGTCGAGCTGTTGTGGATCAGCGATCTCATCGGCAGTAACGATCCATGGCCCCATGGGGCAGTAGCCGTCGATGCTCTTCCCTTTGAAGAACTGTTTATGGCGTGATTGAAGATCACGGGCTGTGACATCATTCAGCACAGTATAACCAAAGACATGCGACAGCGCGTCTTCCTCGCGGATGTTCTTGCCACCTTTCCCGATAATCACCGCCAGTTCTGCCTCCCAGTCGATCTCTGTAGAGACTGATGGATCGATGACGATCTTGCCATACGGGCTGTTGACGGTGGTGGGTGCCTTGGTGAAAAATATCGGGGCTTCCAGTTCTGTTGCCTGACGTCCACGCGCCTGTGCTGATTCACTGGCATGTTCCGCGTAATTCAGGCCGAGACACATGATATTTTTGCGCGGACGCGGAATAGGAGCGGCTAGCTGTACGTGGGACAGGTCATGTGCAGCGCCAATCTCAGCGAAGGTTCTGACTTCGCTGAAGTGGCGGTTGGCTGCTTTCTCCAGGATGGCGTTCAATGCGTGCCTTCCTTGCTCGTCGTGGTCGAGTAAATCAAGCATTTGCTCAAACGGGATAACGTTAAGCGCCCGTGCCGCCAGGTCAACATCAAGAATCTCATTGTCCTGGATAATGCCTACACGGGTCTGTGGAATATCCGTGGTGGAAAAGCTGGCGAGTTTCATGCAGGTCTCCCTCGAGTTTGGATTGGGTGCACATGCCTGTTTGCACCCGGTATCTATATGGTAGTATACAATAGTACGATGGAACCTGGCACCGGCAAGGGGTGCCAGGAAAGAAAGGAACGGAGACGAATCTTATGGCAGTTGAGCCTCGTATAGCCTCAGCGGTTATGTTACTGCGAGATCCCTCTTCAGGGCAAGGAATAGAAGTGTTTATGGTGCGGCGTGTTATCCAGAGTGATTTTATGCCCGATGTGTACGTCTTCCCCGGTGGTTCGGTCACGAAGGACGATCGTACCACTGAGCTTACCGGGGGCATCTGTAAACCTGTTGCATTCCCGGCAGCAGACCCCGAAGGGCACACTGCGCTTGGCAGTGGCACAAGGGCCGCCGCTATGCGTGAGCTTTTTGAGGAAGCTGGCATCTTGCTGGCCTATCATGCCGAACGGTTGCTGGCTTTCGATAATCAAAATGTTGCCCGTTTCGATACTTACCGCAAGGCTTTCAACCAGAGGCAAGGCTCATTGGTAGAGATGGCGCGTGCCGAGCAGCTTACCTTAGCGACCGACCGCTTGCATTACTTTGCGCACTGGATCACGCCTGAAGGTATGCCCAAGCGTTTCGACACCCACTTCTTTCTGACAACTGCCCCGTCTGAACAGAAGGCTGCTTATGATCAGCTGGAGACAAGCGAAGACATATGGATCTCACCCGCCGAGGCGCTGGCACGTTTTGAACGCAACGAATTTCCCCTTGTTTTTGCCACCATTTACCAGTTGCGCGAACTGGCGGCGTTTAGGAGTGTGAAAGAGGCTCTGGAGACAACGGCTGTGCAACATGTACCGACACGCATACCGGTGTTGACCCGGAGGGATGGTAAAACACGAGTCTTTCTTAAAGAAGATGCTGCCAACGCCTGGGAAGTGCCTGAGCATATGACGAGGTCATAGGGGCGAGGACGGTTAGCCTAAAAGCCTTTTCGCAGTCACCAGTGTATCTCCTGCCAGGTTCGTAACATTTGTATCCGTTTATTTGGAGACTACTTATGCAACAACCATACACAATCATCCTTGCCCCTAATCCCTCGGTCATGACGGGACCGGGTACGAATACCATTATTCTTGGCGGTGGCGTCCATGGTGCACTCGTCATTGATCCTGCCGTTGACGATAGCGCCTATCTTGAAGCCGTTGTGCAGGCGGGGGCGGAGCGCGGCGGCATCGGGCGCATCCTCATCACGCACGGACATCCCGATCATATTGGAGGAGCCGTCGCGCTGCGAGATCGCCTGGGTGCGCGCATTTACGCCTTCAGCCGAGAGGGAGTGCCGGTGGCTGACGAGGAAATCGCAGACGGAGTAATCTTACTCGCGGGAGATGACACGTTGCAAGCAATACACACGCCTGGCCATCGCTTTGACCATCTCTGCTTTCTACTACAAAAGCAGCGCACGCTCTTTGCCGGAGACATGATCTCAGGCATCACTACCAACGTAATCGCGCCTCCGGACGGGGATATGCTTGATTATATAAACTCGCTTAAGCGCCTGCAGGAGATAGAGATAGCTGAAATTGTCCCTGCACACGGCCCAACCATCGCCGATGCGCAGGCGAAGATCGCGGAGTACATCGATCATCGTATGCTGCGCGAACAGCAGGTACTGCAGGTATTGGAAGAGTTGCCCCCTGGCGCGACCATTGCTGAGCTAGTACCGCTCATCTACCAGGATGTGGACCCGAAACTGCATCCCATAGCCGCGTGGACTGTGGAAGCACATCTCTTAAAGCTGGAACGCGAAGGGTTGGTAGAGCGACAAGATGGAGGGTGGGCATTGGTAGAACCGACGGCGTAGGAGCGCGCTCACACACAGCCCCACCCTCACCCTTTGTCGCAGTTGTCGCAGTTGTCGCACTTGTTGCAGATGTAGCGGTTGTATCAATATGTTTTCATACATGTTGAATAGCAGAAAGTAACTCCACCTCATCAAATTCAAACCAGATTGGCTCCTTATCAGGTCCGTCGATACACTACCTGCGTCTGTAACCCTTCCGCGTATTGATCAATAGCATGTCGATGCTATGGGGGGGAACCCCACAGATGATGTGCGTCCGTTGTTGTTGGAGCACACAGGCCTAGACCCGTGTGCCTCTGGATGGACTCAACCATGATCAGGAGAAGATCATGGAACACAACGCGCATTAGGCGTAGAAAGAAGGGAAGAGAAGATCATGGAACACAAAGTGCAACAAGCGAAAGATGCTACCAGCCGCCGTTCTTTTTTGCGTAAGGGACTGGCGGTAGGCGGAGCAGGAGCCATCGGCGCCGGGCTGTTGGCCAATGGGGTACCGGCCTTCGCCGAAGAAGAAAGTGGCGGTCTCACACCGGGAGACGCGGCCATTCTCAGGTTCCTGTCCGCGGCCGAAATCCTCGAAACCGATCTATGGCAACAATACAACGAGCTGGGAGGCATCCAGGACAGCGAAGTCCCAGGGGGGAGTGGGAGTCCAGGCTACATCGCTGCCCTGGAAGTGCTGGATGGAGACATGCCCCAGTATATCCACGACAATACCGAGGATGAGTTCACCCACTTCACGTTCATCAACGCCTACCTGGTTTCCAAGGGTGCCGCTCCCGTCAATCTGGATAAGTTTCGCACGTTGCCGAGCAGTAAAGCGACCGGCGCCCAGCAAATCGGACGGCTCACCAACCTCATGCAGCTCACCGTGGACACCAGTTGGTGGACGCGGTACCGCAGCCGCACGAAGAACCCCGATTTCGGTGACACGTTTGCTCAAGCAATCCCGGGGTTGAGTAAAGGGCAGTTTCCGGCCATTCCCAGATCCGATGCTGACCTGAAGGGCTTTAAACCGGGAAATCACCCAACCATCCCTGATCACCTCCAGGCGATCGCCAACACAGCGGGATTCCATTTTGGATTTATCGAGCAAGGTGGCACGAGCCTCTACCCCTCGCTGGCCCAGCGAGTCACCAATCCAGAAGTGTTGCGCGTCTTGCTCAGTATCGGCCCAACCGAGGCAATGCATTTTCAGACCTGGCACGACAAGGCAGGCAATGCGCCTGCTCTGACCGACCCCACGAATGGGTTGGTGTTTCCGAACCTCAATGCCCCTCCTTTTGGCGGAGAGGACTTCCAGACCAACCTGATCATGCCCGAGCCCACCATCTTCCTCAGCCGCACGTTCCCGGTCGTTTCGATCATTCGCCCGACCGCGACCAAGGGGGCTGCCATGGGCGCTCTGCGTGCCTTGACGGCCGACGGGCTGTTCATCGGCCAATCGCCGGAGTTCTTTGCAGTCCTGCAAGGCCTGGCACAGGCAGCAGATGCGGCCTGACAGGGGGGTAAGCGACGAGAGAGTCAGCCGTTGGCGCATGGACGAATGATGCTGCTGGAGCAGAGCAGTGCCGGCGCACTGAATGATCCGCCGCCAAAGGCGTGAGAGAGTCAGGTTCGGGCCGAGACATGCCCCGGCCCGAACCTGGCTCTTGGGTCAGGATTGAAGACCCTGCACAAGCAGGGTCTTCCCACGCTGCGCGTCCCCACAGCACTTGACCATGCGTCAGCGAACCGGCGCGAGACCCCTGCTAGTCCTGGCTCGTGTTCTGGGGCTGGGAGCGTTCGAAGGCAGTGTAGGTCACGACATCCCACGCGTTGTGGATGCCGATGAACAGGAGCAGCATCGTTCCTGCAGCGATGACGAACAGAGCCGGCGCCGGGTGACTTGGGAGCACCATCGCCGCGACGACAAGGGCGGTGTAGGAGACCAGCGGCAAGACCGTATACCACAGCCAGTCTTCCAGCACCGGTTGATATTCCCCTAGACGGTGGCGTGCCAGCCAGAGCACGATGAGGATGTAGGTCACCCCTGCGAGACCCAAAAGACCGAGCAGCAGGCCAGCATTCCAGAGCGCCTGCCAGGGTGCGCTGAGAATCGCAGCGACCAGTAGCGCGGCGCCAAAATGGAAGACGTTGGGGGTGCTGAAGACCGCAATCCCGCTCCTGGGCGACGACACTTGCACCCGTAGCTGCACGATCAAGGTGATGACCACGAACATCAAGCCCGTCAGCGTCGCCGCAGCGGTGCCGACAATGACGTAAAAGTTTTGCCACGTGGCAAGTGGCAACAGCGCAGCCTCTTGCATGATGGATACTCCCCTCGATGTACATGCCAACGGTAGACGGCTCATCCGCGAGAGCCGAGAAGGCGGATGAGGCACGATGGGACGGGTTGAATCAACGAGCACCACCCGGCGGTGGGAGGGTTCACGACGTGTTTCTGAGGAAGATATGTCCCAGTTCTTCATTCTATCACATCTCTCATCAGCGAGGTTACGTAAGAGTCCTTTCACTAGCGCACGATTGATATTGGCTATTGTGGGGCAACCTGCCAGTTTCATCGCCCGTTCGAGTTCGGTGTGCAGGATTGAAAGCACCTGCTGAACACCGGACGCACCATCGACAGCCAACTAGTAAATTGGGCCAAATTTCGACCGATTTTAAGGTGAAACATAGGAAATCGGCGTCAACACTACAGTCGCACTTGTTGAGAGCCAGAGGAGATCATCGACAGGGAAGAGCGCAAAAATCTAGCGCGCGTCTATGTCAGATTGAAGTCTGGCAGCGATATGCTCCAGGCTGGCAATGCTTAAGCTCTCCGTCACGCCAAGATAGTGCTTGTAGGTATGACGACGGACACAGCGAGAAGCCGACCAAAAGCGCGTCTGTTGGCCATGCTTGTATCCTCGATGAGCCGTAAAGCGCCCCGCAGGCCCAATGAAACGGAACGAGGAGAGGGTAGCCAACCAGTCAAACCACGCTCGCGAATCGGGCTGCAGATGCACCTCGCCTTCTTGTGAACTGATGATCACGTAGATGCCCGGCGCGCTGTATTCGATCAGAGGAGGCCTGCGAGACCGAGCCAGTTGTTCAACGGGATGCAGAGGTCTCGGCACTCGCAGGGTACAAGGAGGTGCTTGCTCAGCCTCAGGAGTGGGCGGTGCGGATAGTTGTCTTCCCATCAGTGGGTGCAGGAGGGATTCTAGGGCCGTGAGGCGATGCTCGACCGCTCTCTCCCGCTCCTTGAGCAGGGCCAGCGTGAGCTGAGCAATCTGCTCCTGAAGAGTCAGCATCCTCGTTTCTAAGGAAGCCAGTCTTTGGATCTGGTCTGCTTGATACATGTGGGAGAGGGGGAACGAACAAGCCGTGGAAGCAGGTTCTCTTTCATTTTCAGGCCCAGAGAGAGCTTGCACTTGAGAGGGGACAGAAGAAGGAGAGACTGCATCTCCCAAAACAGAAGACTGAAGTGGGCGGCCATGCAAGCTGGCTACCTGGTGCAGGTCCTCCTGCGTCACACATTTGATGCGGGCATCTGCCGGGTGGGCGGCCAAAGGAAGATTGGCCTGTTTGAGCCAGTGGCAGAGTGTTTTGGGATGAATGCCGAGCAGACGAGCGCCGTCTGCGACAGAAAAAGTAGTCATGATCGAGTTTCCTTTCGAGTAGAGACAAAACGGCACACAAGAGAAACCGCAGTTGCGGGAAATTCCCTGGAACTCCGACACTTCCAGGAAATTTCCTGGAAGTCTGGGAGGGAAAACGATGGGCAGCAAATATCGGTGGAAAATGGCGAAGAAGCCAGGATTAGCCAGCCTTCAGACGACATTTCGTGTGGTAATAGCTGGCATGACTTTGATGGCGGCGACGCCACCACGACCAGGCCAGAACCCGACAGGCAGATGAAGAAGAGGGCCAGATGAGCTGTGCAAGCAGATGGCGCACTTCTGGGACGGTCAGGGCGAGCGGGAAGCGGAGATGGAGCAGGGGGTTTCCAGCCAGTTACGCAGGTCCAGATTGCCGCCATAGACCGTGTCTGCCACCACCCAAGCAATCGGGACCTGGGCATCCCAAAGACGCGCCAACATGCGTCTCGCCAGTTCCGGTTTCGTCTGGAAGCGAACCGACGGATGTCGATACCAGCAGCTTGACACCGATCACGGTCCTCTGTCCAGTCCAAGGGTAGGTAGAGTTCGCGGTCAATGAGCGTATGCCCTCTGGCTGTGACATAGGCGAATATGTGGAATAGATATGTCAAGGGTTATCAAGCTGGATTCTCTCCAGTTCAGCCAGACGCTTTTTGAGTTCGCCGATTTCTTGTTTCAGCAAGCGGATAGAAACATTGCGCGCATCTTGCTTCCCTTTTGCTGCTAACTGTGCCTCCAGGTCTTTCAGACGTGCGCGCATCTGATCGAACTCGCTTGTGCTCTGGCTGCTGGGTCCTGCAATGTGGGCAGCCACTTTTTTGTTGAAATGAAAGGCCGCGCTCGGAATGGGAGGTGGAAAAGGGACCTCTCCGACAGGGGAGCCCTCGTCCCGCCTGGTGAGATCTTCGACCAACTGCTCCGGCAAGGGAATCGGGACAGAGATGTGTAAGGCGCCGGGTCGTTTTTCGATGACTTCAGCCAGCTCTGTCTCGATGTAGGCGGCACACTCGGCACATTGGAGCTGATGATAGCAGACGCGGAAGTTGGGATTGCCGCATATGCGGGGGCGTCCCTGTTCACTGTCCGTCAGATAATAAAAGACACAGGGCTCCCCACGGCCAGCGGCATCCGTATCTAAAAGGGCATGCACGGTCCTGTCGAGCGGATTGGCTTTGCGGTACATGCGCCCAATTGGTGGAGATTTTCCTTCAAATACCAGGGCAAGGTCCTGTTCGGATTCGTGTGCCCCAGCAGTTTGCCACTATCATAGGGCGTCATACCCATCGCCTTGAGGTAGTAAGCGGTTGATGATCGGGCTCGATGGGAGGTAATGGGTCCAATGGCATCCTTGTACGGTTTCCCAAGCTCGGAAGTCAACCCGGCTGCCTTGCAGAGCAATGGAATGAGATGATCGGTGATGTAGGCTTCGCCGATCTTTTTTCTTCTGTATTGAAACAGGTACTCAGTGAGTTTTCCCGTTTTGCGGTCTTGGAGCAGGGGCTGATTTTTGGGTCGGACGGCTTTCCAGGCTAGGATAGCCTCTGCTGTGTACTGCGGGATGGGGGTCCAAAAATTTCCACGATATTTGTTACTTGGAACGTGCAGGTACCAAAGCTGCTCCGCCTCTTCAAGCTGGACTCCCTGTTCATCAACCATCTCTGGTGCCCACTCACTACGCACACAGTCAAGCGGTAAGCGGCGAATGCGCATCACTGCGACGACATCCTGTGACCCAGACCAGCGCCACCGCTCGCTGCAAGAGTAAGGGATAGGTCGTTCGAGGAGCCGCCTCTTTGACCATTTCTGCATTGAGCGTGCATGCGGTCCACACCAGTTTGAGCCAGGCCTCCTCCTCAACGTTGCGAGGATTCGGCTGAATTTGGGTCATCACAGGTTCTGGCGTGGCTAAGAGATCAGCAGGGTTCCAATTGATTTCAAGGTGCGGCTCCCGGCGGCCATCAATCTCATAGGAATACTTTTGAAGACCGCGAAAGAAAGCTCTCAGACCCTGAAGACGCGCGGACATACTTGCAGGCTTTAACGGCTCTCCCTGCCTTTTTTCTACCTTCTTGGCCAACCGCTGCCGGATCAGCGGAGAGGCGTAATCGAAGACGGTCGCTTCGTTGCAGACGTAAGCGACATAGGCTAAAGCGATTTCCCTGGTCCATTGGCTGGGTGGAGTCGACCTGAGGGTAATGTTGAGCTAACCAGCGACAAGCCAGTAACACATGACCAGTGATCTCGGTTCGATGGTGTTGAGCGAGGGGTGTTTGTTGCCAAAAAGCCCGGACCCAGGCGACCCATCGAGGATGGATGTCCCGGACAAATTCATCCTGAAACAGCATCGTGGCTGGTCTGGTTTCTGTCTTCTTCAACCCGTCGTCAGAGATGAGAGCTACATCAATGAGAACACGGTGGAGCTGTCCAAACCGATGCGCTAGGTCTTTTCTGAGGTTCAAGGCACATGCTGCTTGAGCACGGAGGCAGTTAGGGCCGCTAGAGAAGGATGGTGATTGACCAGGAGCGCCAGGATCATGACATGAATGAGATCCTCCTGGTTTCTCCCCCTCTCCGAGTACCCTGTTGCGAGCCATGGTCCCTTCACGCTGTCAATAGCTGCCTGCACCAACGCTGGGCCAAAAACGATCTCGCCGAACGCCAGGACTCGCAGTGGCTTTTCTCTCGTGAGGGGAAGCCGACCTGTCAACAGATAGGCCGCAAGATGAGTCAGGATGAGATCTGGGCTGGCGCTGCTGGTATGCCCAGGTTCTCTTCTCTGAGCTACCTCCTTTGGCCGCGTAGGAATAGTCTGTATCACCGTCTCCCACATACTGCTCGACCACCCCCAGTACAGCGTGTTCGTTTGCAGCACATGCCCTAAAAGATGACCAATGAAATGCTGGCGTGACACACGACTCTTGGGGCGCCACCGTTGAAAGAGCGTGAGCACGTCAATGAGCGGTTTCGTGATACGCTCCAGGAGCGCCAGTTGTTGCTCAAATGCCCTCCACTGCCAGCAAGAGAGGGAGAGCAAGTGCTCAATACCCTTTCGTTCCTCTTCTGAGAGGAGAGGATTGCGGTCAGGGTAATCAACCGGCGAAATCGGCATGTGCCACTGGAGCTTCTCCTCCTGGCTGGGAAGAGGTGCAAGGTTAGAAGACATCTGGAGCCTCCATCCGTTTCTTTCGCTGCTCAAAGAGCGTCTCTAGACGTTGCCACTGTTGCTCGTGTATCTGGTTCACTTGACGGGCAAGCTTCGAATCGGCCAGGTGCAGGTAGATTTCGGTACTGGCAGCCGATCGGTGTCGCCCATAGCGGCTGACCTCATACAGGTCCAGACCATGGTCCATCAGATGGGTCAGCATCAGATGTCGCAACTTGTGGGGGGTCAACTGAGGCAAGCCGAGCGCATCCCTGATCTCATCGAAGATCTTCGTAATGGACCACTTGACTCTTGGGCTGTCCAGCGTTCTGGTTTGATTCGGAGAGAAAGAGCGGGCCAGCATCCTCAGCCCCATACGCCGCAAGCAGGCGAGCGCGGTCCTCCTGGAGGTAGTCTTGCAGGAGCTTCCAGGTGGTATTGGAGAGCACGATTCGGCCTGGCATTTTGTTCTTGGTCAGTTCGTGAGGAATCTTGATGGTATGGGTACGCTCATCTAGGTGATCTTTTCTGAGAAAGGTGACTTCTTCTCGTCGCAAAGCACCATCATACAACACCAGGATCAACGCCTGGTTCCGGAGCGACATGGTGGCAAAGACATACAAGAGGAGATCAGCGAACTGACTTTCGCTAGGAATCCAGGCAGCTGATGGAGCGTAACTGACGAATCCCCTTTCCTTTCCACGCACCCCTCGCGGAACAGGATTCAGCTGATCTCGTCGTTTGCGAACCCGGATGCACCAATCGTAGAACACTCGGATGGTGCTCACACGCCGGCGGATCGTATTGAGGGCAAGTTTCGCTCCGGTCACGTAGGTAATGTGCTCTCTCGACGAGGTATGTCCTGAGCCACGGCGCGCAGGACGACTCCATAGACCATCAACATAGCGGGCGATCTGACTTTCATCGGCTTCAAGAACGGCGGGAAATGGAAGGTCGGTGAAGGCCTGGAGGAAATCTTCGAGATCCCGGCTGTAGTTGTCGATGGTACTTGAACTTCTCCG
>Ga0209647_1001165_pt1 | contig 22912 bp, 20 predicted proteins | sample GraSoi_2013_60cm_FD_185827 | JGI IMG/M metagenome (GOLD analysis project Ga0209647, IMG submission 185827) | Grasslands soil microbial communities from the Angelo Coastal Reserve, California, USA - Sample 9_17_2013_60cm (SPAdes) (version 2) | ecosystem: Environmental > Terrestrial > Soil >... | reverse complement strand
GATCGCGCAGGGCGCTGGCTGCAAAGCCGCCAAATACCACCATATGCACCGCTCCCAAGCGGGCCACGGCTAACACTGCCGCTACCAGTTCGGGTATAAGGGGCATATAAATCGCTACCCTGTCTCCCTTCTTCACGCCCAGATTTTGCAGGCCTTTCGCCAGTCGGTTCGTCATCGCGTAAAGATCTTTGTAGGTGAGGGTGCGAGTCGAACCATCGTCTCCTTCCCAGTAGTACGCGACTTTGTTCTCGACCGGAGTACCCATATACCTGTCAAGGCAGTTATAGACAATGTTGAACTTTCCGCCCGCAAACCACTTGAAGAAAGGCTTGTCCGTCCACTCAAAGGTCGTCTGCCAGGGTTCAAACCAGTCCAGTTCCCTTGCCATATCCTCCCAAAACTCATTTCGATTAGCCAGCGACCACGTGTAAAAGTCCTCGTAGTTATCGAAGCCCTTGGACTCCATGTAGGCGGTAATGTTGGCATTTTTAACAACGTCGCTGGACGGGACGAAAACCCGATCTTCAATCAAGATACTGTCGGTATTCTCAAAACTGAGGTTGGTACTCATACCAGGTGACTCTCCTTATCATAACTCACTGAAAAACTACTACAAGTAAATCCCACCATTGATATTGGTGGCGAAATCGATCGACCACATCAAGTGGCCTCTTTCATAAAGCGAGCAAAATGCGAAAGGGGCAAGCACCGAAGTAGTTGATGTGTGATCACGATAGCACGTTCGGATCGTCTGAGGCATGTTCACTTCTCCAGCACGTAGGTGCCCGGTGCTGGCGTGATCGCGGGATATGCCGTACTGCCCATCGATGGCGGCGCTCCCTGCTCACCAGAGCGAGGTCTGAGCCACTTCAGCCAGTCCGCCCACCAACTGCCCTTGTGTTGCCTGGCGCTCTCCAACCATTCGTCAGCGGTCTTCACAGGCTTCTCATTCGTCCAATACCCCCTCCCCTTGCTCGGTGGATTGATGATGCCAGCAATATGACCACTCCCACCAAGGACAAAGCGCACCTTCCCACTGGCAAGCTGCGAGATACGCCAGGCCGACTTCCAGGGCACAATATGATCCTGCTCGGTGCCAACCGCATAGATATCGAGGTGGATCTGCTTGAGATCAATGGGAACACCCTTCAGCACAATCTTCTTCGGCTTGATGAGATTGTTCTCCAGGTAGGTATTGCGCAGGTAGAACGAATGCGCCACGCGAGTCATGCGCGTGCCATCAGCGTTCCAATAGAGCAAATCAAAGGCAGGTGGCTCCTTGCCCAACAAATAGTTGTTGACGACATTGCTCCAGATCAAGTCGTTGGCGCGCAGCATATTGAACATCTTTGCCATCGAGCGGTTCTCCAGGTAGCCACGCTCCAGCATTTGTCCTTCTACATAGGCGACCTGCGGCTCATCAATGAAGACCGAGGTATCGCCAACCTCCGTAAAATCTTGCAGGGAGACAAAGAACGTGGCAGAGTTGATCGTCTCATCCCCTTTCGCCACGAGATAGGGCAGGGTCATCGAGAGCAGCGTGCCTCCGATGCAGTAGCCAACGGCGTTGACCCTGGGCGAGCCAGTGATCTCTTTCATGACGTCGAGTGCCGAGAGCGGTCCGAGCGTCAGATAGTTCTCGAAGCTGATCTCTTCCATTGAGGCGTCCGGGTTCTTCCAACTGATCACAAAGACGGTGAAGCCGTTATCCACCAGGAACTTGATGAGGCTGCTCTGCGGCTGCATGTCCAGGATGTAGTACTTGTTAATCCACGGTGGGATAAAAAGCAGGGGAATCGCGTAGACTTTCCTGGTCGTGGGCGTATACTGGATCAGTTCGACAAGCCGGTTGCGGTAGATCACCTGACCGGGCGTCAGCGCAAGGTTGCGTCCTGGCGCAAACGCATCGGTGTCGGTCATCTTCATTTGCCCAGCGTTCAGGTCGCGTAAGAGATGCTCCATGCCGGTCACCAGGTTTTTCCCACCGCTCTGCACGGTCTCATGAAGCACCTGGGGATTGGTGAAGAGCACGTTCGTCGGGCTGATGGCATCCAGGAACTGGCGCAGGTAGAAGACCAGCTTGCGCTGCTGTTGCTCATCCAAACCCTCGACCTCCGAAGCGGTCTTCAGCAGCGTCGTGGCAGTAAGCAGATAGGTTTGTTTGAGCGCATCGAAAATGGGATTCTGCTCCCAGTCCGGGGCGCTGAAGCGTTTATCGCCTTTCTCCGCTATAATCACCGGCTCGGCAGGCTTCCCGCGTCCCTGGAACGTGAGGCCAGGCGCGGTCATCACTTTCGCATACTGTTGAACAAAATCAGTATAGGTGGCCCACGCGCGGTCCGGGTTCCTGACGGCATCGAGCCAGATCAGTTGCAAGGCACGTATCATCTCGGCGGGATTAAGCGGGACCAGTTTGCTGTACGGATTGGCCTGCCAGAACTGGTCAATGAGCGTGAGCCAGGGATCACTCTCACCCTCCTGGACGTGCTCGACCGTTGTGGGCATGGCTGGATTTCCCTTCATGGCGCGCTCAATCAGCTTGCTCCAAGCCTCGAAGGGATTCTGTTCGCTCGATACTGTATCTGTCATAGAGATAGCTCCTTTCCCCGGACCAGGCCATGAATGGCCGACCGTGTGATCGATGGTACATTTTCGCGTCCGCATCAGTCCTGCGCGATCTCGGTAACTGGAGAAACCACCGTACCTCTCAGCCAAAACACGACCGCATGCTGCCAGTTCCAAAATGACACCATGGAAATGGGCCAAGCTGGTCCATGTGCGTCGTTCCCCTTGCTTGTGAAGGTCGAAACAACGGATCTTCTCTCAAACCATGGGGAACTTCGTCACAAGGCCTTAGCTTGCTAATGCTTTGGTGACGTATTCGCCTTCTGAGCGGCATCCACCGTCTGCTGCGTCACCTTCTGCATACTCTCCAGTCCCTGCCGAGTCGCAGCTTGAGCCGCATCCATCGTCTGCTGATAGGCGGCGAGTGGGTCGCGGAAAAAGCCCATGTAGGCCTCCATTGACTCTTGTGTGAGTCGCTGGAACGCTTCCTGCTGCTCCTGGGTCTTCTGTTGCAGCTCCTCTACCAGGGCACGAGCACTCTCCGCCTGGCTTTTGAGGGTCTCCACTCCCTCGGTAAAGAAGCGTTTGACAAACTGCATGTTGCGCTCCTGGATGGCGGCGATGTTCCCCGACACGGCCTGATTTGCCTTGAGCACTTCCATTCCCTCAGTGAAGAAGCTCTGAGTAAACTTCGTGGTGCGCTCCTGGGCGGCGACGATACCCTCCGCTGCGGCTTGATTTGCCTTGAGGATCTCCATGCCTTCGCTGAAGAAGCTTTGTGCAAACTTCGTGGTGCGCTCCTGGGCGGCGATGATACTCTTTACGACGGCCTGGTTTGTCTCTTGAAAGGATTTGACCAGCGCCCATGTGGCTTCATTGGCTTTCTTTTCTGTCATTGTTTCTCTCTTCATCTTTCTCGCAGTCACCTGCGATACATCTTGACTGTCACTTGTTTTTGCTTTACTTTACCAAATTGCGGCGAAAGGCCCCGGTCTTCAGACCTGGGGATGGATAGCCGCCCGCCGTCAGGCGGTAGAACCATTTCCACTTTTTGTTCCCTCTACAAGAATGTGTCCATAGTACATTTGACAAACGAATAGTGTTTGCAGGTTCCACGATAAATCGGTCTCGCGGGTAAAAGCACTACCGTATCAATCAAGTGCATACCACTTCTCTCTTCTCTTGCTTGGCTACTCCGCGTAGCAGCGTTTGGAAACGGGCGCAAGTCGCAAACAAGAGTAACAACGGACGAAAGACGAGCATTTCGCTACGAAGCGCGGATATCCTCCACGCCAGAGTTCGTCGGCTTGAAAGTCTTGCAGACCTTGCACGAGGCCCTATCGCAGGGTAGGGAGAGTGCAAGCAAACCAAGAACCCCTCGGCTTGAGCCGTAGGGAGTTTCAGAAACGCGCATCATTGTATGCGCTCCCGGCCTCCGTTCGACGCTGGTAACCCTGCTCCTGTCTGGATCAGGCGTCCAGGCTGGATGGGACCAGTCGTTTCCTGCCGGCAACCATCAACCCTTGCCGCCCGACTCTATCACGCAGCATCAGGCAATCGTCTTATTCGAGTGTGCTTGAGGCGCTGAGAGCTTTCATCACGCAGCGTCGAAGGCTGTGAACACACGCACTTCAAGACGACCAGCGCTCGACAATCATGGCCACGCCCTGACCGCCCCCGATACACAGGGTGGCCAGCCCGTAGTGAGCATTGCGTCGCTGCATTTCATAGAGCAGGGTGACCAGCACCCGCGTCCCACTGGCGCCAATCGGGTGCCCTAAGGCAATGGCGCCACCGTTGACGTTGAGCTTCGCGCGATCGAACCCGAGCTCTTTGCCTACTGCGACACACTGCGCAGCAAAGGCCTCGTTGGCCTCCACCACATCCAGGTCCGCCACCGAGATGCCCGCCTTCTTCAGCGCGCGCCTGCTGGAGGGCACCGGCCCCATGCCCATAATGCGCGGATCCACCCCCGCTGAGGCATAGCTGCGAATCGTGGCCAGTGGCCTTAAACCCAGTGCTTCCGCTTTCGTACGGCTCATCACCACAACGGCTGCCCCTCCATCATTGAGGCCAGACGAATTGCCTGCCGTGACCATCCCGTCCTTCTTAAAGGCCGGGCGCAACTTGGCCAGCGCCTCGGCCGTGGTCTCGGCTCGCGGTTGCTGGTCCTGCTCGAAGAAGGTTGAGCCTTTTCGGCCAGGCACCACCACGGGCACAATCTCAGCGCGGAAGGTCCCGGCTTCAATCGCATGCACCGCACGCCGCTGACTCTCCAGGGCAAACGCATCGAGCTCTTCCCGGCTCAAGTGACTCTCCGTGCAGATATTCTCTGCCGTGATGCCCATATGACAATCGTGAAATGCATCCCATAAACCATCCCGGATCATCGCATCAACCAGTTGGCCATCACCCATACGGTAGCCAAAGCGCGCCTTCTCTAGCAGGTAGGGCGCCTGGCTCATACTCTCCATGCCGCCGGCAACGACAATATCTGCGTCACCTAGCCTGATGGCTTGCGCTGCCAGGATGACTGCTTTGAGGCCACTACCACAGACTTTGTTGATCGTCATGGCAGGAACCTCAACAGGCAACTCAGCATTAACCGCCGCCTGGCGCGCCGGGTTCTGTCCCAGACCCGCCTGTAGCACATTGCCCATGATCACCTCGTCCACCTGGTTCGGCTTGAGGTCGGCCCGCTGCAATGCTGCCCGAATACAAATCTCGCCTAATTTTACCGCTGGCACTTCCGCCAGTCCACCGCCGTACGTGCCGATTGCGGTACGCACGGCACTCACAATGACCGCATCTTGCAATTCAGCCATAACGATGCCCTCCCTTTCTAGCTGTTGAGATAGAAAACGTCTCTTTGTTGAGTGGGAGGATGCAATGACTTGCGACCTCCCTCCATTGAGCCCGAAAAAGCGGGCCCCTCCATTTCCTACATGTAAATGCCGCCATTAATGTTGAGCGTCTGACCGGTGATATACTCCCCGTCGACAATCAGGTAACGAACGGCGCGAGCAACCTCTTGCGGGGTCCCAACGCGCCCAAGGGGGATGCGTTGGAGAATGGCCTCCTTCACCTTCTCAGGAATGACTTCATACATCTCGGTCTCGATGAACCCAGGGCAGATCGCATTGACGGTGACGTGGGAGCGAGCCAGCTCTAAGGCGGCGGTCTTGGTAAACCCAATGATGCCTGACTTGGCTGCCGCGTAGTTGGCCTGGCCGAAGTTGCCCATTTGTCCAACAAAGGAACTGATGTTGATGATGGTCCCGCTTTTCTGCTGTAGAAAAAACTGTTCAAGTCGACCTGGATCACGGTATTCCAATCTTCGACGGTCATCTTCTTCATCGTCCGGTCCAGATTGATGCCTGCGTTATTGACCAGTATGTCGATGCGGCCAAAATGTTGAATCGTCTCTTCGATGAGCCTGGCTGCCTGAGTCGCATCTGACACATCAGCCTGAATCGCGACCGCCTGCCTCGATCCGTGCTCCTTGAGTTTCTGTACCAGATCCTCCGCCGGTTCCTTACTCCGGGAATAGTTCACGATCACCCTTGCTCCACCTTGACCCAGTTCTTCCGCGATCGCACGCCCGATGCCTCTGCTCGCACCGGTAACGACAGCAACAGCACCATTCAATGTTCCCATAACATACTTCTCCTTTCCGAATCTTGGGCCAGAGGCCCTGCCTGTCATCTCCCCTTCAATATGGAGATGGAAAACGAACTACAGATCTATATGGGACTTGATGTGTCCTCGAAAGCGCCGAAATGCAGGAGAAAATTCCCTGCTACGTATGCTATCTTGCCCGTGCCACCTGCTTGGGTGGGATATGGATCGGGCAACCCTTCGCTGCCAGGACGGCCTCGCGCAAGCCCTCGGTATGGGCACTCGTGTAGAGCCACATCGCGTTAAAGACAATCCACATCACGGGGAACAACGCGAAGACAAAGCCGTTCAGCGTTGAGTTGAATGCCAGTCCAAGCGGCATCTGCCAGACCGCTACCGCAATAATGAGGGCAATGACGAGCCCTGCAAGCGCCGCTTGCCAGGCTGGTCGCCTGACCACACCAAGCAAGACGAGCACGACAAGCATGGGAAGAATACCCACGAGAAAGGAGAGATATAGGTTGTTCGCCACGGGAACAAGCAACTGGTGAAACATGGGCCTTGCCTCCTGTTCATAAATAATGTCACGCCCTACGTCACTTTTTATGTAACCGCATCAATACGGGGACTCCGTGCTGCCGGGTGTTTCATGTGCTGGAGCTTTCTACGCAGAAACCCTATGACCTGTCAGTACCATGTTGACGAAAAGATACTCCACTCGCCTGGATGGCCTTGCCGAGCGAATGGAGTATACAGGGAAGAGGGGAACACTACTTTCCTGGCATCTCCTCTCCACGTCATGCCTTCTGCTCTTCTTAAGGATACTTCCGCAGCGTTAGAAAAAGCGTTATACAAGCGTTAAATGAGCCATCTGTGTCTGACCTTTCCGCTTCTGCCATGCAGGAGATCAGCAAGGACGGGACGGTTTTGGCTAACCTGGTGCAGAGAGAGTCGATGCCAGGCCACTATAGAGTCCCATTTAGAAAACAATGAGCGGCTTCAGGACACCATCCAGTTTCTTATCCATGATCTCGAATGCTCTATCTATCTCCTCAAAGGGGAAGGTATGGGTCGTCATGAGCGTTGGATCAACGCGCTTCATCTCTAGCACGCGTAGGAGACGAGACATGCGTAAACGGCCACCAGGGCAGAGACCAGTCTTAATGGTCTTTTCAGCCATACCAACACCCCACTCGATGCGAGGAATGTGGACAAAATCACCTTGACCATGGTAGCCAATATTTGAGATGGTGCCACCGGCTTTCGTGACTTTGATGGCCTGCTGGAAGGTGATATCTGCGCCTAGAGCCTCGACGGCTGTATCCACGCCCTCTCCACCTGTAAGGTCAAGGATGCGTTGGACAACGTCCTCTTTGGTGAAATCAACGATTACATCTGCCCCGTATGTGCGAGCGAGTTCTTGCCTGCGCGGGACTGATTCTACGCCGATGATGAGCCCTGCACCGCGCAACTTCGCCCCAACCGTTACCATGAGCCCCAGCGGACCCTGTGCAAAGACTGCCACAGTCCCACCAATAGGGATGTCTCCATACTCCGCACCCATGAACCCCGTTGAGAGCATATCTGCGCAGTAGACGGCCACCTCATCAGGTACGCTGGCGGGAATAAGAGCCATATTCGCATCGGCTTCGTTCACATGGAAGTACTCGGCAAATACCCCATCTTTCGAGTTGGAGAATTTCCATCCTCCCAGAGGCGCACCGGATTGAGAAGAATGACCTGCTTGCGAGGCGGGATCACCCCAATCTGGTGTGATCGCGCCAACCAGCACCCGATCACCTGGTTTGAAAAGCTTGACATTGCTGCCTACTTCGTACACGATGCCAACAGCTTCATGTCCAAGCGTGAGGTTCTCTCGTGGGCCAATAGCGCCGCCTACCGTATGAGAGTCCGAGGTACAAATCAGGGCCCTGGTCGTTTTGACAATGGCATCATCTGGACCCGCGTGGGGGATAGGTTTCTCCATGAACCCCACTTGCCCTATAGCTTTCATCACAAATGCTTTCATTCTCTTTCCTTTCCTTTCTTTGCTATGCAAACGCGCTACTACATGAGCATCACAGTTCAAGTTCGGCCTTCATCAATTGCTCTTCTGGCGAATACTGGAGGCGGAAGCCCAGCTTCCTACAAACCCCTTGCATCCCCTGGTTTTCGGCAAGGATATCACCAGTGAGGCGCTGGAGTTTTTCGTCGTGGCCGTACTGGATCAGCCGACGCAGCAATTCGGTTCCCATCCCCTTTCGCTGGAACTGGTCAGTGACGAGAATAGCAAACTCGGCTTCATTTGCGCCGTGGGCTTTGATTAAGCGGCCCACGCCGATAATCTCATCCTGCTCGGTCTGCGGGTTGTGGTAGTCGGCGACGAGCGCCATCTCCCGGTCGTAGTCAATAAAACACATGCCGATCAACTGCTCGTGTGCGATCCGCTGGCTAAGCCGCAGCATGTGCAGCCAGCGGAAATAGACGCTGCGATCCGAAAGCGTTTCGTGAAACTTGACCATGAGGGGCTCGTCCTCCGGGCGGATAGGGCGAAGCGTGACCGGGGTGCCGTCAAGCAGCGTCCAGGGTTGCACATACTGCAGCGGATAAGGGCGAATGGCGGGTTTGGGCAGCTCATCCTCGCTGATCTCCGCTCTGTGCAGTACCACCCGCGCATCGAGGGCGAGCAGCCGTCCCGGAGAGGCGAGCAGAGGGTTAATGTCGATCTCCTTAATCTGGCGCTGCTCTACTACCAGGTAACTGAAGCGAACCAGGAGTTGCTCAAGTGCGGTGAGGTCAACGGACGGACGGCCGCGCACCCCTTCGAGGGCGGTAAAGACGCGGGTCTGTTCCATCATGCGCCGCGCCAGGGTGGTGGTGAGCGGCGGGAGGGCAAGCGCGCGGTCTCGGTAGACTTCCACGAGTTGCCCGCCCGAACCGAAGAGCAGAACCGGGCCGAACTGCGGGTCGAGGCTGCTGCCCAGGATGAGCTCGTAGCCGTCCAGCGGGATCATAGGTTGGACGGTCACCCCCAGGAAATGCTCGGCCCCGGCTTTGTCGCGGACCGCAGCTTCAATGGCGTGGTAGGCGATGCGCACGGCGTCCGCCCCGGACAGATTTAACTGCACACCGCCCACATCGGTCTTGTGGGTAATCGTTTCTGAAAAGAGCTTGAGCACGACCGGGTAGCCGATTTCCTCCGCACACGCAACGGCCTCGGTTTCGCTTGTGGCGACCCGCGTCTCGACCGTTGGGATGCCATAGGCGGCCAGAAGCTGCTTGGATTCAACCTCGGTGAGAATAGTCCGGCCCGACTGGCGGGCGGTTTCAATCAGCTTCGAGGCCCTGGCCAGGTCAGGCCGGTCTTTGTCGAGTTCCAGGGAAGGGAGCGGGGTTTCGTATAAGCTGCGCAGGTTGGAGCTGTAGCGCCACATGTAATCGAATACCTGAGCAGCGGTGTCTGGATAGGGGAACGTGGGGATACTGGCCCGGTTCAAAATCATATTGCCGCCGGCCACTTCCGCCCCACCCATCCAACTGGCGAGGATCGGTTTGCCGGTAATCGTGGCGTAGTGCTTCAACTGCTCGGCGGTCAGGGTTGGGTCGGTCATCGCCTGAGGGGTCAGGATGACCAGCAAGCCGTCGCTGTTCGGGTCTTGCGCCGCAATCTCAAGCGCTTTGGCGTAGCGTTCAGGGTCGGCATCGCCCAGAATGTCCACCGGGTTGCTGCGGCTCCAGTGTGCCGGGAGCATCTGGTCGAGCGCGGCGAGGGTTTGGGGCGACAATTCAGAAAGTCGGCCCCCGGCGCTAATCAAGGCATCGGTCGCCAGTACCCCTGGGCCGCCCGCGTTGGTCAAGATAGTAAGGCGCGGCCCCCGGGGGCGCGGCTGCTTGGCAAGCACTCCGGCCATAGAGAAAAGCTCGTCGATGCGGTTGACGGACAGCACCCCGCTGCGACGGCAGGCCGCTTCGAAAACTTCGTGACTGCCGGTTAACGCGCCGGTGTGCGAGGCCGCCGCCTGGGCCGCCGCTTGCGTGCGACCGGCTTTAATAATGATGATTGGTTTGGTACGGGCGACTTCCCTGGCAGCGGAGAGGAACGACCGGGCATCTCCGATGGTCTCCATGTAGATGACAATGCTCGTGGTCTGCTGGTCGTTCCCCAGGTAATCGATGAGGTCGCCCCAGCCCACGTCCACCATCGAGCCGATGGAGATGAAGGCGCTGAAGCCAACGTTTTCGCTCAGGCTCCAATCCAGCACGGCGGTGCAAAGGGCGCCGCTCTGGCTGATGAAGCCAACATTGCCGGGTCGGGCCATGGCACCGGCAAAGGTGGCGTTGAGGCCGGTCAGCGGGCTCATCACGCCAAGGCAGTTGGGGCCGATGATGCGCAGCTTCCCCCGGCGCGCCTGCTCCAGGATCTGCTGCTCCATCTCAGCGCCCGCTGCGCCGCTTTCCTTGAAACCGGCCGAAATGATAATCGCCCCTTTTACGCCAGCCTCGACACACTCGGCAATAATACCTGGCACGGTCGCTGCAGGCGTGACAATGACCGCGAGATCGACCTGCTCGGGCAGGGCAGCCAGGTTAGGGTAAGCTTTGATGCCCAGGACGCTGGCGCGCCTGGCATTGACGGGAAAAACCGTTCCCCCAAATGGATTGCTGATCAGGTTCCAGAGGATAGTACGCCCGACGCTGCCTGCTTTTTCCGTCGCCCCAACTACCGCGATGCTCTTCGGCTCGAAAATGGCATTGAGGGGATGGCGCTGCTTGTAGCGAAAAACGGAGGTAGGGGATACCATGCCGGGGGTAGGAGCGGCGAATGGTCCTCCCGCTCTACTTGTATCCATAAATCTCCAGGTCCTTTCATGTAACTAACCCGATGTACTACCCGGCAGCCCTTCTCTGGCTTCCGGATGCATGTGTGGGTGTCTTGGCCAGGGGTGGTCACCCGACTGTGCCTGGCTCCGGCTAGGGGACATCCTCAAGACGAAGCGGTGCTTTGAACTCATGCACGACTGCTGCTTTCATTAGCGGTTTCTCCTTTCCTAAACTCTTAAAAGGGAGGGTAAACTAACCCCGGATGAGGCTAGTTCCCTCGTCTATGAAATGCCCTCATCTCCTCATCAAAGACTTCGTACAGGATGTTACAGTCTAATGCAGACCGACTTGACCTCGGTGTAGTTTTCAAGCACCTCGTGTCCCATTTCTCGGCCCCAACCAGACTGCTTGTAGCCACCAAAGGGCATGGCCGCGTCAAACACGTTGTAGCAGTTGATCCACACCGTCCCGGCATGGAGGTGCGCGGCGAGCAAGTGTGCCTTGCTGAGATCTTTTGTCCAAATGCCTGCAGCCAACCCGTACATCGAATCATTGGCAAGGGGGAGAATCTCGTCGAGTTCCTTGAACGGCAAGGCGACCACGACTGGTCCAAAGATCTCTTCCTGGACAACCTGCATGTCCTGCTTTACATCAGTCAAGACCGTCGGCTCGAGAAAGTAGCCCTGCTCGCCGTACCTGCGACCTCCACTGAGTGCCGTAGCCCCGCTGGCGAGGCCAGCTTCTACATACCCAGAGACGAGGCGCAATTGATGATCGGATACCAGCGGCCCCATCTGTGTCTCCGGGTCGAGGCCTGGGCCGACCCTGATCTTCCTGGCATGCTCAGCGACGCCCTCAACGACCTGCTCAAACACCGCTTGCTCAACGTAGAGACGCGAACCGGCGCAGCAGACCTGTCCCTGATTGAAAAAAATGGCATTGGCAGCGCCCCGGATGGCGACTTCCATGTCCGCGTCTTTCAGGACAATGTTGGGCGACTTCCCACCCAATTCAAGCGAGACCTTCTTGAGGTTGCCGGTCGCTGCATGCACGATCTGCTTGCCAACTTCTGTTGACCCGGTGATGGCGATCTTGTCGACATCAGGATGAGCGGCAAGCGCTGCCCCTGCTGTCTGACCAGGTCCTGTCACGATGTTCACCACACCCGCAGGGAAGCCTGCCTCGATGAACAGCTCTCCAAGCCTCAAGGCTGAGAGTGGGGTCAGCGACGCCGGCTTGAGGATGATCGTGCATCCTGCTGCCAGTGCTGGACCCAGTTTCCAGGCGGCCATCAGCAAGGGGAAATTCCACGGAATGATCTGACCAACGACGCCGACGGGCTCTCGCAGCGTATAGGCGAAGTACTTGCCTGGCATGGAGATGGGAATGGTGTTCCCCTCAATCTTGCTGGCCCAGCCCGCCATGTAGCGGAACAGATCCACTGCCAGGGGGACATCAGCCGCACGGGTTTCCGTGATGGGTTTGCCATTATCAAGCGATTCGAGTTGGGCAAACTCCTCACTATGCTGCTCAAGCAGTTCAGCAACCCTCCAGATGTAGCGTCCCCGCTTCGAAGGGGTCATGGTGCGCCAGGGGCCACCATCAAAGGCTTTACGTGCCGCCCGAACAGCACGATCAATATCCTCTTTGTCGCCCTCTGCCACCTGGGCGATGATCTCACCCGTCGCTGGATTGTAGACCGGGAAGACGTTGCCGGAAGCGGCTTCGACCCACTCCCCGTCTATGAGCAGCTTGTGAGGCTGGGCTATAAACCGGGTAACTTCTGGTGCAATTGCGATTTCTGTGTAAGAAACTGCCATGTTCTTGACTCTTTCTGCTGTTCTTCGTTGGCGAACAGCTCTGCTTTCAATTGACTCCTCAAATACAGCCTGATATGCACGAACGCATTAACAGGTGCAGTTGAACAACAGTAGTTGTATGCTAAGTCAGGTTTTCGTGCGGTCTCCGCAATGTCAGAACACCGTGGTGTCGTATCCCTGGCTCCTAGCCCAATCGACATAGGGGATGTTTCGTGGCCTTACTGGGGTAGCACAGAAGAGGGGAAGTGCCGAAGCCGCTTCTGGTGGAAGCAAGAGCGTTGTAGATGCTGTTGTTCCTCTTCTATTATACCACATTTTTTTAATATAGTCAATACATAAAAAATTTGATATTTTATTATTTATAGTAAAGCTGAGAGAGAACTAAGGGAAACGCTCGTCATGCTGCAAATCCCAACGGTTCCCTGGAAGACGTGTGACTCGACGACATAGGATCTGAAGACTCCCCCGTCTAAAGAACTGATTCTTACCCACAATTTACAAACGGAGGTGAAAAGCGAGATGAGCGCCCGGAAGCAAGCGTTTGCAAAGAGAGCCAGCCTTTCCAGATGGTTCGCCAGAAAGGCGGGGCCATCATGGGAGCGTGGAAGACTAGCCACCCAGGCGTGCTACTTCCGTCCGAGATCAGTGCCGATTGTCATGGTCAGAGGCGACCCGCCGGTGCGCTGGGCCAACACGGCCAGCATCAGAGGCTCAATCACCGCATTCGCGGGGCGCTCTGGGTCTTCACGAGCGCAAGCACGCACCTGCAACAAGCGCACGGCCAGCGGGGACAACAGACCCAGCAAACGGATCAAGCCATCAACCGTTTGCAATTGCCGTTGCTCAATGCGACACCCGCTTTTCAGGCATTGGTGATAGTCCTCGACCAGGCCAGCTACTATCGCGGGCTGCGCATGATGCCCTACGACCTCATCCGCGAGGGACTGATCGCGCTGGTCGCGGTCTTCGTCCTGGTGGTCGCCTTTGCCGGCTTCTTGTCATCGCCGGACGAGCCGCCGTTGACGCTCCAGCAGTATGCCCAGCAGAATCCGGTCGGCTTCGTCACCACCGCGATGAAGGAACTCACTGGCACGAGCGTCATTGCCCAGTATGGGCCGCCTTACAACCAGGGGACTGGCTCCGTGCAGTTCATCGGGCCGCTTTCGCTCCAGCAAGTAGCAGGCGTGACCATTCCCATCGATCCTGCGCACGTCTACGTCCTCGATCCCTTAGCCGTCGCCGCGCAGACCGACCCACAGGTGGCGACGGCGCTCCAGACCTTTACGCAAGGTGGGTCAAAGCAGCAAGCGGCCTGGGAAGATACCTATACGCAGGCGTTGAGTAAAGCGACGGGAAGCAACGGTCATGTGGTCGTTCCGCAGGGAGATGAGGGTCCGATACCGGCCATGATGGATCATCTGCTGGCGTTAGGCACCAGTGGCGCGTTAGACGGCTTGCTCCTGCGCAGCGGAGGCTTCTATCAGAATGACTTTACCAAGCCGCTGCTCTTCTTGTCAGAGGATGCGCTACCGACGAAGGCGGCGCAATTCAACCTGCTGGGTTCGCAATGGGGAGTGATGAACGAGACCGGCAACTATCCCGGGCAGGCGTGGCTCTGGCTCTACACCTTCTGGTACCAGGTCCCGCCCTACAACACCTCGACGAACGCCGATGCGCTGGTGCTGGTCACGATGGGGATTCTCACTGCCCTACTCGTGTTGTTCCCTTTCCTGCCTTACCTCAACCGTCTGCCGTATTACCTCGGCGTCCACCGCCTGATCTGGCGCGAGTACTATCATGACGTACGGGCCGAACACCGAAGCGAAGGGGCGAGTCCGGGCCCGGCGATGTAGACACCAATAGCAGATGACTCCATCAGCTTGACTCTCTCTGATGGAGTCATCTGCTCCCTGCAGAGCTCACAAGACGACAGCGTTAGTAGGGGGCCACCACATTTTTGGCCCTCATTTTCCCGCTCATAGAATACATGAGCACAGGAAGCCTAGCCAAATGGACCTTTCCTCTGGCGGGTAGCATTGCCTGGAATACAACCACGACGGAAGACAGCTCAAATGAGCTTGAATCACGCGATACACCGGCGATGCGGGTTCCAGCGAATACAGCACATGAGAGTCACTACTCATTTGGCCAGGTTTCGAGCGCCTATTCGTTCTAAAAAACGCCTCCTCAGACGAAAAACAGAGGATCAGCGTCGTCCAGTGGAACTGCGCTAGAAACAGACAAGGCATGGCAAGCGGTGCCTCTTCATTTTCCAGAAGGGCAACATGGCAGTCCCATAAGTCGCTTCGATTCGGCAAGCGGTCCGTACATCTTTCTCCGCCTCTTTTGGGAATGTCGTTTTTGGCATGGAGGACGGTACGGTCTCCATCTTTGGCCTGGTTTTCGGTGTAGCCGCCAGCGCAGCCACGAGCCGCGTGGTGCTCCTGGCTGGATCGACCGGGGCAGCAGCGGCAGCGATCGCGATGATGGCCGGTACCTACCTGGATGCGCAATCGACGCGAGGTCAGGCGCAAGCACGCATCGCTCAGAAGAAACAAGCGATTGAGCAGAATCGCCCGTCCGAGCTTGCCGAGGTCATGGAGAGGCTGCGCGGGGTCGGCCTGGATGACAAGGACAGCGGCGCCATCGTCGACGTGCCCGACCGTCATCCCGACCTCTTGCTCAAAGTGCAGACCGCCTTCGAGCCGCAGATCGCCGGGGATGACCAACGGAGTCCTCTCGTGCAGTCCCTTTGGATGTTCTTCGCCGACCTCCTGGCAGCATTCATCCCCGTCATCCCCTTTGCCTTCTTTTCCCTGGACATGGCCCGCATCGTCTCAATCAGTATCACTGCCATCCTCCTCCTGCTGCTCGGCGTCGCGCGCGGCATCGTGGCCAAATCGAATATCCTACGCGGCGCGTTGGAGACGTTGGGCATCGCAACTGCGGCGGCGATTACCGGGTATTTCATTGGCAAACTGGTCACGCTCTGAAAACAGCGTCACGCACTCCTTCTTCCCCTCCCCAACCCGCGCCCCAGCAAGAGGGGCTTGCCAAGATTAACGAGCAGGTTATAACCGCTGCTCCTGTGCAGTTCGTAGCAGCTTACGTGATACCAGGCCTTTCAGGGATGGAATGAGACCCGTCCAGGGTTCATGGAAGCCGAACGGGCGCGCCCATTGTGGGACACACACCGATGGGGCCTTTCTCTACACCCTCCTAGGGCCGAACGACATCTGGGCTATTGGCGGAATGTGGAAAGACCACACATTCGATCCGGTGTTTGTGCAGGGGCTAATTGAGCACTGGGACGGCCAGCGCTGGTCTCTGGTTTCGAATCCTCATCCGCAAGGATGCACCGCCCTGTTAGGGATTGCGCGCGACCTTTCCGTTCCTGGCAAACTCTGGATTGTCGGAAGCAATGGGCCTCAATGCAGGGAGTTAGATAGCTTAAGCAATTCGGCGCTGATCGAAACAAACAGATAAAAGAGCGGGAGACGGGACTCGAACTTGCGACAGCCTGCTTGGAAATAAAGAACAACTGGTTAGCAGTCAGCCTACCACAAAAACACTAACCCTATCACCCTATGGTACTCTGTTGAAGTCAAGTCAAGCGGTCGTTACGAGGCTATAGGGTAGACATCCTGCCTCCCTTGTGTTTGCGCAAACGGTCTGGTATAGTTGTTCTAGAGCGCTCTGAGGTTGTAGCATCCTGCCTTCGCAAGAACGTGACATCTTTTGCCGGAGGCGTGCAACATCTTTTGTCAGAGCCGCACGAAATTCGGAAGTAGTAGTTCAATCGGCCCCAAAAGCCGTTTCATACCGGGCGAGCGGCGAACTTGCGACACCCTGCCTTCCAAGCAGGCTGTCGCGGGTTCGAGTCCCGTCTCCCGCTCCAAGCACACAGGAAGTCAGTTCTAAAGGGGCTTCACAGGAAGCGAGCGGTATTGACTTCTGAGGCGATGTGTCTCACCAATGGTTTTGTGAGTGCCTGCCTCCGAAAGCCATGAGTACCTGCCTCATCTGAGGCGCAAAAATGGTACAGCGTGGTGTACGTACCTGCTCCTCTCTTGTGACCGCCCTCAAAGAATTGGAGGTGTCCTGTGTCTTTTGATTCTTCTCGCAAAAAGCAACAGCAAACTGCGCCTGCAAAGCCCTGTGCTGGCTACTTAGGGCATCCGTTCGAGAAATTGGAGATATATACCCGCTATCTTCTCTCGCCATTTCTCTTGTTGCCACAAAGAGAGGCATCTGCCAAGCGATGTGAGCACAGGCAAGCCAATGCTCGATTCCATGGACATCGAGATGCTTCTGCGATCAAACAAAAGGACGTATCTCTTCTTCACTCGTCGAAGAAAGGCCAGCAGGGAACAAGACCTGGCTTTTTAGCTTGGTAGTGACAGCGCGAACAGTTGCGTGGAGACCTGTGCTGTGATGGTACAATAGGTTGTGTTTCCCAACTTCTTTTCCTCGAACAATGCAAGGAGAGCAAAAGCCTTCAATGCGAGAGAGGGATCATAAGCAGCGCAACGAGCAGATATTGCAACGCGTGCGATGTAGCCAGTGTCGTCTGCCGCTCGTACAAGTGTACCAGGGTGATCTCACCTACACGTTTCACAGCAGCGAGGAAGAGACCACATCTTACCCAGTGCCCGTCCATGCCTATCGTGCACTGACCGATCCAACGCCACTCTTGTCTTGTCCAAGCTGTGGCGCAATGCTTTCGCCGGCGGCGGTGACCATTGCCAACCCAGTGACTCTTGTGACCGAAGAAGGCAAGGAAGCGCGTCACAGCAAGGACGTTTAATTGTCATCGCTTCGGCACTCGTATCAAGGCCCACTCTATCTCACACGAACTGACAACAGCAGCACACAGGCCTGAAAGATCAGCGTGTGGGAATCGCCCTTCCAGAGAAGACTCCTCTACCCTCAAATGAGTGGGAGACAAGGCAGAGCTGCTACCTTGTTAATCCCACCAGACATACAGAACGCGATCATCCTCATTGTCTATGTTCGCCAGATGCATCTCTTCGTCTCGCTCTGGCGAAATCACCACAAGCTCGTCGGCTTTCCAGCGCTCTTCAACCCGCCGCCGCAACTCTGGGAGCATCTTGACGCTGGTCCAGATATACAGGGCATCGGCGGGCCAGGAGTCCCAGCGCACGCAGCGCAACATGCTGAGTTCTGTCCACGGGTGATACTCCTTCTCGTTTCGATCGCGGAACGAATAAGGAAAGCGCGCGGGCAGCACGCTATGCCACAAGTCGCGCCACTCCAGCAGGTCGTTCACCACACACTCGCCATCCAGTTCGTTATACTGCACACGCCGAAAGAGTTCGAAAAACAGGCGCTGGATTTCTCCCCCGCTTGCTTGTTGCTGCTCATCGCTCAGGGATGGTTCTCGCTCACTCATAGCAAGTCTCCTTCTTCTGTGTTTTGTCCTTCTCCCTGCACATTCTTTCTGCCAACGAGAAAAAGGGAAGAGGAGACGAGGCCGTGCTCAAATCGCTCGCTGTACCCGTTATTAAAACGGGAGGTAGACGTTTTGATCCCTAGAAAGACGTTCGTCAGATAGGCAGTTTCTGGACGGCTTCAGCCTTTTGCAAAAGAAGAGGCTGAGGTGTCTGTTTTCGCTGATGACTCCTTGTTTTTTGAACGGATATCCTAAGTAGCCAGCACAACCTTTATGCTGCTGCGAACGTTTGTGGTTCTGGCAATGTCTCGTGATGCTTGTGCGCTGAAGCAATGAGCGCCTCGAGAGCTTCTAGCCCGTGCTCCAATGCCTCAGCGTACGTATCACCATGGGTGACCGGTCCGAGTACGCGCTCGGCTCGCTCCCAGTCAGGGAGCCGCACGAGGTAAGCTTGATCTTCATCGGACCACTGGATCAACAGTGAGTAGTGTAGTTCACTCATGGCTTGTGCCTCCCTTGCTGTTCTTGTGCTTCTTGAAGCTTCCGCATCGCTTCTCGTATCTCACGCTCCTGATAAGGCTTGGCGTCGGCACTATCCTTGCCCACAAGGTTCACGCTTATGCCTGGGATAAGCGGGTGCTTCCATATTTGATGACTTCCAGTTTGATGATCCAGGTAAAAGCCCACACGCCGTAAATCTGCGCGCCACTGTCGGAGCTTACGTGACACCACGCCTCCTTACTCACCACCATACCTTCTATGCTTTCCATGATCTGCGTGACCCTTGTTTCACCATGCGAACGTCAACGCTGCACTGCGGGATAGCTTGATGCTTACTAAGGATGAGTATTCCTTACGTATGGGCCATGTTGTCCTGTGAGGCGAATGATATTCCCCACCTTATTACGAAGTACCATCGGGCGCACAGTTACGTTCTTTCATCTGGCTTGACAAACCCCTATGAACCGTGCGATGTTGTTCTCCTCAGCCATGGACTATTACCACCTCACGACACTCATTATACCTAACTACGTCAAAACTAACAATACCACGGTATGCCATGAATGCTGCATTGCCTCAGGTAAAATCTGCCTTCTCAATCGTTTCACATTCTATACCTCGCAAAGGAGTGTGGGGAGATTCAGCAGGATCAGGCCTGTCTTTGCCCACCCTCTTGAAACACCAGTAAGCCATGCCCATTGCAAGAACAGAGGCAGAAGTAAGATGAGGCAATGCGCACTCCCCGATGTAGCAACAGCCCTGGTAGATCTTCAGAGCTTTTCCATGCTACCAAGCCGAAGACAAGCCGGGGAGGGTCAGTTGCAGAGCTCGCTCAGGGTGGGTGGCAACACCAGTGATGCCAGGATGGTAGCGATGCCCAATCTCGTTATGGTATAGTTTCAGCATGAACGTCAGTATACCAACTGGACAGGTTCGAGCCTGGCTCGAGCACCTTCCCAGCGAGAAGCAGCCGATGGTCGAGGCGCTCCGCCGACTGATTGGATCAGTGGCTCCCGAGGCCCACGAAATCATCTATCATGATGCCTTAGGCTATGGTCCCACCGACTCCGGCTTTGACCGGATTGTGTACGTCACGGTGTTTGAAAAGCATCTGAATCTCGGCTTCTTCTTCGGTGGCTTTTTGCCTGATCCAGAGGGATTGCTGGAGGGCAGTGGCAAACGCATGCGCCACCTCAAAATCAGGTCCGTGCACGAGGCCGAGGACCCGGCCATCCCAAGCCTGCTTGCCCAGGCGTGGGCCGATGGGCTCAAGCGGGTCGAACAGCTCCACCACCGCAGGACTTGAGACGGATTTGTCTGGCAGGTCGCTCTCGCTCTCTTTGAGTTGGCCCCGCTTTTGTTGGCAGAGGAGAAGTTGGAAGATACTCCTCCATAACAGTGGGGAAGCTCATGGAGCTCCTTTCTTCTTCTGCCGCAGGATGCCGCGGCGTACCTCACTGGCCTGGTCTCTGCGGGTCGCCGGGTCGAGGCGGTCGAGTACTTCATGACACAGCTTGGCCTTCCGGCCGAAATGATTGCGCAGATGCGGCACTCGCCCATATGGCCAGGACAAGAGGCCGTGGCGCACACGCTCGCCTACGACGTCACCATCATGGCAGACACCCAGCGCGGTGATCCGTTGCCGCTCAGGAAGTGGGCTTCCGTGACGGTTCCTACGCTGGTGATGGACGGCACGGTGTTTCTGGGTCGTGCGGACAATCATGTGTTTCTGCGCCACGGAGCGCAAGAGCTTGCTAACATCCTGCCGGATGCGCGGCATCGCATCATGGAAGGTCAAGACCACGGCCCGGCTGACGAGGTGCTCGTTCCTGTGTTGGTGGAGTTCTTCCTGGGCTGAGTTCGCACCTGCCTCTTCTCGCCCATGGTCGGCACAGGTTGTTCACAGAGAAGGAGAACTGACATGAGAAAAGTGATTGTCTCCGAGTTCGTGTCATTGGACGGGGTCGTCGAAAACCCCGCGTGGACCTTTCAATTCGGCAGCGAAGAACAGGAGCAGTATACATTCGCGGAACTCTTTGCGCGCGACGCTCTACTCCTGGGACGCGTGACCTACCAAGGCTTTGCCACCGCATGGCCTAGCATGCAAGGGACCGGGGCCTATGGAGAGCACATGAACAGCATGCCCAAGTATGTGGCTTCCACTTTCTACGCGCCATTTGGCGAGCAAAAATACGAGCGCACCTCTTCCTTGATCGGGTCAATGAAAGGAGTCTTCAACATGCCTGAACTGCATACCCTGCTGACCGGTCTGGCCTTCGGCGAGTCACCACGTTGGCATAACGACCGCCTCTGGTTCTCCGACTTCGGCGCCCAGGAGGTCTGGGCTTCCTGCCCGATGGGCACCTGCTGATCGTCTCCATGCGCGATGGGCTGCTCCTGCGCCGGGAGCACGATGGCTCGCTGGTGACGCATGCGAGTCTCCGCCATCTGTCTCGCTATCCCTGGAGCGACCTGGTGGTGGACGGTCGGGGCAACGCCTACCTTGGCAACCTCGGCTTCAACTTTCCCGGCGGCGAGTTCGCCCCCGGCATCCTGGGTGTAGTCACGCCCGACGGCGAGGCTCGGACGGTAGCAGAGGGATGCGCCTTCGCCAATGGCCTGGTCGTAACCCCGGACAACTCGACGCTGATCCTGGCCGAGTCCTACGGGCATCGACTGACGGCCTTCGACATCGAGAAAGACGGCACCCTGTCCAACCAGCGGGTGTGGGCAGACCTGGTCAATGGCTACCCTGACGGCATTTGCCTCGATGCCGAAGGTGCCGTCCGGTACGCGGACACCCCCGCCAGGCGCTGCGTGCGCGTTCGCCAAGGGGGTGAGGTGCTGCAGACGGTCGAGCTCGACCGCTGCTGCTTCGCCTGCATGCTGGGAGGCCTGGACAGGAGGACCCTGTTTCTCATGGCGGCCGAGTATCCTCCCGCCACTTGGGGGCCTGTGACGAGTGGAGGGTGTCCCGATTACGGTGCATACGGGGATTGTCTTTGTGATCAGGTCTCTGCCGGTCACCTTCCAGCCCAGTGGTCAGTCTGCTCAGGTTTTAGGATGTGGTTTACCGAGCCCGCACGCGCAAGTCGGGAATGAAGCCCTGGTGGGACCAAGGATGCCGAGCGAGCCGGGCACGGGTTTGGGCACTGTTGTGGCTGGAAAGGTTGTCGGTAATGATGATACTCATACCCCGACATCAGGCGCGTTTCAACAGTTCATCGTGTTTCGCATCGTAAAGCATTACCTTCCCCTCCGGCATTAACAGGAGGGTATCTGGCCGCAGGTGACGGACAAACTCTATATCGTGTGTGACAGCGATGATCGTGCCGTTGTAGCTGCCCAGGGCCTCACCGATGATGCTGCGCGACATGGCATCGAGATGGGTTGTCGGCTCATCAAGGACGAGAAGGTTCGGGCCGTCCAGCACCATCTTCGCCAGCGCGAGGCGGGTCTTCTCGCCCCCACTGAGCGTGCCTACATGCTGGAAGACGCGATCACCGTTGAACAGGAAGTGCCCAAGGACTGCACGCACGCGCTTGCTATCGGTTGGCAGCACAGCCAGCGCTTCATTGTAAACAGTGTTATTGTAATCAAGGCCCTCATTTTCCTGCGCGTAATAGCCAGTGCGCACACGGTCACTCATTGTCACTATACCGACGCTCGGCGCTGTTTTGCCGAGCAGGGTACGCAGCAGGGTGGTTTTGCCGGCACCGTTCAGGCCAATGACGACCAGGCGCTGCCCACGCTCGACTTGAAAGCTGATGTTGCGAAAGACCTCCTTTGCGCCATAGGTTTTCGTGAGTTTGTCAGCGCGCAGCACGATTTGCCCGCTCGTGGAGCGCACGGGGAAATCGCTCTTGATGCGGCGGCTGGCCTGCGGCAGGCTCGGCTTACTCGCCTCAAGGGCGGCGATGCGCTTATCAACAGCGATACGCTGGCTGACGCGGGTTGCACCGTAGCCGCGCAGCTTCTGCGATGTTTTGCGCAGGCGGGAGATTTCGCGTTCCTGCTGCGCTTTCGTGCGCTCGAGCAACGCCAGGGCGTCGCCCGTGAGAGTGAGGTAGTTGGAATAGGTGCCGCGATACTCTTCGAGCTTGTGCGTAAACTCGTTGAGGCGCAGGACCTTGTTGATGCCGCGATCGAGCAAATCCAGGTCGTGCGAGATGAT
>Ga0209647_1001163_pt1 | contig 22918 bp, 20 predicted proteins | sample GraSoi_2013_60cm_FD_185827 | JGI IMG/M metagenome (GOLD analysis project Ga0209647, IMG submission 185827) | Grasslands soil microbial communities from the Angelo Coastal Reserve, California, USA - Sample 9_17_2013_60cm (SPAdes) (version 2) | ecosystem: Environmental > Terrestrial > Soil >... | reverse complement strand
CTTTCCTAATTCTGCTTCGGTAGCCCAGACTCCCAGCATATCATCTCGTACCTGAAATGCGAGCCCCAAAGCGTGACCAAAGCGAGCCAGGCCCTCGATAATCTCCTGGTTACAGGTACCAAGTGTAGCCCCCATCTCTGTTGCACAACGCATCAAGAGAGCCGTCTTGCGGCTGATCATCTCCTCATAGCTTGAGAGAGAAATCTGTTGCTGCTGTTCGAAGGACATGTCAAGATACTGTCCTTCGGTTAGCTTGAGTAAAGTCGTATCGAACAGTTTAGCCAGGCTCAGTGCAGTCACAGGCTCTACCCCTTCATCCAGCACCTTCCAGAGATGGAGGCGAGACAGCGCAAACAGAGCATCTCCAACAAGAATCGCCTGAGGTATACCCCACACGGACCAGACAGTAGGGCGATGACGACGCTCGACGTCTCCATCTTGAATATCATCATGCAGCAGCGTAAAATTATGCGCCAATTCTACTGCGGCAGCAGCAGGCAGAGCTGGTCGCAGAGAGAGCGCAAGGGGATTTGTTGAAGGAGTTTGTCCCTGTGCCCAAGCCAGTTCATAGCTCAGCAGAAGAAGTTTGGGACGCAGCAGTTTGCCCGGATGACCATCGACAGGGCGAAGCTGCTGATCGACCCAACCGAGGTGATACTGCATTTGTCCATACATCTTTAAGAGAGTATCATAATTGACCCCTTCTGCTAGAGATGTATTTTGTGTGAGAAATGCCCGGTGAAGCTCCTGGAGGATCTCCTGGTGGTGACGCTGAAAGACGGTGTTGATGGTATATGACACGGTCATCGGCTCAGAGAGACGATATGCCCTTGCCTATTATATGGACACTCGTCTCTCACTCCTTTTTCTTGCTTCTTCTCTCGTAGTGGAGTGCCCTCACCCCAAAAAGCCCGTGGTCACGCTTGGTGTGATGGCTCCAAAAGTATACGCTTTCGTGCCACTTGAGTCAATGTTTGTCCATAAGTACCAAAGGGTACGCTACTCAGATAGTCAGGGCGACCTGCGCAGGTCGCCCTGACTATCCAGCTTAACTGCACATACCCGTTGGCGCAACCAGTGGAGAAGTCAGTTGATTGGGACTGGTCACCTGGATACCACCTGGTCCAGGATACGTATGATCGGCAGGCAACGCGCCGCTCCAGGTAAATGTATAGGTTCGAATAGTCTGTCCAGGGCTGAAAGTGATGCTGGCCGGAGTTTGTCCACGCCCACTGTTCACCGTATAACTGAACTGGACGGTCCCACCAGGGCTATTGGGCGCAACATGAATGGTAGCTGTATAGGTCACAACTATCGATGTACCGCAAGACAGCCCCTGAATGGATGCAGGACTCACCGTCATCCCAACGTTCGTGACTTGAAACGCCGCCAAAGATGTACACTGCCCTGTTGGCCCAACGAGTGATGAAGTTAGTTGATTGGGGCTGGTCACTTGAATCCCACCCGGCTCAGGGTAGGTATGGTCGGCGGGCAACGCACCACTCCAGGTAAATGTGTACGATTTCGTCGTCTCTCCTGGAGTGAAGGTGATACTGGCCGGGGTTTGTCCGCGCCCATTATTCACTGTGTAATTGAACTTGACAGTCCCGCCGACGCTATTGGGCCTGACGTGGAAGAGAGCCGTATAGGTCACGGTCAAGTTCGTACCGCAGGAGAAACCCGCAATCGATCCAGGTGTGACGGATATGCTGACCGAAGTAACCTTCAATGGCACACGAGCAGTTGAAATTGCCGGTGTTGAATGAGGAGAGGCAGTGCCTCCATGAGTATGTCGAACCGCGTAAAAAACCAGTGCCATACTGCCAACCAGGGCTAGCAGGAAGACAGCCGCTGCCAATAGACCGAGTCGCTGCATCAGCGCAGTGCGCCGTGGGTGCGATCCACGCGAGTTGCCCAGAGCCCTGGCACTATAGTGCGTTGGTGGATTTTGCATAGGTAGCTCTTTCTCACTTTCTTGTGTCTCTTGTTCAAAAAGAGTTGCGCCCGCAATGCGATTCCAGATCCGATCGAGCGTGTCTTGCTCCTGCTGGGCATCGGCCTGGTAAAAGCTACGGAGATACGCCAATGCCTCGGCATCTCTTCGATCGCCTTCCTTGAATTGGTTCACACGCTCAATTTGTCTGTCTACTTCTTCAGGTAAAAAAAACTCATCCTTCTCAGCCACGTTCCTGCTCCTCCTTTCTTCGTCGATAGATTTTTCGTAAAAGATTTAAACTGCGTGAAAGCGTGACGCGCACAGCGTTTTCCTGCTTACCCAACGTCGTCGCGATCTCACGACAGGATAAATCCTGGCCAAAGCGCATGCGTAAAATCTGCTGTTGAAGCGGGGGCAAGCTTTGCAGGTGTGCATACAAATCCATGTAATCTTCTTGCCGCAAGGCGCTATATTCGGGGCTGGACATCTCATCTTCAAAAAGACCATCAGCTACATGCTCAAGTGTCACGTTCTGACGAGTTTTCGCCCGCCGGTAGGCATCAATCACTTTGTTGCGAGTAACTCGCCAGAGCCACAACTGCTTCTCTTTCTCCGAGAGCGCGGCAAATTGTGCATGCTCGAGAGCCGCCATGAATACTTCCACCACCAGATCTTCTGCATCTTCTGGTGAGGGAACGCACATACGGACATAGGTAAGCAGAGCTGGTGCGTGTTTCCTGTACAGGAGAGCCATTTCCTGCTCCGCCTGTGTCATATGCCTGTTTGCTTGCATCATTTCCCTCGTGTTGTTTGGGTACTCATCTTAACTATCGTTTAGCACAGCCAAATATTACAATAAATGGGCGTCAGTTTTATATCAGTTGATCCCGCGGGGAATCGAATCCCACCATTTGGGGTTCCAGTAGCAACAAGACAATTTCCAAGTTCTCCCTCAACAACAGGCGGTCTGCTCTTGAACAGATCATCACCCATTCGGGGCGCACCGCCTGCCCACCTCCCTTCTTTCTCTATGGACCAGGCACAGAGCCAAGTGTCATGCATGGCACAACAAGCCTTTCGCAAAAGGTGGATGACTTCTACCACGAGCAAGCGGGATATTCGTATGTCTGAACATGACGGTTTTTTCCAAGTATGCAAGCGGGTTGCTACTGTCTACTACAACGAGAGAGAGGTATAAATACATGAGGAGGGAACTGTTTATGAGCAAAGTCGTGGTCTTCACGAATCTGACGCTCGACGGGGTCATGCAGGCGCCGGGACGGCCGGACGAGGACTGCCGTGGCGGCTTCGAGCACGGCGGCTGGGCGACGCCATACGCCGCGATGTCGGCGTTCGCGGGATATGACAACGATTCGTCAATTTTTGGGCCATTTGTGCTTGTAATAGTTCTGGTGCACTTAAAGCTGTTTATAGGGGTTTGCCCATGGTTGGAACAGCGCGCCCTTTAACGAGACAAGGTGTTACTCTTGAGGAGTCATGTTTGAGCAATGACATGAGGGGAAAACAGCCTGCGCAGGAGAGCGCCGCTCTCCTGGGTGGGAAGCCTGTGGATAATGTACAGCGTTTCTGAGCCAACTGAGGCAGCTACGGGGTTCTATCACACCTTGCCTGGGAACTGGGGATCTCTGACACCGCTTGACCCGTAAGGGGTGCGAGAATGCCAGCAAGCGGGACAGAGGGCGGAGGCGGCGTAGTAGCCTAACGTTCTGCTGTAATGGGAGAGACATGGTGAAGGTTTGCCAGGGAAAGACGCTTGACGAGAGGAACAAGGGATGAAGTGAGAAAAGCAGATGACAGTTGAAGTAATGACATCTTGTTCTCCAGCACAGTGGGGGTTGTCATGTGACGGGTTATGCCGTGCTTCTGCCTGGTGCACCTTACTGGGGTAATCCAAATCCCCCGCTTCAAACGCAGGAACCTGATAGGTTACGTCGAGTACGGAACGCCGGATGCGGTGAAAGTCGCATGTCCGGTGTGGATGTGGGGAAAGAGCGTAAGCTCCAACCTATGCATACAAGGCTGAGAGGCCCTACCTATCGTTACGAAAGTCGGAGTAGGAATCTAACCAAAATGGGTAGTCGGCCTATGAGGCTTTTGAGCAGTAAAGACCGGAATGGACAGAATAGAATGAGGAGATTCCCTCAATTCAAACGGTATCGAGTAATTTCTCCAATCGATCATACATCACCTGTTCGAGATCAGTCGGGTAGGCCATTCCGTATTTTCGCGACAGGGGAACAGCCAGTTCCTGATAGAAGCGGACGATGACGAGGGCAGCTTGGAGCATAGCCCCTCGCTCCAGAGAACAACAGGTGGCCTCTAAAGGCGCTAACTGCCCTCCTGCTAGCGCTTTCTCCACCTTTTCATAGCCCTCTGGTGCCACGGAAAAGTTCTCTCTGAGGCGGGCCAGGTTCACACACGAGAGACGCAGATCCTGTAAACCGCCGTACGCCGACCACATCTGCCCACGTGCCAGAGGCGTGATGAAGTGGTGGCAGAGGTCATGCCAGAACCAGGAGATGATGCCGCGTAACGTCTCGATCTGTTCAGCCTGAGCAACTTCGGGCCAGGGGAAGACTGCTCCCGCCAGTAAGCGCTTTGTATCGAGCAGGACCTTGTAAGGCCCAACATGAATGTGAGTGAACTGGCTCTCACGGCCAAGCACAAGTTCACATTCTACCCCATCGGGGAACGTAAAGAACACGATGTCAAAGCCGTAATCACTGAAGACTTCTAGGAAAATCGGCTCACCCAGCAATCGTATAAAAGCCTCGCGACCTGCGAAGAAGTCATCGTATGCCTCATCGAGAGTGATCAGGCCGAAATCAATGTCGGAATAGGCATCAGTCGCAGCCCTGGCGTAGGAGCCGCCGAGGAAGGCGGCCACAACACGCTCATCTGCCTGGCAAGCAACCACAAAGCGGTGAATAACGGCTTGACGGTTCTGCTCTATTTCTTGCATCTGGTTGTTTCCTTTTGTGAAGGCTCTATTTCATCAGAATGGAGACCATTCATTCATCACACCCAGTACTGAATACCGCTAATTCCAATGATCCCCGCACCACCGCATCCCGAAGCAGACCGGCGACGGCCGCCCACAGTGGCACGAGCCCGGGTCAACAATAACCACCAACCGGCTAGCGAGCCCTCCTCAGTTCCTGACTGGAGCACTGGACGACCATGGAGTTGCAGCATGAAGGCTTTCCTCTGAAAGAGACGTTTCAGAAAGGAAAATTTAGGGGACGAGTATTGAAGAAAGGAGCACATGCGGAGAAGACTCATTCTCGGCACCTCTTGTATCTTTCTACCGCTGATCATTCGCTTTTTACAGCTGAAAACAGAGCAAAATGACTACCGATCCTACGAAGTCGATCCTAAACGTTAGTTTTTGTCCTGGCTTCTCTCTTCCCTTTCACGTCATCTTCACTGTCGTGCGCACCAGCAGCACAGTCATGTCCTCCCTCCAGTATCTACTCGACAGGGAACCCTTGCTTGCTCCACTCGTTGAACCCGCCAGCCATGCTCACGACATGGGTGTAGCCCATCTTTTTGAGCGTCTCAGCCGCTAGCAGCGAGCGCCCGCCGGAGGCGCATTGCACGATGATGCGGGTATCCTGCTTCGTCGTGATCTCTGGCTTGGCGTAGGGCGTGGTCGGGTCGGCATACCACTCCAGCATGCCGCGTGGGGCCAGCACCGCTCCTGGAATATGCCCCTTGTCCCACTCGGAGGGCTCTCGGACATCCAGCAGCAGGCCGACTTGCCCCTGATCCAACTCCTCCTTCGCTTGTGCTACGGTGACCTCCGGGATGGTTTGACGTGCTTCGGCGACGATTTGGCCCGCGCCCATTGGTTGGTCGGTGTTCTGTGTTGACATGTGTTCTTTTTCCTTTCTTCTCAGTCGTCCTTCAGACCGAGAGCTTCTCTAGATGACAACAAGCGCCATTGCGTCTACAACAACAAGACATATGGACAAGCATGCCAGGGAATGGGTAAGACAAAGTTGTGAACCGGCCTGCAAGCCTGGCATGCTTGTTGCTGTACCTCCTCAGGTACAGCCTGGGGCTGTAATTCGCCGTTCTGTACTTTCGCTAGGAGCTTTACCCAGGCCAGGACTTGTGGTATGGAGGTTGGCAAAGTAAACCGGTAAGGGAGATCATAATCACCGCCTGCCTCCTTTTATCCTCTACTCTCAATTCGTTTCCACGAAGCGAGGATGGTCTCTCTGTTCGCAACCTGGTATGATGCCTCTGGTGCGGGCAAAAAGCCAGAGCAGAGTACATCCATGCGCTCGATAAGGCCCTGCTTGACCGTGCAAAAAGCCTGCTGCTCAATCACTCGCCAGCCATCCATTCTCTGGAGCCGAATCCGATAGGCGATGCGCCAGCGGTTGGCGATGGAATCTATCTCGGCTTTCATCAGCGCAAATGCATCGGCCTTCCCAAACCACTTCTGGAGCCAATCGACGGCTTCCTGAGGACCAACGACTTCGCGGACACCCGCAGGAACCAGCGCACGGAAATGGATGTCCGGATGAAAACAGGCTTCCATGCGATGAAAATCCTGTGATTCCAGAGCAGTCAAGAAGGCCCGCACAACCGCTCCCTCCTGGCTAGAAACTCCAGTATTACTGCTCAGATTATAAGATACCACCCTTCGTCTCCTTTCTTTGCTCCATTGGAAGCGTTCCATGAACCCTTCTGGACGATCTGCTCATTGAAAGGATAACCTGTCTGCCTCCCAAAACCCTTACGTCGGTCTTACTTTGACCTTCCCTTGTGAAACAACACACAAAAAGGCCGGAACAGCTGTCCCGGTCTTTTCAATGGAGAGATGTGGTGAGGGGGTCAGACAACTCCGAGCCACTCAAAGATCTGCTGCGCTTCCTCCTGTGCCTGCTGCGCTTCCTCGGCATCACCGACGGTGCTGCGGGTGAGATAAATGGCAGCAAGAGCAGCCAGGCAGCGAGCAGCCTCATACTCGTTTCCGGCAGACCGAAAACCCGTCAGGGCTTCCGCATAGGCGTTCAAAGCGTCCTCAAGTTCCCCCTGAGCTGCCCCCAGTTCGCCATGCGCTTGCCGCGCCATCGCCACCCACATCTGGCTGGCAAACTTTGCTGCCGCCTGGTCTAATTGCCGGCAAAAGCGCGAAGCCTCGGTCAGATCACCCTGAGCCACGCGGAGACTGATTGCCGCCGGGAGCAGCAAGGCGTAGCACGTCGAGCAGTTGCCATGCCGTTCACTCATCGCCAACCCTAAGGTCAGGGCCTGGTCGGCGGCTATCAGATCACCGGCGGCCAGGCGATTGCGCACCAGGGAGGCGTTCACGCGGGTGAGACAATGGGCGCGCAGCAGCGCCCGTTCAGCAGCAGCCAGCCCCTCCTGCAAGATTGCCAACCCCTCATCTATGCTGCCCTTCGCCGTGAGCAGCGCCCCCAACCGCTGGCAGGACAGTGACTCGCCAAAGGCGGCACCGATCTGCCGGTACAACTGAATAGCGGCGCGCAGGGACGCCTCCGCGCTGGCCCAGTGGCCTGACTGAAACTCCAGCGCTCCAGCAAAACAGTGGCACAGCGCAACCGCTCGTGCTGCGCCCATACGTTGCGCTTGCGTGAGTGTGGCAGTGACCGCTTGCTTGACTTCATCGTAGTTGTGATCGCCATACAGACGATATTCCCACAGGCACAGGTGGATATCAAAGACTTCCGTCACATCCCGTTCAGAACCAGTCAAGAGGGACCGCTGCTGCTCGAAGTCGAGGCCACGCTGCCATTCGCCCAGGGAATGATACGCCAGCGCCAGCATTTCATAGGCGCGAGCGAGCGAGAGAGAATCGCCGATGCGTTCGGCGATGGCGAGACTCTTCTGGGCAGCCTCCAACGTCTGCTGAAATTCGCCCTGATGCCAGTAGAAGAGGGCAAAGTTATAATAGGCATACGCATACTCATCAGCATCCTCCTGCTCCTCGATCCTGGCTAAGGCGGTCTGTAAGTGGCTTTCCGCCGCTGCCATCTTTCCCACATTGATCAGCAAGAGCGCCGCTAGCTGATGTAGGCGTGCCTCGTCGCGGCCTCCCGGCCGCCACTCCTGCCCTGGCGGGCAAGCCAGCGCTTGCTCAATGCGAGCGACCGCACGGAGCGTCTCTCCCAGGATAAATCCCCACCAGCCGAGTGCCTGCAAGATCTTCCAGCGCTGTGCGGGGTCGTCCACTCCAAACTCGTCCATGAGGGCCAGCGCATGCTCGAAATAGCTCACCGCGACCTCGAAAGCATACAGGTCTGCCGCTTTCCTCCCCGCCTGAAGCAGATACGGCAGGGCGCGGTCACGACAGGCGCTGTGCACATAGTGAAAGGCCAGCGCTTCCACAGCGGGGAAAAGCCCTTCAGGTCGGCCTGCATAGGCCGCTTCGATGGCCTCGGCAGTGCGCGTATGCACCAGCATTCGCCGTTCCCGGCTGAGCGCGTCGTAGAGCGCGCGACGAGTCAGGGGATGATGAAAGGTGTAGCCATCTGCCGTCTCTTCCAGCAGATGAGAGCCAAGCGCCACATCAAGAGCATCGAGCAACTCCCCTTCGGAGAGCGTGACCAGCCGACGCAGCACATCAAAGCGAAATTCTCGCCCGACCACCGCCGCCGTTTTCAGTGCGGTTTCGACCGGTGACCCCAGACGACTGATGCGTTCGCACAGCAACCCGGCGAGGCCCATCGGCATAGAGAGGTCCACCCCTGGCTTGAGCTGCCACTGCCCCTCACATTCTTCTACCTGGCCGGATTTCAGCAACAGGCGAGTAATTTCCTGAACAAAGAACGGGTTTCCCTCGGTGATGGCAAACATCGCCTCCAGGAGTGACAGAGAAACCTGCCCGCCAAGAAGAAAGGCGATCATGCTGGCTACTCCACTCTTTACGAGGGGTACCAGGTTCAGCGTCTCGCTCAGATGCGCAGAATAGAGGGCATTCAAGAGCGTGCCAAAGGGCGCAGTCAGCGGAGCAACGCGGTCAGTCCGATAGGTCGCCAGCAGCGTCACGGGAGCCGCTCGCGTCTGGCGTGCCACGTGATGAAAGAGCTGGAGGCTCGTTTCGTCGGCCGCGTGGAGATCATCTATCAACAGAACCACTGGGCGCTGTGCAGCCAGCCTCAGAAGGAACGTTACCGTAGCATTGAAGAGCGCCCACTGTTCTCGTTGTGGATCGCTCACCCCCAGCCGCTCGAAATGGGTAATGGGGTGCTCCTCAGGAGGACGCTGGTACTCGGCTAAATAGCGATCGAAGGCTTCAATGAAGGGCTGGTAAGGTATCTTCCCTTCCTGCTCATACGCCGTGCCGAGGAGCATTGTGGCACCGGTAGCGCTCAGGGTACGCAGCGCCTCCAGGGCCAGGCGTGTCTTGCCCACACCGGAGTCCCCTGCCAGGAGCAGCACCTGTCCACCGCTCTGGCTGGCTGGCTGCAAGCGTCTCAGGAGCGTTTCGAGGTCGCTCTGGCGTCCGACCAGCGGTACCTCGTTCTCCCTGTCAGGAACTATTGGTGCAGGCGAGGTCAGAGCTGGCTGGAGGCGGGATGGAGGAGGAACAAGGCTGCCGCTCACGATGCGGGCATAGAGTGCAGTCGTCTGGGGATCAGGGGGAACGTCGAGTTCGGCGGCGAGCGCCTCAACACAGGCTTGATATTGGCGTAGCGCCTCGTGGCGACGGCCTGCCAGGGCATAGAGCGCCATCAACTCACGATGCACCAGTTCGTCAGCCGGATCATGCGTCAGTAACGGGGTTAACAAGTTGATCGCCTCGTGATATGTCTGCGCCTCGCGAGCCTGGGCAGCGAGGCGCAGGCGCACCTCGCGGAGCTTTCGGGAGAGCGCTGCACGCGGAACGGGCGTCCACTCGGCGTAGCGTTCATCGGGCAAGAAGTCCCCTGTGTACAGGCGCAATGCCGCGATCAGGTCGGCCTGATCGTTGGATTGAGCCAACGACTCGAAGGCCGCCACATCCACCCACACGTTGTCCGCCAGCGTGAGGACTCCATCGTGAAACGCGAATGTTGCCTCGGTCGCGCCGGTACCCAGCTCCATGTCGAGGGTCTGGCGCAGGGCATGGAGGGTGCGATACAGGTTGTTGGCGCCAGTAGTGGGATCGTGCTCAGGCCAGAGAAACTCGATCGCCTGCTCTTTCAGCAGGCGCCTCTCGAAAGCCAGGCGCTGGAGGAGCGCCACTGCCTTGCGCCGTGTCCAGGCAGAGGCGTGCAAGAGACGCTCTCCTCTCTTGACTTCGAAGCGACCAAGCAGGAAAATGCACAGAGAACCCGCTGAGTCCATATCCTATCCTCCCATCCAGAAGCCATCTGTGGTGTACATACGGTAGAATCCCGTTAAATGGTGGTTGAGCATAACCCCCCCTTTCGTAGGCGAACTCTGGGACGCATGCAGGCAGTTTTGATCAGCTCATCTTGGTCCATTGAACGAGCTGAAAGTACATAATCAGAATGGCAGCAACAATAAAGATGATACTGTTTTCCATAGCTCTGGCTACTCCTTCTCTTTACATAAAAGGGACGCGAGAGAAGGTGTGACGCTCGGACGCCTTCGGCTTTTCTCCTAGACCCAGGCGATCGTTTCCACCGCTTGTTGCGGAATTTCCCGATACTTATTGCGCTTGCCATGCACGACAATGGTTCCACTTCTCTTACCCAGGCGAATGTGGGCGCGGGTCAGCGTACAGACCTCTCACGCACGCAGTCCCGTATGCAGCATGAGGACAATGATGGCTCGATCGCGCGCATTTCCTGCATTCGTGACGGCGGCGACCAGCGCCTGTTCTTCCTGGTCATCAAGATGGCGTGGGGGGACGACTTCCTTTCCGACCAGTTTCACCACCCTGGCCGGATCATATGTGAGCTGCCCAGTTGCGGCAAGCCAGGCAAAGTAGCGCTTGAGGCTGATGAGGGATCGATTGACAGAGTTGGGCTTGAGCAGCAATGTCTGTTGCAGATAGGCTCGATACCCGGTGAGGAGAGGTGTTGTTACTGCTTCGGGAGTGAATGAGGGAGCATCCTCACGCCCACTCTGCCAGGTCAGTTCGCACCAGGCTGCGAACTGGCGGAGATCGCTGAGATAATTGCGAATGGTCACAACGGACAGGTCTTCTTCGACATGGAGTCGCTGTTCATAGCGTGTGATGGCCAGTTCACCAGACCGGGAGAGAACTGGTTGTGCCGCTCGTTTCATCACCATCTCCTAAGATACTACCTTAGCAGATATATTCCACTGCTGTTTTTTAGCAACCTTAGCAGACAAAAGTCATGGTTTCTTGCACCTTTTGCTGCTGCTAAGGTACGTTAGCGGCAGTATACCACATCAGTACATGGAAGTATACAGATGATGCGGGAAAGGAGTAGTTCTCGTGACATCCATTGAGCATACCGCCTATCCCCGGTTGCAACGGATACTTACACCCAAAGAACTCGACCAGATCTACACGCCTACACCCGCTGAGCTCTTCCTGGCCCACCGTAGCGCCAAAGGCCCGGCCGCGACGCTGGGCTTTCTCATCCACCTCAAGGTCTTCCAGCGCCTGGGGTATGCCGTGGCGACCAGCGACATTCCGGTGTCGATCATCGAATACATTGCCGCATGCGCGCAGATCCCGCTCTCACCCCGAGACCTGGCAGGCTACGATGACTCTGGAACGCGCAGGCGGCATCTGCCCCTCATTCGGGAGGCGCTGGACCTGCAACCCTACGGTCCACCTGCTCGCAAAGCGTTTCTACGCGCGATGGTCGAAGCTGCGCGCACCAAAGATGACCTGGCTGATCTGATCAATGTAGCCCTGGAAGAGCTGGTACGCTGCCGCTTTGAAATGAGAGCTTGTAAGTAAACAGCCGTTTTTCCTTTACACCTTGAGACATGTGACCGATTTCTCCTTAAACTTGCCATGTATTTTCGTCACTTTCTATTGTACCATAGAAGAAGATGAAAAAGCTGAAGGAGATGAAATGTTTCAAGTCGGAAAAGCGGGCGTGACAACCAGAGTTCCGCCCCATGCGTACTTTTTCGTGAGCGCCATCTTCCATTACCTTGGACCGGCCTTCGCGGTGTTGCTCTTCTCCAGTGTCTCGGTGCTTGGGGTGGCCTGGTTCCGCATTGCCAGCGCCGCTGTGGTCTTTGCGCTGTGGCGTCGGCCCTGGCGCCTCTTTGTCGGAGCATCCTGGGCGCAACGACGCATTCTGCTCGCGTTGGGCATCGTGCTGGCGCTGATGAATGCCTGCTTCTACCTGGCGATCTCCCACATTCCCCTGGGAACGGTCGGAGCCATCGAGTTCCTTGGTCCCATCGCCCTCGCTGCACTCGGCGCGCGAACCCCACGCAACATTGGCGCGCTGCTGCTGGCAGCCGCTGGCGGCTGGCTGCTGACAGAGGTACGCTTCGGAGGCGATCCACTGGGGTTTGTGTTCGCGTTCGCCAACTGTGCCTTCTTCATATTGTACGTAGTGCTCGGCCATCGCATCGCCCAGGATGGAGGCGCAGCAGGCATTGATCGGCTGGGAGCAGCGATGCTGGTCGCTTGCCTGACCATTACCCCCATTGGGATCAGTGGGGCCTTGCCCGCGTTCAGCAAGCCAGTCTTGCTCCTGGCAGGTATTGGGGTCGGCATTTGCTCGTCGGTCATCCCCTATGTGAGTGATCAACTCGCCATGGCCCGGCTGCCGCGAGCGACGTTTGCGCTCTTGCTCTCCTTATTGCCGGCATCTGCCGCCATTATTGGGATCCTGGTCTTGCATCAAATACCACAGCTTCCCGAGTTCGCAGGCATTCTCCTGGTTGCCGGTGGAGTCGCACTGCATAAGGAGATGGAGACACGGCCCAGCCATCGCACCAGGAGCACAGACAACCGAACGATCGAGTCCGAACATCTCGAGGCTGCCAGTCCCGTTCACACGCATTGACGTTTCGTCTTTCCAAAGCAGAAAGAGTAATGCATAGCGCTGGTGCTTGGTGCCACCACACCAGGCAACGCACACGGCGTTCCTCGTACTGCGGAAGCCAACGCGCTGTGGACCAATCCTCCGGCTGATCCACAAGAGGCCCTGAAAGCGCTAGGGGCCTTGTTCTTGTCACCTACCTGGACGCGAGACGCACCCGGAAATCGCCAAGGAGATGTTGCAGGCTCCTCCCATTCCTGAATACACACGCATCCTGCATTATCAGGCGAGCGAAGGGTTAGCAAATTTTCTCCCATTTAATTCCCAAATTTACACCACAGCTATGCCTGGTTGCAAAATGCTTGACGTACAAGCAAGCCTCGTCTATACTCTCCTTTATAGACCCCCAGGAAAGGCAGCACGATGCACGGTTTCTTGAAAAACGGCTAGTCGTACACCTGATCCCGTTTCAAGTGGCATTCTCCCGTCTTCGCAGGGTACTTGAACGGCGTATGGCTAGCATGTGTCTGACGAAGGATGCACATTCCCGCAGAGCGGTGCGCTTGTAAGAGAGCACATCCGTTTCTGTTGCCCGTGCCTTTCAACTTGCCCACTTTCTTCCCCATTATATCAAGGTGTGCGACCATTCCTCTGCGATTACCCGCAGAAGCAATGCATCTTGATGCCATTTTCTCCCATCCTTTTCCTGCACTCCGCTCTGGCCTCATGACGCTGCCTTCTGCCATCTACTCTCGTAAGATGTGTACTTTAGCGGAAAAGGATGTATATGTTTCTCCAGACAAAACTAGCGCTTTTCAGAACCTCTCTTCTGCCACCGTGGTGGCAGCTCTTTCTCCTGCTGATCAGGCTTTGTGCACAGGCAAAAGCAGAGCTCCATGGTTTTGTGGGGGAACAGGCAGGAAGTCGGGCAGAGAGACACAGCAATGGGGCAATCCTCTCTCCCGTGCGCCGATTGTACGCACTCAGGCGCAAGGAGGCACTTCTCCTCGTTCTTCACCTTCTTTTAAAACAGGTCTAAAGAAAGGATTTTTCATGGTCAACACGACCCTCCCCAATCGCCGTCTGCTCTTGATGACGTTGGGCCTGACCTATATCGCTACAGGCATGCTGGGCGCGCTGCCGGCAGCCTCACTGATCAGGCTGGCTAGCAATACACACGTCTCGCTTGAAGTGGCTGGCGGCATGTTCACCATCTCGGCCTTTGGCGATCTGCTCGGCGCAGTCCTGAGCGGATTCCTCATGAGATATATAAAACCAAAATATCTGCTCATGCTGGGCCTGATCTTTGTGGGTTCCGGTTCCACTACGATATCTCTGACCAGCTCATTTCCCGTGTTACTGATAGGCCAGATGTTGAAAGGTCTGGGGTTCGGCTTCATTGACATCAGTTTGAATACCATGGCAACCATGGCTTTCCAGGATACGCTCAGCGAAGACCTGAACAATATTCACGGGCTGTTCGGTCTGGGGGCGCTGCTCGGACCCTTGATCCTTGCCTTTGGTCTGCAATTTTTCAATAGTCTGCCGCTGGCCTACTTCGTAGGCGCGGGCGTTGCCGCCATCACCATCCTGTTGGTACTTGGGCAGCAGGTACCCGAACTGCCTCGTAGAGCAAAGAACGTGCAGCAAAAGCGAGCAGCTCACAGAGAACTGCAGAACGTGCTAAGACAGGGGTTACTCTGGTTGATGGTCTTACAGCTTAGCATCTTTTCAGCCGCGGAGATCGGATTTGGCAGCTGGATCGTCACAGCGGTAAGCCAGAGCGCTGCTATTAGCCTGGCTCTCACGGCCCCTGTAGCTACAGCTTTCTTTATTGGCCTGACGGCTGGCCGGCTCTTTGGAGCGCAGTTGCTCAGGCGAGGCTGGATCGACGAGACGCATTTGCTTTATACAGCTCTATTGGGGGGGACTTTTTGTAGTGTAATTGTGGCAATTTTTCCCGGCCAAGTGCTCGTCTCCTACGTTGCAAGCGCGCTGGTGGGCTGTTTTTACGGGCCGCTCTTTCCCAGCATTATGGCAATCACCTCACGCCGTTTTGTGCATGCTATTGGCCCGGTCAGCAGTATTCTGATCATCAGTACAGATGCGACCTCGATGATTGTGCCGGCAGCAATGGGTCTCCTCATTCCAGCCCTGGGCATCAACTGGGTGATGGCCATTCCCGCTCTGTGCTGTGCATTCGTTTTCCTTCCGATGGCGCTGGCCAATCGTGCGCAACCACAGGGCCAAACCGACCACCATGATGGGTGACACCTATCGTGAGTAGTGCTTGCGAGAACATCTGATCCCGGAAGGTCAGAGCAGGTAACTCTCAGAGTGAGACAGTTTGTGACTTTTCCCATAGTTTGTCCGCGGCCGGAGGCAAAGTTTGTCCGCAAAAGCCCGGTTTCACGCTCGATGCGATGGTGCCAAAAGCATCGGATTCTGTGCCTTTGGCGTCATAGTGTGTCCGAAAGTACAAATTGGACGTTATCGATGTCCAAAAGTTTGAATGCCGAGGAAGCCGACGATGGTTTGGAGAACTGTTTGTTACCCTCATTTGGAGCACCTGGCCGCTCCAGGAGGGTACAAAGCAATGAGGATACTTGCTTGATTTCGGCTTCTGAGATGAGTGTAGCGTATTTTCCGAATCGGTGCATCGATGAAAACACGGAGATTGTGAGGAAACAACATGTAGGTTCTCGGAACTCTGACGCAGGGAAACAAGAAACTTGCCTTTCCCTGCGTCACGAGAACCGCTCTGGCATGCTCCTATCACTCGATATGAGGACATTCGCACGTTGTGTTCCCATATCGACAAGGCTATGGCCAAACCTCGTAGAGGCTATTGAATGGATTCTCCATCGGCACACGCTGCGCCTTACTGAAGCCCGCCTCTGCGCACAATGCTCGTACTTTTGACTCTGGCATGCCCATCGTCCCCAGACCTTCGCCATGCTCAGCCAGTGACGAGGTCATGCAGTAGAGGACACTGAAGCCGTACAGAAAACTCCCCAATGGTCCCTCATTCTGCTCTAGTGTTTCCGCCGCATTGATTTCAAGGCAAACATACCGACCGTCGGGCTGTAATGCAGCACGAATCGACCGGAGTAGCTCTCGTGGCTTTGCTGAATCGTGAATGACATCAAAGGTGGTAATGATGTCGTACTGTTCGGGAAGCCCCTGCGAAGCGTCCAATTGTTGGAAACGTACTCGCTCTGTCACGCCAGCCTGTTGCGCCAGCAGTCTGGCGTGTTCAAGAGACGGGCCATACACATCGTATCCAACGAAGTGAGAATTGGGATAGGCTTGTGCGAGCTTTACTACAGCGCGCCCGCGACCACAGCCAACATCGGCAAGTGTGGTTCCTCGTTCCAGTCTCGCATGCATTTCAGGTATTAATGGCATCCAGACGGGAATGAGCAAACTCTCGAACCAGGTATTGGTGAAGCGTTCCTGTCCGTCCCAGGTGATCTCGTCGTAGGCCGCCTGGGGAACGCCGCCTCCATCCCGAAAGGCCTGGATAATGGGTTCAATTTGACGAGCAAGCGCGGTGACCCACTGATGGATGCCACCAAAGAACATGGGGCCACTTTCCTGCACGAGTACCGGCATATGCGCTGCTGGAAGCGTGAAACGTGAACTTGCTGGATCATAGGTTATATAACCAGCACTCGTCATAGCATACAGCCATTCTCGGACATAGCGTTCATCGTTGTGTGTACGCTGCGCTAATTCTTCACTGGTCGCGGGGCTCTCTGCGAGGTTGCTAAAAAGCCCCAGACGATCACCAATGCTTGCCATGATGGTCGTCGTCAAACCACTGGTGTCACTGAGTACCTGGCCGAGGAACGCCTCGGCCTCTGCCTGTTCAGTTGTCGTATGCGTTGTCATGTCTTTTCCCTCCGTCATTTTCAGATGAATACACTGGGGAAATATTTTCCCCGACTTCTGTTCATTTCATAGGTTCCGTTTCCTGCAAAAGGAAACCATCGGCGGCATCTCTGCGCCCGGCTTTCCCCCGAGCCTCAGGTCTCGATTGGGGTCTCCGCTCGTGTCCCCCACTGGGCCCACGAGCCGTCGTAGACGCGGACATCGGGATAGCCCAGCAGATACCGCAAGACCAGCGCTGCCTCGCTGGCGCGGGCACCGATGGTACAATAGGTGACGATGCTGCGCGAAGCCGAAACGCCTCGCTCCTGGAAGAGTTGCCGCAGCGCTGTCGCGCTCTTGAAGGCACCATCGGCTGTATGCAACAGGTCGATGTGCAGATGGATAGCACCGGGAATGTGACCGGGGCGACCGGCACCTGCCGTAGCACCCGATGGCCAGAAGCGCTCGCCAACGAATTCGGCCTGCGAACGCACATCAAGGATAAGTGGGTCCCCACTCCCCAGGGCTGCTTGTAGCGCCTGAAGCTCTATGAGCTGGGTAACCTCGGCTACTGGAAGCGTATAGGTGGACGGCACCGGCTCAGGCAGAGCCGTCGTCCAGGGCAAATCCGCCTCGCGCCAATCTTGCCGCGTACCATTGAGTACCAGTGCGCGCTGGTGTCCGTATGCCTTCGTCAGCCAGAACCCAAGATAGGGGCCATAGCCGTAAAAGACAATCGTGGTAGCGGATGTAAAGCCAGACCTGCGGAGCAGCTCCTCAAACTCGCTACGCTCCAATGGACTGTAATCCTGCGCATGGTGGAGGTCAGTGTAGGCGTTCCAGAGAATAGCATTTGGGATATGGCCCTGGTCATATGCCGCCCGGCTGACATCTACCTCGACCACGCGTACATCTGGATCGTCGAGGTGCTCCGCAAGCCAGGCTGGTTGCGCAAACACAACCGCAAGCGCCGTACTGTCGGCCCGCATAGCAATGTTGTCTGTCAACTTGTTTCTCCTTGTGTTAACTACTGCAAAACAATATCATTGTTGAGCGAGGGGAATCCTTCTTGATTCCGATCGTTGACAGTAGTGTACTCAGAAAGCACACACATTCCATCAGGAAAAACACAGAGGTTTTTGGACGAACTACCCGGAGATGTAGGCGGGAAGGGCACAGAGAAAAGGTGTTATCAGGAGGTATGAAGCGAGGCGTATCGCTATTGTCCCTGCGTGTTTCCACGCATCTTTGCTCATTCGGCCTGTTTCACAAGCCCAATTTCGACAGCCCATACCGCTATCTGCGCACGCGAAGAAAAAGCTAGTTTGGATAAGATGGCGCCAACATGGGTCTCGACAGTTCGGTAGCTGACAACCAACTGGTCGGCTATCTCACGATTCGATTTCCCCTTTGCAATCAATACCGCCACTTCGCGTTCGCGCTCGGTCAACCCTCCAAATGCTTGCTTGGCGGCACGACGGGGTGAGGAGGTCGCACGCGTGCGCGGCAGAAGAGCTTCGGCCTCGCGGAAAAATTGCTCTTGCACGTGTTCGTCTGGTATATTCTCTGCAAGTTCCTCGATGATCGTACGGGCAGTCGAAAATGCCTGTTCTGCTTCGGCCTCTCGTGATTGGGTTTGATACAGCGTGCCGAGCGTCACGCAAATGCGCCACAGCCAGGGGCGGGCTCCCTGCGCAGTCGACATCTCCTGAGCGCTTCGCAGCGCCGTTTCTGCTTCTGTTGCCTGGCGGAGTGCGACCAGCGCCTCACCGCGTAATTTCGAGAGACGTGGAATGCCCCGCTGTGCGGAGATGTTCGCCGCGGAGGCGCTCAATCGCTGAGTGATCTGCAAGGCCAGAGCTGGATCACCACGGGCAAGCGCAAGTTCTGCTTGCGCACACCAGGCTATGCGTTGCCCTATTGTCTGAACGGGAGCATCTCCACCGAACTCAGCATTGAGGAGGGATTCTGCCTGCTCAAGCTCGCCTTGCAAAATACAGGCTGATGCGAGGCTTCCGGTGGATGTGTTGATCCAATGCTTTGAGCCAATCTCATGCGAGAGCCGCAGAGCCAGCTTCAGATGGTGCTGCGCCATGAGCGGGGAAAGAAGATCGAGATAGAGCGCTCCAGTTGCCCAGTGTGCAGCGACCATCCATTGACGATGCTCAAATTCTTCCGCAATCAAGAGGCTCTGCTGTAAGGCATCCAATGCGCGCCTATACTCACCTTGAGCGCTCAGGCAAAGTCCCAACTGATAGAGAGCGTAGGCTTCGCCAGAACGCTGGCCGATTTCGCGCGCGATTTTGAGCGCCATCTCAACATCTGGCAGAAGCTCAGCGAGAGTGGTCGCGGCTGAAACCATCGTATTGGTGATAGAAAGCGCGCCGCGAAGCGTCAGCGAGGCCAGACTGGAAGTGAGGCCCAGGCGATCGTCCAACTGACGAAAGAGCGTGACCGCCTGTTCATAATACCTCGTACCCTGCACCAGGTCACCGCCCAGATAACTCGCCATACCCAGCAGATCAAGCGTCTCGGCAATGCCGTGCGGATCGTTGAGCTGCCGGAAAATGGCCAGCGCCTCCTGGTGGCATCGGAGCGCTTCGAGCGGCTCCTCCACATTGAGATGCCAGTTCCCTACCCGGTTCAGACTGCGTGCGAGCATGGATGGCTGACCCATCGTGCCTGCGTGTTCATAAGCACGCTGGAAAAATGTACGTGTATGTGTATAGTCGCGTTCCGCCCACAGAGCGCCAAGATCGATGAGGCTCTGCCACTCTGCCACAGCATCTTGAGCAGTACGGGCAGCGTCCAGGGCCTGCTCGTAATCGCTACGCGCGTGCTCAAAGTCGCCCAGTGTTTCATACGCTTGTCCACGTGCTCGGTAGATCGCAGGTGAGGGTGATTTCCCCAGGTGATGGGCGGCATCCAACGCCCGCGTAAAGTGTTCGATGGCGGCCCACAACGAATAGAGACTTTGTGCCTTTTCTCCCGCGCGCAATGTATAGAGTAGTGCCTTTTCCCACATACCGGCTTCGTAAAAATGGTAGGCCAACTCTGCCAGGTGGGCGTCGTATGCTGAGGCGTAGAGTTGCTCCATCGTTTCGGCAATCGTGCCGTGCAGCTTCTTGCGTTCACGCACCAGAAGTTCTGCGTAAACGTCCTCGCGCGTCAACGCATGACGAAAGGCAAACCGCTCCTCCGATTCTTCAACGACGAATTGAGCAGCCATGAGCTCTTTCATGAGGGTGAGCAACTGCTGTTCATCATGTTGCGTTAACTGCTGGAGGAGAGCGAAATCGAAGCGGCGTCCGGCAATCGCTGCCAGGCGTAACACCTGCCTGGCGGACTCACTCAATTCATTCGTACGCTGTTGTACCGCGTCGTGCAGGCTGCGCGGGATATGCATCTCATTGAGTGGCCTCCGATCCCAGGTGCCATCTTCGTAAAAGATTCCTCCCGCTGCGATCAGTGATTTGAGGATCTCCTCAACGAAAAAAGGATTCCCTTCAGTAAGTGTATACAGCAGATCTGGAAGTTCTAACTGCCTTGAGCGGGAGAGCGCGAAGATGGCGCGCAGCATGCCGTCGAGATCACTGCGCGATAGGCGTGCAAGCAGGAATTCCTGAGTCAGTCGCTCACGATCAAGCTGTGTCAGCCAGTGGCTGAGACTGGAAAGGACCTCATCACTGCGATAAGTCACCAGGAGCAGCAATGGATGAGCAGCACAGCGCCTTGCCAGGTAATGGAGCCATTCCAGACTGGTATCGTCGCTCCAATGCACATCCTCAATGATCAACAGGACCGGCTGTTTGGTAGCCAATCCGGTGAACCAGCGTGTCAGTGCCTCGAAGAGGCGACGTTTCTCTTGTTCTGGCTCAAGCAGGGGAAGTGGCGGCAGAGGAGCCGATTCGGGCAGCATGTGAACCAGATCTGGGATGAGTTGAGCAAACTCGCGAGCAAACGGTCTCAACTCCGTAGCGATCTCAGTTCTGGACTGACCAGCAAAATGCGTTCGTAACAGGTCGAGGAGAGGAGCGTATGGGCAAGAAGTATCCCCTGGAAAGCAATTTCCCTGGAGGAGTCCGAAGCCCTGTGCAAGAGCGTACGTTTTCCCCTCGGCAACCAGGCGCGATTTGCCAATCCCCGCCTCACCGCTCATGAGGGCAACCTGCCCCATACCTCGTTTAGCCTGGTCAATGAGCATATGAAGGGCAGTCAGATCCGCTGCCCGGCCAATCAAGACCGGGCAAACGATTGGCTTATTAGGGGATAGCACCATGGCTTTCACTACCTTTTGATAAAACTTAACATATGTACTCCTACAGATACGTCTATTTGATTATAGTCTGCGCCAACGTTTGCTCTTAATTTCGGTGATAACGAATAAAAGCGCTTTGCTAACGTCGCTCATCATGTTTGAAACCGTGCCTATTTTCCAATATTCCTAAGATGATAGTCATTTTAACAGGAAAACATTGTGGATGGAAGAGTAAAGAATGGTAGTTGACCCAATAGGTTCAGGCATGTTTCTCAATTAGATTGGTGGCTAGAGGACGCAATTTGGACGAGGGAAAGGAAGCAAAGCTTGTCCTAACACTATTAGAAGTATGGTTTATCCGTAGTGGACAAACTATAAGTAAAGCCACACAGTTATACAGTTGAGGTCTTGCGGAGGGTGACCGATGGGGCTTGAACCCACAACCGCTGGAGCCACAATCCAGAGCTCTACCGATTGAGCTACGGTCACCACGTACTTAACGTATCGTCAGTATAGACGACACCCCGCGAGTTGTCAATAGTTTGAAGGCCCTGCCTTTTAGAGACGACGTCATACTTTATGGCTATACAGCTTTTAAGAACATCTGAGTACCGAAGAAATCGCGCTGAACTAACAGGAGCGAATAATTTGCCCTACTGTGCGTATTGACATGTTCTTCATTCTTGCATACCATTAGGAACGTTGAGCAGCACAGGGGAAACCGCGCATGAAATAGGAGAAAGCATACAGCCATGGCAGAAGCATCGAGCTGGCGCAACTTGCTAGGCACCATCATCAGCGACCCACAGGAAAGACAGCGCCTGGCCAACGCCATCGGAGTCAATCCGTTCACCCTCACCCGTTGGGTCACTAACCAGTCGCTTCCCCGCCGGGAAAGTTTGCACCGCCTTGTAAAGGTGTGTCCCCCTCAATATAGTGCGCTGCTGAGCAACCTGATCGCCCAGGAATGGGAGGACTTTTCTCTCACCGATGCTGCTGGCGACCTGCAGGCAGCGGAGGCGGTGCCTACCGAGGTGTATACCGATGTCCTGGCGATCAAGGCAACCACTCCCCAGAATACCCACTTCTGGATGATCAGCCAGCGCCTGGTGTCAGCCATGCTCAAACAACTCGATCCCCACAATGTAGGAGTGGGTATTTCCATCCTTGCCTGCACTAAACCAGCAGCGGGCAAGTCCGTTCGCAGTCTACACGTAGTAGGTGGAGATGGAACCGCGCCCTTGAAGCAGAAAACGAGCGAGGCCGTTGCCTACCTGGTGGGCATCGAGTCGCTGGCTGGCTACGCTGTAACGGTGGGCCGTCTGTTGTCCCTGCAGCATATGGAAGGCGATCGGCTCCCGTTCCTCAAGATAACAGGGATAGAAAGTGCTATAGCTTGCCCGGTGAAAAGGGAGGGCCGCACAGCAGCAAGCCTTTCCGTCGTTAGCATCCAGGCCGACTATTTTCTGCAAACGCAACTGACCCTCATCGAGTCGTATGCGAATCTGGTTGCTCTCGCCTTCACAGAGGAGCAATTCTACGAACCAGAGCGCATTCGACTCAGCGCGCTGCCCGATCAACAAAGGCAGCGTCTTTCATTCTCGACATTCCAACAGCGTGTGAAGCAGCTCATGAACGCGGCGGTCAGGAATCAGCACCCCTTAAAGGTTACAGAAGCTGAAGAGCAAGTATGGCAGCAGCTTGAAGGGGAGCTGCTCGACGTACCTCTCTCGACAGAGGAAGAGAGCGGAACAAAAGTATATCCATAAAGAACCAGGAGATATCCCCTGGTTCTTTAGAGAACAAGTTTCCTAGAACTAAGAGCGCTACTTACTCGTATATAGTCCAGTGAGGGTTCCCTATCTCCGGTCTGCTCAGTAGGACGGTCTCCCGCCATGAGAGAGGGGCGCGTTCCTTGAGGTC
>Ga0209647_1001161_pt1 | contig 22937 bp, 19 predicted proteins | sample GraSoi_2013_60cm_FD_185827 | JGI IMG/M metagenome (GOLD analysis project Ga0209647, IMG submission 185827) | Grasslands soil microbial communities from the Angelo Coastal Reserve, California, USA - Sample 9_17_2013_60cm (SPAdes) (version 2) | ecosystem: Environmental > Terrestrial > Soil >... | reverse complement strand
GATCGAAGTGGTTTATGCAAAAGAGGGCAGCCCTTCGATCGTGCAGCCATCGGCGGTTTTTGTTAGCGCGCCGCATCCGAACGCGGCGCGGCTATTCCAGAATTATCTGTTCAGCGTCGAAGGGCAGGAGCTCTTCGTCAATCTGGGCGCCCTGCGTTCGGTCCATGCGCTGGTGAAAGACAAGCTAGGTCGCGCAGCCCTATCGGCGATCAAGGTATGGAAGGACGATCCCGCCGCGGTTGAAACGCAAGGCGAAGAGCTCAAGCGCCATTACTCGCAAATTTTTCACGTGTGAACGTCAGTTGCTGAGTTGTGCACTTTGTCGTTTTTCGCAAAGCCGCCGCCGCACCTGCCCAAGCATTTCCGACCGCAATCTTCGAATATCGCACCGAGTAGAGTTATCCCTGACGATATTTGTGGCTTGAGGGATAGTGACCCCCGGCGGAAAACCGCCGGGGGTTTTTCTATTGTGCGTCATTGGCGGCCTTGCAGGTTATGAACAGTCGCCCTTGACTTAATTCCTAGCACGACTATAATCCTATTAATCCCGCCTCGTTACCGAGGGGTGTCTGATCAGCGTCTCCAGACGCGGGGCGGGGAGCGGTGGCCGGGATATTTGGCAGTGTCGGAGATGCGGCACTGACCCCCGGCGGTCCAAGCCGCGTTTTTCCCGGCGTGCCTGCCGCACGCCGAGGCCCCGCTGACGGCCGATAAGGCCGGCGGGTGGTCAGAACCGATCGCCGGCCGCATGGCCAGGGCCTCAAACGGTGGATGTCGTCGCGGTGACGCTTAACAGGCAAACGCGCACTGAAAGGATCGACCACCGGGGAGAGTGCGGAGCAAACCTATAAACACCGCGCGCGGGACGCCTTTGGATTTGGCGGACTTGCGGCTTGCCGCGCCGACGCTTGCAAGAGCCGAAGGCGGGCATAGGACTTCGACAAGCCTCGATGCTGTGAGGCGTCGAGGCCCGTGGGTCCATCAGGACCTTTGGCGTCCCGCGCGCCCTCGGATTTCTTTCCCGGGATCGCAGCGGAGGTTGGAATGCAGGCGGTCCCCGGCGCCTGGACAAAAATCCGGGCGATGGCGCTTGCCTTGGCGCGAACCGGCTAAAGCCGGCGCGCGCTGCGTTGGCTGTTTGACAATTGAATCGGAGAATCGCGCGTGGAAGAACGCGCGCGCAACATACTCCGCTCATTCCCGCGCAAGCGGGAATCCAGCACTGGGTCCCCGCTTTCGCGGGGACGAGCGGGATAGGATGCAAGCCTGGCGCGCGCTGCATTGGCCACCTCCGCCCTCATCCTGAGGAGCCCGCCGAAGGCGGGCGTCTCGAAGGATGCCGTAAGCCCGAATGGCCCCATGGTTCGAGACGCGCCGCTTTCGCGGCGCTCCTCACCTTGAGACAAGCAGGGGGCTTTCGCTAAAGCCTTGTCTCGCCTTGCATTCCAGAAATCGCACCTATATAAGCCCGGCATCACTCACGCGGACGCATGGCTTTAGGCCCCGACAATGGGTCAATAAAGGCCGTCCGGTGGCCCACATGGGCTCACAATCGTCCGCGGCGGATCAACCGGAGAAGATTATGGCGCTTCCTGACTTTTCGATGCGCCAGCTTTTGGAAGCTGGCGTCCATTTCGGCCATCAGGCCCACCGTTGGAACCCGAAGATGGGCTCGTACATCTTCGGCACTCGCAACAACATTCACATCGTCGATCTCGCCCAGACTGTGCCGATGCTGCATCGCGCGTTGCAGGCGGTCAGCGACACCGTCGCGAAAGGCGGCCGCATCCTGTTCGTCGGCACCAAACGCCAGGCGCAGGACTCGATCGCCGACGCGGCCAAACGCAGCGCGCAATATTACGTGAATTCGCGCTGGCTCGGCGGCACGCTGACCAACTGGAAGACAATTTCGGGTTCGATCTCGCGCCTGCGCAAGCTCGACGAGATGCTCGCATCTAACGAGTCCGGCGGCTACACCAAGAAAGAGCGCCTCACGATGCAGCGCGAGCGTGACAAGCTCGACCGCTCGCTTGGCGGCATTAAGGACATGGGTGGCGTGCCCGACCTGTTGTTCGTCATCGATACCAACAAGGAAGACATCGCCATCAAGGAGGCGCAACGCCTCAACATTCCGGTTGCCGCGATCGTCGACACGAATTGCGATCCGGCCGGCATCACTTTTGCCGTTCCTGGTAACGACGATGCCAGCCGTGCTGTCTCGCTGTACTGCGATCTCATCGCAAAGGCTGCGATCGACGGAATTTCGCGCGCGCAAGGCGAGATGGGCGTCGATATCGGCGCTGCCGAAAAGCCGATCGTCGCGGAGCAGGTGCCGACAGCACCCGCGCTCGGCGATCTCGGATTCGAGCCGTTGCCCGGCCCGCGCGGCGTCGCCGACGATCTCAAAAAGCTGCCCGGTGTTTCGCCGGCGATCGAAAAGCAACTCAACGATCTTGGCATCTTCCACTATTCGCAGATCGCCGCATTCAATGAAAAGGCCGCCCACAGTGTCGGCGAAGAGGTCGGTTTGCCGGGCCGCGTCGACAGCTGGATCAGCAAGGCCAAGGAATTGACCGCGGAGTGAACCTGGCGTCGTCATGTCCGGCCTTTTTGCCGGCCATCCACGACTTAACGACGTTGCAGTTCGAAGGCGCGGATGGCCGGGACAAGCCCGGCCATGACGGATCGAGGAAAATGTTATGGCAAATATCAGCGCACAGATGGTCAAGGAGCTGCGCGAGTCGACTGGCGCCGGCATGATGGATTGCAAGGCAGCGCTCAGCGAGACCGATGGCGACTTGACTGCGGCGCAGGATTGGCTGCGGAAAAAGGGTCTGTCCAAAGCCGCCAAGAAAGCTGGCCGCGTTGCGGCGGAAGGCCTTATCGGCTTGCTGGTCCAAGGCACAAAGGGCGTCGTTGTCGAGGTCAATTCGGAAACCGACTTTGTCGCGCGCAACGATCTGTTCCAGGGTCTCGTCAAGATGATCGCCGACGTCGCGTTGTCAGTCGGCACCGATGTCAACAAGCTCAATGCGGCAAAGGCTGGCAGCATCACCGTGGCGGAATCGATCTCCGACACGATTGCCAAGATCGGCGAGAACATGACGCTGCGGCGCGCCGCCATGCTTTCGGTCGGGAAGGGCGCGATCGGCACTTACGTGCATAACGCGGTTAGCGATCGTCTCGGCAAAATCGGCGTGATCGTGGCGCTCGAATCGACCGGCAAAGCCGACGAACTGACCGCCATTGGCCGTCAGGTGGCGATGCACGTGGCCTCGGCCAATCCGCTGGCGCTTGAGGCGTCCGCGCTCGATCCGGCTGTTGTGGAGCGTGAGAAGAATGTGCTCGCCGACAAGTTCAAGCAGCAGGGCAAACCGGCTAACGTGATCGAGAAGATCGTCGAGTCGGGGCTGAAGACTTTTTACAAGGAAGTTTGCTTGCTGGAGCAGCCGTTCATTTTCGACGACAAGAAAAGCGTTGCGCAAGCGTTGAAGGAAGCCGAAGGCAAGGCAGGCGGGCCGATCAAAGTCACCGGCTTCGTCCGTTATGCCCTCGGTGAGGGCATCGAGAAGCAGGAAACCGATTTCGCCGCCGAGGTCGCGGCCGCCGCCGGTCAGAGTTGATCGAACGTCGGCCGCCTCCGCTCTCGCCGTAGATGATAGGGGATCGCGACGAATGAGTGACCCGGTCTATCGTCGTGTCATCGTCAAATTGTCTGGCGAAGCGCTGTCGGCCGCCAATGGCTTCGGCATCGACCAGGCGACGGTCGAACGCCTTGCTGGCGATCTCGCGGCGGCCGCCAAGCTCGGGATCGAACTTGGTGTTGTCGTCGGCGGCGGCAATATTTTCCGCGGCGTGGAGGTGTCTGCGCGCGGCGTGCCGCGGCCGGTCGGTGACACCATGGGAATGCTCGCGACCGTCATGAATTGTCTGGTGCTGGAAGCCGCAATTGAGCGGGCCGGGCGCGAGGCGCGCACGCTGTCGGCGCTTGCGATGCCTTCCGTGTGCGAGACATACAACCGCAAGCGCGCAATGAAGAATCTCGGCAAGGGCCGCGTGGTGCTGCTTGCCGCCGGTACCGGCAATCCGTTTTTCACGACCGACACCACCGCGGTACTGCGCGCCGCAGAATTAGACGCCCAGGCGGTTCTCAAAGCCACCAATGTCGATGGTGTATATACTGCCGATCCCAAGAAAGACCCGAAGGCGAAGCGTTACGACAAGCTCAGCCACCAGGAAGCGATCGAAAAGGACCTCAGGGTGATGGATGGCGCTGCGTTCGCGCTTGCTCGGGAAAACCGGATGCCTATCATCGTGTTCTCTATCTCTGAGAAGAGCGCCATCGAAACCGTGTTACGCGGCAAGGGGCGCGCAACTGTCGTCGGTTAACCGGCGCAGCATATTGCGCCGCCTGATAGGAGTGCGGCGTCCGAGGAACTGCAATGACAAACGCTACGCACGACATTAACGAGATCAAGCGCCGCATGCAGGGCGCAAGCAGCGTTCTGAAAACCGAATTATCGGGGCTACGGACCGGGCGTGCATCGGCTCATTTGCTCGATCCGGTCATGGTCGATGCCTACGGCGCGCAAATGCCGATCAATCAGGTGGCGACAGTGAGCGTGCCCGAGCCGCGCATGATTTCAGTCAACGTGTGGGATCGTTCGCTCGTCCATGCCACGGAAAAAGCGATCGTGAATTCCAATCTCGGGTTATCGCCGGCAACCGAGGGGCAAACGATTCGCTTGCGGATTCCAGAGCTCAACGAGGATCGGCGCAAGGAATTGGTCAAGATCGCGCACAAGTATGCGGAAACCGCGCGTGTCGCGGTGCGTCATGTGCGGCGCGATGCGATGGACGTGATCAAAAAACTCGAGAAAGATCACAAGATCAGCAAGGACGACCACGATCGCTTTTCGGGCGACATTCAGAAGGCGACCGATACCGGAATCGCCGAAATCGATCACATGCTGTCGGCAAAAGAAAAGGAGATCCTCACGGTCTGAGGTCGCACTCCATGCCCGAGGCCGAGTTCCCGCAAAACGCTCCGGCGGCATTCGAGGTGCCGCGTCACGTTGCTATTATCATGGATGGCAACGGGCGTTGGGCGGCGGCGCGCGGGCTCCCGCGTGCCGAAGGGCACCGGCGCGGGGTCGAGGCGCTGCGGCGAACGATCCGTGCCGCCGGCGAAATTGGCATTAAATTCGTCACGATATTTTCATTCAGCGCGGAAAACTGGTCGCGGCCGGCGAGCGAAATAGGCGAGCTGATGGGTTTGCTGCGACGTTTTGTACGCAATGATCTCGCGGAGCTGCATAAGAGCAACGTGCGCGTGCGCGTGATCGGTGAACGTGACGGCCTCGATGCCGATATTGGAAGGCTCTTGATCGAAGCAGAAGAGCTTACCAAGGACAATGACGGTCTAACGCTGGTGGTCGCTTTCAACTACGGCGCACGCCAGGAAATCGTGCGTGCTGTACGCCGCATCGCGGAAGCGCTCGCGCAAGGCAGTGTGAAAGCCGACGACATCGATATGGATGCGTTCAGTCGCTTCCTGGATGCGCCGGATATCCCCGACCCGGACCTCATCATTCGTACCAGCGGCGAACAACGCTTGTCGAATTTCCTTCTTTGGCAATCAGCATATAGCGAATTGGTTTTTGTGCCGACCTATTGGCCCGATTTCGACCGAGCCACGCTCGAAACCGCGATCCGCGAGTACCAGCAGCGCGAGCGGCGGTTCGGCGGCCTCGTCGCGCAGACGGGATCGTGATCTCGTGGTTGGTATTGACCCCGCGTCCAATTCCGGAAATTCCAGCGCGCCTTTGTCCGCGAGTAATCTGGCGCTTCGTATTCTCTCCGCTGTGGTGCTCGCGCCGCTGGCGCTTCTTGCGGCCTATCTTGGCGGCGTGCCGTTCACGATATTCTGGACTGCGGCCGCACTCGCTGTGCTTTGGGAATGGATCACGATGGTTGCAGGTCCGTCCTATCGGTTGATGTTTTCTTCTTGCGGCGGCGCTATTGCAGCGGCCGGATTCGTCGCGTGGCTCGGCCGTCCGATTGCGGCATTGATGATGGTTGGCCTTGGCGCGCTTGCCGCCGCAATCTTTGCACCGCGCGAACGACGATTGTGGGTGACCGCCGGCATCGGCTATGCGGGAGCGCTGCTCTTGGCTGCAATGTTTCTGCGTGCCGATGACGTCTTTGGGTTTGCCGCAATCGTGATAATGTTTGCGATCGTGTGGACGACGGATATCCTTGGTTATTTTGCCGGCCGCGCGCTTGGCGGGCCGAAGTTATGGCTCGCGGTCAGCCCCAAGAAAACATGGTCGGGCGCAATTGCGGGCGCGTTGGGCGCCATGATCGTGGCGGCGCTCGTCGCGGGCCTGTTTGGATCGTTTAACAAACTTGCGATCGCCATCGTCGCGTTACTGCTGTCCGCGCTCGCGCAATTCGGCGACTTACTCGAATCCTGGGTGAAGCGGCAATTTGGAGCAAAAGATTCAAGTCACCTCATTCCGGGCCATGGCGGTGTGATGGATCGGTTAGATGGCTTCTGGGCGGCAGCGCTCGCAGGCTGCTTGATAGGATTGTTGCGCGGCGGCTTCGATGCGCCGGCGCGCGGGCTTTTAGTATGGTGAGAGTATGACTGCCGTTGATATTGTTCATGCGCGCACACGCTCAAGCGCTGACGTGCGTGGCATTACGATTCTTGGGGCGACGGGATCGATCGGCGCCAGCACGCTTGATTTAATCAAGCGTGCGCCCGAGGGTTATCGCGTCGAGTCGATCAGCGCACGCAGCAACGCCACTGCTCTCGGCAAGATTGCGCGTGAGGTCGGCGCCAAACATGCTGTCGTCGCCGATCCTGCCGCCTATCGTGAGCTCAAAGATGCGCTCTCCGGTTCACGTATCGAAGCCGCAGCTGGCGAGGACGCTCTGGTGGAAGCCGCGCAACGGCCTGCCGACTGGGTGATGGCGGCGATTAGCGGTTCGGCCGGACTAAAGCCGACGCTTGCCGCGATCGAACGCGGTGCGACGGTCGCGCTCGCCAATAAGGAATGTCTCGTTTGCGCCGGAAGCCTGTTCATGCGCCGCGCGGCGAACACAGGCGCGACCGTCCTGCCGGTCGACTCCGAGCACAATGCCGTTTTCCAGGCGCTCGGCGCGGGACATCGCGCCGATGTCAAGCGCGCGATCCTCACGGCATCCGGCGGCCCGTTTCGGACATGGTCGATCGAGGAGATCAGGGCGGCGACGCCCGAACAAGCGCTTCGCCATCCGAACTGGTCGATGGGCCCGAAGGTCACGATCGATTCCGCTACGCTGATGAACAAGGGCCTCGAGATTATCGAGGCGCATCACCTGTTCGCGCTTAAATCGGATGAGATCGACGTCCTGGTTCATCCCCAATCTGTCATTCATGGTTTGGTGGAATTTCGCGACGGTTCTGTCGTCGCTCAGCTGGGCTCGCCCGACATGCGCATTCCGATCGCGCACTGCCTGGCGTGGCCACGACGCATTGATGGGCCTGCGGCGAGGCTCGACCTTGCCGCATTGCAAAAGCTCACGTTTGAAGCACCAGATTTGGAGCGGTTTCCGGCGCTGGCGCTCGCGCGGCAGGCCTTGGAGACGGGCGGAGCCGCGACGACCGTCCTGAATGCAGCCGATGAGGTCGCGGTCGCTGCGTTTTTAGCTGGCCAAATATCATTCCTGGCGATCGCCGCACTGGTCGAGGCAACCCTGGATAAGGCTGCCGGACGCGGTCTTTTGGCGGAACCAGCCAATATCGATGCAGCGCTGGCCGTTGACCATGTTGCAAGAAGTCTGGCGCAAGACCTCTTGCCCGAAATTGCCGTAAAGGCATCCTAGGTTCTTTATTGGTGCGACAACGGCCCTTCAGGGCGAGACGAGGTAGTTAATGGGTATGGAGATCATGGGGGGTTTAAGCGCATTCGGAGGCGGCCTCATCGGCTATGTCGTGCCGTTCCTGTTTGTGCTCACCATTGTCGTTTTCTTTCATGAGCTTGGCCACTTTCTGATGGCCCGCGTTTGTGGCATCAGGGTTCTCGTATTTTCGATCGGTTTTGGCCCCGAGATCGCGGGCTTCAATGACCGTTATGGCACACGCTGGAAGATTTCCGCGGTTCCGCTTGGCGGGTATGTGAAATTTTTCGGAGACGAAAACGCGGCGAGCGTGCCCGACCAGGCCGCAGCCGCGGCCATGACGAACGCCGAGAAGAAGGACAGCTTTGTATTCCAGCCGGTCCGTTCGCGCGCCGCTGTGGTGGCAGCCGGACCGATTGCCAATTTCGTGCTGGCGATCGCCATTTTTGCGATCATTTTCACGACGGTCGGCAGACAGACCACCAGCGCGCGGGTTGATTCAGTGCAGGCTGGCAGTGCCGCGCAGGTGGCGGGATTCCAGCCGGGCGACCTGGTTCTCACGATCAACGGCGAGAAGATCGAAAGCTTCTCTGACATGCAGCGCATCGTCAGCATTAGTGCCGGCGAACCGCTGACAATTGAGGTCGATCGCGGCGGCGTTCAGATGGCGCTCAAGGCCGTGCCTCAACTCAAGGAGCTCAAGGATAATTTCGGCAATGTTCACAAGCTCGGAGTGCTTGGCATTAGCCGATCGATGGCTCCGGGCGACATCAAAACGGAAAAAGTGGGTCCATTGCGCGGCATCGTCATGGGCGCACAGGAAACATGGTTCGTCGTTGATCGGACGATGGCCTACATCTCGGGCGTGTTTGCCGGTCGGGAAGCGGCCGATCAGCTGGGTGGGCCAATTCGGATCGCCCAAGTATCGGGTCAGGTCGCGACAGCCGGCTTTGCTGCGCTTTTCCATCTCACTGCCGTATTGTCGGTGTCTATCGGGTTGCTGAACCTGTTCCCGATCCCTTTGCTCGATGGCGGTCACCTTTTGTTCTATGCTATCGAGGCGATTCGTGGCCGACCCTTGTCGGAGCGGGCCCAGGAAGTTGGCTTTCGGATTGGGTTGGCGATCGTCGTGATGTTGATGATTTTTGCAACCTTTAATGACATCCTCCACCTCGCCACCTCGTGACCGTTGCTGACGGGCAACTTTTTGAGGGAAAAGGGGAAGTCTGCGCGGGAGTTCGTTTGCAGCACACTGAAAACGCTGTAAAAAGCTCGCCTCTGCCAGCCCGGATCGTCTCTCGAATCCGCAGTGGGGGCGGCCACCGCATGGATCAAAAGGGCGCGTAGCGAATGGGAATTTGTGTGAGGGTGGTTCGGGGGTTGGCTCTAAGCTGCCTGATCCTCGGCGGTATCCTTGTCGGCGCTGGGTGCGTGACGGTCGCGTCTTCGGGCGTTGCGGTTGCGCAGACGGCAAGCTCGATCGTTGTCGAGGGCAGCCGCCGGGTCGAAGCCGACACCATCCGTTCCTATTTCAAACCTGGCCCGGGCGGCCGGCTGGGCCCGGAGCAGGAAGACGAAGCGCTTAAGGCGCTCGTTGGCACCGGCTTGTTCGCTGACGTGCGCATCAGCCACAACGGCAACCGATTGGTGGTGACCGTGGTGGAAAACCCGGTAATCAACCGGGTCGCGTTCGAAGGCAACAAAAAGGCCAAAGACGACCAGTTATCGGCGGAAGTGCAGTCGAAGCCGCGCGGAACATTGTCGCGCCCGACAGTGCAGGCCGATGTGCAACGCATCATCGAAATTTATCATCGCAGCGGCCGTTTCGACGTATCGGTCGATCCGAAAATCATCGAGTTGCCGAACAACCGGGTCGATCTGGTGTTCGAAATCAAGGAAGGTCAGAAAACGGGTGTCAAAGACATCCAATTTGTCGGCGCGCACGCATTTTCCAACGGCCGGCTAAAGGACATCGTCAAGACGTCCGAAAGCAACTTTCTCAGCTTCCTGCAGACAACCGACATTTATGACCCCGATCGTGTCGAGGCGGACCGCGATCTGTTGCGTCGCTTCTATCTGAAGCACGGGTACGCCGACGTGCGCATCGTCGCCGCCGTCGGCGAATATGATCCGACCAAAAAGGGGTTTGTCGTCACCTTCACGATCGACGAGGGTAGTCAGTACCGCGTCGGCACCGTCGACGTGATCTCAAACGTCCATGCGATCGATCCGGCTTCGCTGCGCGCGCAGGTCAAACTCAGCGCCGGCAGCGTCTATAATGCTGATCTCGTCGAAAAAAGCGTAGAGGCGATGACGATCGCAGCCGCGAGAAATGGATACGCCTTCGCCAATGTGCGGCCACGCGGCGACCGCAACTTCGAAGCCAAGACCATCAGCCTTGTGTTCGTCGTCGAGGAAGGCGCCCGCGCCTATATCGAGCGCATTAACATTCGAGGCAATACCCGCACCCGCGACTATGTCATCCGCCGCGAATTCGATCTCGGCGAGGGCGATGCCTATAACCGCGCCCTGGTCGACCGCGCCGAGCGGCGGCTAAAGAATCTCAATTTCTTTAAGACCGTCAAAATCACCAATGAGCCCGGTTCGGCGCCCGATCGTGTCGTCATCAACGTCGATGTTGAAGAGCAGCCGACCGGTGAATTCTCGGTGTCCGGCGGCTATTCCACCGCTGACGGCCTGATTGGCGAAGTCAGCGTTGCCGACCGCAATCTCATGGGCCGCGGCAACTATGCCAAGGCGTCGGTGACGTACGGGCAATATGTTCGCGGTTTCGACTTGTCGTTCGTCGAGCCTTACTTCCTCGGTTATCGCATGGCCGCCGGTATCGATTTGTTTGCGCGACAGAACCTGGCAAATAGCTACGTCTCCTACGATTCTCAGACAATCGGCACCAATCTGCGTCTTGGCTTTGCGCTAACTGAAGAAATCGCATTCCAGCCACGCTATTCGTTCTATCAGCAGAAAATTACGCTGCCGACCCAGTACAACAACTGTATATTTTCGAGCAACGCCAGCATCAATGGTGGCCCCGGCGTAAATCCCACCAACGAAGGCGTGTTCAGTGCGGCACAAAATACGGACTTGTTCGTCAATCCGGGCACGCAAGGTGGCTGTTATGCCGACGGCGAAGCTTCCCTCGCGGTCCGCAAAGAATTGGCTGCAGGTCCGGTCAATACGTCGCTGGTGGGTTACACCGTTGCGTACAACACTTTGGACAACAACAGGCTGCCAACGAGCGGCCTTTTTGTCGAACTCAAGCAAGACTTTGCAGGCGTTGGCGGCGACGTGGATTTTATCCGGACTTCGGTCGAATCGCGAAAGTACTACGAGATTTTCTCGGATGTCATCAGCGTCTTCAAATTGCAGGCTGGCAGCATTAACCCTTGGGGCGGCCAACAACTGCGCATGCTGGACCATTTCCAGATGGGGCCGAACCTCGTGCGCGGCTTTGCGCCAGCCGGGCTGGGCCCACGCGACATGACGATCGGCACAACGAACGACGCACTCGGTGGTTCTCTCTATTGGGGCGCCAGCGTTGAAGCGCAGACGCCCTTGTATTTTCTGCCCAAAGACGTGGGCATCAAAATTGCGGCCTTTGCCGATGCTGGCTCGTTATGGAACTACCAGGGGCCGACCAGTTGGAACGTGACCGGTGAAACACTTCAGGTTGGTCTCGGTAGCGCGTCGATGATTCGTTCCTCGGTCGGTGTCGGCCTGCTTTGGGATTCTCCGCTTGGGCCGTTACGTTTCGATCTGGCCTACCCGCTGAAAAAATATTGCGCGGCTGGGTCGGATGGTGTCACGCAAATATGCGATCACACGCAGATCTTCCGCTTCAGCGGCGGCACCAGGTTCTAACCTTGGCAAGAGCCGGCGCTGCGCCGGTTCGGACTCCAGCAAAATGAGCGAGCCGGTCTTCTTACGACACTCGCGGGGTCTCACGCTTGATGAGATCGCCGCTTTGATTGGTGCGACTCTCGCATCGCCTCCGCATTCGCGGCGCATCGCCAATATTGCTCCGCTTGATCGCGCAGCACCAAGCGACCTTACGTTTTTTGACAGCAAGCAGTTCACCGCTGCGGCGGCTGCGACACATGCTGGGGCGTGCGTTACGACCGCAGCCCTCGCCAAAGAGTTGCCGGCCGAGGTCGCAATATTGATCGTCTGCGAGCCATACCGCGCCTTTGTTACGGCAGCGCGTGCGCTATTTCCGCAGGCGCTTCGTCCATCGTCGCTATCGCAGCCCGGCGAATTCACAGGCGCTCATGTCGACGCAACCGCACGCATGGAAGATGGAGTGATGATCGAGCCCGGCGCCGTTGTCGGCCCGCGTGCCGAAATTGGCGGTGGCACCTTGATCGGCGCGAACGCCGTGATCGCTGCGGAGGTGAGAATAGGGCGCGACTGTTCAATCGGCTCGGGCGCGACCATCAGCAACGCGCTCATTGGCGACCGGGTTATAATTCATCCGGGCTGCAAGATCGGTCAGGACGGCTTTGGTTTCGTGATGGGTGGAAAGGGGCACCTCAAAGTCCCGCAAGTCGGTCGCGTTATCATTCAGGACGATGTCGAAATCGGTGCCGGCACGACAATCGATCGAGGCGCTATTCGCGATACCGTGGTCGGCGAGGGTACTAAGATCGACAACCTGGTTCAGGTAGGCCACAATGTCAGCATTGGCAGGCATTGCATTTTGGTGGCGCAGACTGGAATTTCCGGCAGTTCGACACTTGAAGATTTCGTTGTACTGGGTGCACGTGTCGGCTTGAACAACAATGTGACGATCGGCGAGGGGGCGCAACTTGCCGCGACCAGCAATGTCAATGGCGATGTACCGCCGGGCGCGCGTTGGGGCGGTACTCCAGCCAAACCGATAAAGCAGTGGTTCCGAGAGATGACGGCGCTCGCAAGACTCGCACGCAAGGAAGGCGGCGCTGACGCGACGGCGGATGAATGAGACGGTTGGCATGAATAAAGCCGTAACAAAACTTGAAGCGGCGGACATTTCGGTGGTGCTTAAATTGCTCCCGCACCGCTATCCATTTTTAATGGTTGACCGGGTAATTGATATCCAGGGTGACGAACACGGTATCGGCATCAAGAACGTGACCATCAACGAGCCACACTTCCAGGGGCACTTTCCAGGCAATCCGGTTTTTCCGGGCGTGCTGATGATTGAAGGCATGGCACAGACGGCAGGAGTACTTTGCATAGCCGCGACCGGGGCTCGGCCGACGTCGGTGTTTTTTCTCACCATTGACAAAGCGAAATTCCGAAAACCGGTACGGCCGGGCGACACCATCGAGTATCACATGAATCGAATTACGCGGCGTAAGTCGATGTGGTGGTACCGCGGCGAGGCGAAAGTGGCGGGCCAAGTTGTCGCTGAAGCGGAAGTTGGCGCCATGCTTTCCGACGGATGAGCGCGCGCATGATCGATCCCTCGGCTCGGATCGAGGCTGGAGCCAGTATCGGAAAAGACGTATCAATCGGTCCGTATTGCACGATCGGCGAGCACGTCACTATTAACGATGGTTGCCGATTGGTCGCACACGTCAATCTCACCGGACACACGAGCATCGGTCCGCGAACCGTAATCCATCCGTTTGCATCGCTTGGTTCGCCGCCGCAATCAGTCGGTTACCGCGGCGGCGCGACAAGGCTCGTGGTCGGTGCCGACTGCGATATTCGCGAGAACGTCACGATGAGCAGGGGCACCGAGGATGGTGGAGGCCTCACCGAAGTTGGCGATCGATGTTTTTTCATGGTTGGCGCCCATGTCGCGCATGATTGTAAGGTCGGCAACCACGTGGTGTTCGCCAATAATACGCTCCTCGCGGGGCACGTCAGCGTTGGCGATCATGTGGTGTTCGGCGGGGGCGTCGCGGTGCGCCAGTTCGTCCGCATTGGCGAAGGTGCAATGATTGTCGGGTTAAGCGGGGTTCGTGCCGATGTGATCCCATATGGGATGGCACATGGCAGTCTGGCCAATTTGGTGGGACTCAACGTCACTGGCATGCGCCGGCGCGGCTTGGCCAAGGGTGATATTCATCGCGTGCGCGCGGCCTACCAGGCCTTGTTTTTCGGTGCGGGTGACTTTCGTACGCGCGTCGATCAGGTTGCTGCAGAGTATGGCTCGGACCTTCTGGTCGGGAAAATCATAGACTTCATTCGCGCCGGAAAACGTCCTTTTACGATGGCCATTAAGCGCACCGAGGCGGACGAAGAACTATGAGTGCAGCCGCAGCCGTAAGGCAGGATGGCCCACTCGCGCTAGTCTGCGGCGGCGGCACACTGCCGCTGGCAGTTGCCGAATCTGTTTCAAAGCGTGGACGCGTTGTCGTGGTATTCGCGCTTCGGGGGCACGCTGACCCGACATTGGTCGCGCGCTATCCCCATCACTGGCTTCGTGTGGGTCAGCTCGGCGCTTTTACACGGCTGGCACATGCCGCGGGCTGCCGCGATGTGGTGTTTATTGGTTCGTTGATACGGCCGACGTTGTGGAATCTTCGTCCCGATTTTAGGGCGCTGATGTTGTTGCCCCGCATCATGGCTGCGTATCGCGGGGGCGATAATCATCTGTTGTCAGGCGTCAGCAAGATCGTCGAAGACCAGGGTTTTCGCTTGATTGGCGCGCACGAGGTTGCGCCCGAGATCCTCGTGTCCGAAGGCGCCCTCGGTCACATTGATGCCTCGGCGCAGCATCGACAAGACATCACCTTCGGCTTCGATTATTTGCGTGCCAGCGGCGCGTTTGATATCGGGCAAGCTGTGGTGGTCGCCGGCAAGCACGTGCTCGCGGTAGAGGCCGTCGAAGGCACGGACCAGATGTTGGCGCGCGTCGCCGATTTGCGTGCTGCCGGTCGGATCGGCGCTCCGGAGGGAATAGGTGTGCTGGTGAAGGCACCAAAACCGGGACAAGATCGCCGGTTTGATTTACCGTCTATCGGTCCAAAAACTGTGGCTGGAGTTGTGCGGGCGAAACTCGCAGGCATCGCAGTGGTGGGCGGCACAACAGTGATCGCTGAGCCGGAACGTGTGGTAAACGAAGCCGACCATGCCGGCATCTTTGTTGTCGGCGTGCCAGGCGGAAACGAGCAATGAGTCCGCACGTCTTTCTGGTGGCCGGCGAAGAGTCCGGCGATCGGCTAGGTGCTGCGCTGATCGCCGCTATCAGGCGGCAGACGCAAGGGCGCGCTCAATTTTCCTGTGTCGGCGGCGCGCTTATGGCGGCGGAGGGTGTGCCGAGCCTTTTCCCTCTCGGCGATCTCGCGGTTATCGGGTTTTCTGCAATTCCAGCGAGCTTGCCAAAAATTTTCCGCCGTATCCGCGAAGCGGCCGATGCCGTTATCGCGGCCAAACCGGATGTCCTGGTCATCATCGACAGTCCAGAATTTACCCATCGTGTGGCGCGACGTGTCCGCGCCCGGACGCGCGATATCCCGATCGTTGACTACGTCTGCCCATCGGTCTGGGCCTGGCGGCCGGGTCGTGCGCGCGCGATGCGCAAATATGTGGATCACGTGCTCGCACTGTTCCCATTCGAGCCGAAGATCATGGGTGAACTTGGTGGGCCACCTTGCAGCTATGTCGGTCATCCGCTGATCGAGCACTTGAGCGAGCTACGCCCAAATGATCTCGAAAAACGTCTGCGTCTGGCCGATCCTCCGCTGCTGTTGGTTTTGCCGGGCAGTCGCACGGGTGAAATTCGCCGCATGGCGCCCGTATTCGGCTCGGCGATCGTCTCCGTCGCCGAGCAGTCCGGCCCGATTGAGGTGGTGGTACCCGCGGTGCCGAGGCTTGCCGGTGCGGTTCGGGCGGCTGTTGCTTCGTGGCGCGTACCGGCACGTGTGATCACCGATGCTGGTGAAAAGTATGAAGCCCTCCGCACGGCCCGCGCGGCGTTGACTAAATCCGGCACGTCGACTCTTGAGTTGGCGCTTGCGGGAGTTCCGATGGTGGCCGCTTATAAAGTTTCCTTCGTCGAAGCGGCAGCGGCCCGCGCACTTCTCACCGTGCCATCGGTTATCCTCGCTAATCTTGTGCTGGAGGAAATCGTTGTACCGGAGTTCCTTCAACGGGATTGCACCACCGAAAACCTTGCCAAGGCGCTCTTGCCGCTGCTGGCGGACACAACGCAACGCCGCCTGCAAATCAACGCGTTTGCTCGCCTGGACACGGTCTTGGAGATCGGAAAATCCATCCCGAGCGATCGAGCAGCCACCTATGTGCTCGATTATGTTGGCCGCCCAAGCCAACCAAGGCACGAAATTGTGGCCCCTGCGGCACCTTAATACGCAACTTGCCCGGCCGTGCCGGATAGGCGTATGTCATTGTAGAAACTGGACTCCGGCCTTTGACCCTTTCCCCGCGCGCTTCCATCACTGCCGTTCACGGCTACCTGCCGCCCGATCTGCTCACCAACGCAGAACTCGCACGCCTGGTTGACACCAGCGACGCCTGGATTACCGAGCGCACGGGTATCAAGGAACGCCACATCCTGAAAGGTGAGGGCCTGGGTACAGCGCATATGGCCGCCGAGGCCGTGCGTGGGTTGCTGCAAAAGACCGGCACAAAGCCGCAAGAAGTTGATCTGCTAATCTGTGCGACGACAACACCGGACATGCAGTTCCCTTCGACCGCCAATCTGATCTGCGACATGGTCGGCGTAAACAATATTGGCAGCTTCGATGTGCAAGCAGCGTGCTCTGGCTTCCTTTACTCGCTCACGATCGCCGCGCAATTCATCGCCAACGGTACGGCACGCAAGGTCGTGGTGGTCGGCGCTGACAAGATGTCCTCGATCATCGACTACACGGATCGCGCGACCTGCGTGCTTTTCGGTGATGCCGCCGGCGCGGTGCTTCTCGAGCCGGATGAGAGTGGCTACGGCATCATGGACGCGCTGATCCGCTCCGACGGTTCCGGAATGATCCATTTGCATCAAAAGGCTGGCGGCAGTCGCATGCCTCCGACCGCCGAAACAGTCGCCAAGCGTTTGCATTACGTCCACCAGGAAGGCGCTGCGGTTTACAAATTCGCTATCGCCAAAATGGCGGAAGTGGCCGGCGAGATCATGTCTCGCAATAATTTGCGCGCCGACATGATCGACTGGCTCGTGCCTCACCAGGCAAACAAGCGCATTATCGAGTCGACCGCGGAGCGCATGGGCTTGCCAATGGACAAGGTGATGGTGACGATCCAGAAATATGGCAACACCACCAATGCCACCATTCCGCTCTGCTTGTGGGACTATGAACCGAAATTGAAGCGCGGCGATCGGCTGGTGCTCGCAGCATTCGGCGGCGGCTTTACGTGGGCCGGCATCTATGTGCAGTGGGCTTATGACGGCGCGAGCGCGCCGAAGCTTAATGGCAAAACTAACGGCAAAAGTCGGTAGCGCGGATTATTTCCGGCGCGAAATTGGCGCGTAGTCCCGGCGCGTCGCACCCGTATAAAGTTGACGAGGCCGGCCGATCTTTTGATGCGGGTCCTCGATCATTTCCTTCCACTGTGCGATCCATCCGACTGTGCGCGCCACGGCGAACAACACGGTGAACATCGTTGTTGGGAAACCCATCGCTTTGAGTGTAATGCCCGAATAGAAATCGATGTTCGGATAGAGCTTCTTCTCAATGAAATATTCGTCATGGAGCGCGATCTTTTCAAGCTCCATAGCGACGTCAAGCAGCGGATCGTCCTTAATACCAAGTTCGGTCAGCACCTCATGGCAGGTCTTCTGCATGATCTTGGCGCGCGGATCGTAGTTCTTGTAGACGCGGTGACCGAAACCCATCAGCCGGAACGGGTCGTCCTTGTCCTTGGCGCGTGCGATATATTCGGGAATCCGCTTCACCGTCCCGATCTCGCGCAGCATGTTGAGCGCGGCTTCGTTTGCGCCACCATGCGCCGGACCCCACAAACATGCGCAGCCAGCGGCGATACAGGCGAACGGATTGGCGCCCGAGGAGCCGGCAAGCCGCACGGTCGAGGTCGACGCGTTCTGCTCGTGGTCGGCGTGAAGGATGAAGATGCGGTCCATCGCGCGCGCTAGAACCGGATTTGGTTTGTACTCTTCAGTCGGCACCGCGTAGCACATGCGCAGGAAGTTGGAGGCGTAGTCGAGTTCGTTCTTCGGATACACGAATGGTTGGCCAATCGAATATTTGTAGGCCATGGCGGCCAGCGTCGGTACTTTCGCGATCATACGGATCGATGCGATCATCCGCTGATGCGGATCGGAGATATCCGTAGAGTCGTGATAGAACGCCGACAGCGCGCCGACACATCCGGTCATGACAGCCATCGGATGCGCGTCGCGGCGGAACCCTTGAAAGAACCGGCTCATTTGCTCGTGGACCATCGTGTGACGGCTCACGCGGTAATCGAAGTCGGCCTTTTGCGCGGTGGTCGGCAGTTCGCCGTAAAGCAGAAGATAGCAGGTCTCAAGAAAGTCGCCGTGTTCGGCAAGCTGTTCGATCGGGTAACCGCGATAGAGCAGAATGCCCTCGTCGCCGTCGATGTAAGTAATCTTGGACTCGCAGCTCGCCGTCGAGGTGAAGCCGGGGTCGTAGGTGAACATCCCGCTCTGGCCGTAGAGTTTCGAGATGTCGACGACGTCGGGCCCAATAGTCCCCGGATAGATCGGCATGTCCCAATTATTATTGCCGACCGTCAGAGTGCCGGTTTTATTCTCGGCGCTGGTCTTGGCGTCCATGGTCGAGCCCTCAATTGGCCGCGAGCGGTGCGCGTGGAAACATTCGGCCGGTCAGGCGTGGCGCCAAGGTCGGCGTTAGGGATTCCGGCGTCTTTTTGGGTATCCCATTCATGTGTGCACTGCAAGATCGCGCCGCCCGTTGTCTGCCTTGCATATAGGCAGGGCGCCAGCCCTTTGCCGGATATGAAATTTATGGCGCCGCCTGGTCCCGCAGACGCGCCAGGCTTTCGTCCCGGCCCAGGACCGCGAGCACGTCAAAAATAGGCGGCGAAGTCGTGCGTCCCGTGAGGGCGGCTCGTAGCGGCTGTGCCACAGCGCCAAGCTTGAGACCGGCGCGTTCGGCGTATGGTCGAACGACGGCCTCGGCGGTACTGGCGTTCCAGTCGCCGACCGCCTCCAGTTCAGGCAGAAGTGCGCCGATGAGCGTCTTTGCGTCGTCAGTGAGGAGCGCCTTGGCCTGTTCATTGATATCCAGTGGACGGCTCGTCCACAGGAAACGTGAGGCATCGAACAACTCGACCAAAGTCTTAGCGCGCTCTTTCAGTCCCGGCATGGCTGCCAGCAGCTTGGCGCGCAACGCCGGCGTCATTTTGCTCGCGAGTTCCTGACCTCCGGCGATATGCGGCAGTAATTGCTCGATTGCGGCAATCAGGTCGGCGTCATCGCTTGAACGAATGTAGTGCCCATTGAGGCTCTCGAGCTTCGTAAAGTCGAAGCGTGCCGGCGAGCGCCCAATCTGTGGCAGGTCGAAAGCAGCAATCATCTCGTCCGTAGAGAAGATCTCCTGGTCGCCGTGCGCCCAGCCAAGTCTCACCAAATAGTTCCGCATTGCCGCCGGCAGATAACCCATGGCGCGATAGGCATCGACGCCGAGTGCTCCGTGGCGTTTGGAGAGTTTCGACCCATCCGGCCCGTGGATGAGGGGAATATGTGCCATGACGGGCACCTTCCAGCCGAGCGCCTGGTAAATTTGCGTCTGGCGGGCCCCGTTGTTGAGGTGATCGTCTCCGCGGATGATGTGAGTGACGCCCATATCATGATCGTCAACAACAACCGCCAAGTAGGCGTGCCGTCCGAACGCAGCAGCACGAAATCATCAAGGTTCTCGTTCTGCCAAACGACGCGACCCTGTACTTGGTCTTCGACCACGGTCTCGCCGGTTAATGGCGCCTTGAGCCGGATCACAGGGTTGACACCCGCCGGCACATCCTTCGGGTCGAGGTCGCGACAGCCCCCGGAATAGAGGCGAGTCCGGCCTTCGGCGCGGGCCTTTTCGCGCATTGCAGTGAGTTCGTCCGGGCTGCAATAGCAACGATAAGCGTGGCCGCTCGCCAAAAGCTGTTCGGCAATTTGGCGATGGCGGGCAGCCCTCGAAAACTGAAAGACGATCTCGCCGTCCCAGGTCAGGCCGAGCCAGGTCAGCCCGTCGATAATGGCGTTGATAGCGGCGGCAGTTGATCGCTCACGGTCGGTATCCTCGATCCGCAGCAGCATCTTGCCGCCGTGCCGGCGAGCGTACAGCCAGTTGAATAGGGCCGTACGGCCTCCACCGATATGCAGAAAGCCGGTAGGTGAAGGCGCAAAACGGGTGACGACGGGCTCGCTCATCGGCGGCGATCTACCACACTTGCCGCGGACGGTGTCAGCGCGATTGACATTGAGGCTGTCGTCCCGTCATGGCATAGCCGCCAGCCGTGGTGGCCAGCCGTTAAAGGCTTGTATTGAAATCGAGGAAGCATGGCGACGGACAGTAATGCAAGAGGTGATGTGGGGGTGGCGGAGGCTGCACGCGATTTCATTCGCGATATCGTTAAGGCCGACCTCGACTCGGGTCGTGTTAAAGGTGTCGTCACCCGCTTTCCGCCTGAGCCCAATGGCTATCTTCATATCGGTCACGCCAAATCGATCTGCCTGAATTTCGGGGTCGCCCAGGAGTTTGGCGGCCGCTGTCATCTACGTTTCGATGACACCAATCCAACCAGAGAAGAGCAAGAGTACATCGACGCTATCGAGCGCGACGTGCGCTGGCTAGGTTTCGACTGGGGCGAGCACCTCTATCACGCGTCCGACTATTTTGAGCAGCTCTATTCGTGGGCCGAGGATCTGATCCGGGCAGGCAAAGCCTATGTCGACGATCAGAACCCGCATGACATGCGCGCCAACCGCGGTACATTGACCGAACCCGGAAAAAATAGCCCGTTCCGCGACCGTGGTGTTGACGAAAACCTGGATCTGTTCCGCCGCATGCGCGCGGGCGAGTTCCCCAATGGCGCGCGCGTGCTACGCGCCAAGATCGACATGGCCTCGGGGAATATCAATCTGCGCGACCCCGTATTGTATCGGATTTTGCATGCCCTTCACCCGCGCACGGGCATGGCGTGGAAAATTTACCCGAGCTACGACTTTGCGCATGGTCAGTCGGATGCAATCGAACAGGTGACCCACTCGATTTGCACGCTGGAATTCGAGGATCACCGGCCGCTGTATGACTGGTTCATTGCAAATTTAAAAGTTCCATCGCAGCCGCATCAGTACGAATTCGCAAGACTCAATCTCACCTACACGGTCTTGTCTAAGCGCGTGCTGACCGAACTTGTGCGCGACGGTCATGTGAATGGATGGGATGACCCCCGCATGCCGACGCTTGCGGGGTTGCGCCGGCGTGGCGTGCCGCCGGAAGCGATCCGTGATTTTGTCAAACGCATCGGCGTCGCTAAAGCCAACAGCACTGTGGACGTTGGCATGTTCGATTTTTCGGTGCGGGAGGTTCTCAACAAAACCGCATTGCGTCGAATGGCGGTGTTACGGCCGCTCAAAATCGTCATCGAGAACTATCCGGAAGGAAAGGTCGAAGAACTTGAAGCCGTAAATCATCCCGACGACGCCAGCGCCGGCGCGCGAAAAATCAAATTTTCGCGCGAGCTCTACATCGAACAGGATGACTTCATGGAGAATCCGCCGAAGAAATTTTACCGTCTTTCCCCCGGCACCGAAGTTCGTCTGCGGTACGCCTATTTCCTGACCTGCCGCGAGGTCGTGAAAGATGCAAAGGGAGAGGTGATAGAGTTGCGCTGCACTTATGATCCGGCGACGCGCGGCGGCAATGCTCCCGATGGCCGCAAGGTGAAAGCGACGATCCACTGGGTGTCGGCTGCCCATTCCATCTCGGCCGAAGTCCGGCTCTATAACCCATTGTTCACCAGGCCGGACCCGGCTGGCGGAGAGAGCTTTACGGCAGACCTCAATCCAAACTCGCTCGAAAAATTGAGCCAAGCTCGCCTTGAGATGGCACTTGCGGATGCGAAGCTCGAACTGCCGGTCCAGTTCGAGCGCCAGGGTTATTTCTGTCTCGACCGAGAATCCGCGCCCGCCAAGCCAGTGTTCGGGCGCACAATTGGGCTGCGCGATACGTGGGCGAAGGAAAAGTCCACAGGCCAAGCAAAGCCGTAGCCACAACCTGTGGCTGAGTTATGATAGGGCCGGTTGTAACGGGTAGCGTCGGGAGGCGCACCGCGCCTTGGCCCGGCAGAATTCCCAAAGCGGACGACCGCGAGCAGGCGCTAGCGCTTGGGGCGCTAAGGCTTGGGCGCCGGAGATCAACGCCGGGCGACGCTCCACAGGTCTCTTGCTGCCGGACGGTGTGGTGGACGCCGCCGGTTCGCTGCGTGACCAGATTTCACAATGGCTGGCCGCCGAGGTTGCGCCTGGCCGCTTGATGCCTTGGCTCCCGGTCGCCTTCGGCTTCGGCATCGTGATCTATTTCACCGCTGATCGCGAACCGACTTGGTGGGCGGTTTTGCCTCTGGCATTTGCCAGTGTCGCCGTAACGTTTCTCGTGCGACGTCGTCCGGTCGCCTTTCCGTTGGCTCTGGGCATTGCCTCTGTAGCATTGGGATTTGCCGTTGCGACCTTGCAAACTTTGCGCATCGCGCATCCGGTTCTACAGCATCCGGTGGCAAGCGTGGCGCTCGGGGGTTTCGTCGAAATCCGCGAGGAGCGCGAGCGAAGCGACCGGATCGTCGTGCGCCTCGAGCGCTTTGAAGCGGCAAATATTGCGCCTCTACCCGACCGGGTGCGTGTCGCCGTGCGCAAGGGCAATGCGCCAGCTGTTGGCGCGTTCGTTGAACTCAAGGCGCATCTGTCACCACCGCTGCAACCGCTGCGCCCAGGGGGTTACGATTTTGCCCGTGACATGTACTTTCAGCGCATTGGCGCTTCCGGTTACTCGCTCGGTGCGATCAAAATAAAATCACCTCCGGCTGCGCCTGGTTTCTGGCTGCGTTATGCCACGATCATTGATGATCTGCGCGAG
>Ga0209647_1001160_pt1 | contig 22944 bp, 19 predicted proteins | sample GraSoi_2013_60cm_FD_185827 | JGI IMG/M metagenome (GOLD analysis project Ga0209647, IMG submission 185827) | Grasslands soil microbial communities from the Angelo Coastal Reserve, California, USA - Sample 9_17_2013_60cm (SPAdes) (version 2) | ecosystem: Environmental > Terrestrial > Soil >... | reverse complement strand
TGAGAAGTAATATACTCAGTATGCGCAGTATGAGACGGTGCTTGACACCGGGTCGTGATAATTTAGCTGGAGGAGCGGGCTGCGCCGTGATGTTTTCCCGTTCCAATATTGATAGGGTTTGTTCTTTGCTTTGTCCATTGTGAGCGGCTGGGTCAGTTCCGCTTGGATTATTACTGAGTTTCATAGTTGTGGGCCTCTTTGTAGGGATAAGAGGGGTCGAAGATGTCACCCCGGACTATTTACGCGAGGATGTCACACCTGAGCATCCAATCACACATAGTAGCAAAAAGAGGCTACTGTTCTCAAGGAACGATGGTATGAATGAAAGGTATATTCGTATCATCTCCCATTTCTTCTACTTAGCCACTTGCTCTCACATGGGCGGCAACAGCGCGAGGACAGTCCTGGTGGTGATTTCACAGCATTAGACCTTCGAGTCACATGATACCTTAGTATCTGGATTTGATACCGTTGCCACTTCATTTTCAGGATAGAAATTCTCCATAATAGGGGTTCAAGAAAGCTGACATCAAGCGGAATCAAAGCGAGTTGTAGCCAGACTGCAACAAGATATCTGCAAGGAAAGGCAGAGATTATGGATGCGCGTAGGCGCACGGCCGTATCGAATAAGCAGAAACAGAGTGGACGGAACAAAAAACTTGGCTTCTGGATTTCCGTCTTTGTGAGAATCTGTTTGATTGGGGGATTAGGAGCCTATATCATTTCAACCTATGTCCCCAAATCCGCTTCTGATAGAGCTCATGTTGTATCTCCTGGCGAGACATCACAAGCAGTTTTAAGTTTACAGGGGCCACAAACTGCAACCATCAAACAAGGTCAAATACTTACCTTACACGGAGAGCACTTTGGTGCTAACGATACCATTACGTTTTTGCTTGACTCTACCACTCCTATCAAGGATAAAAATGGTAAAATCATATCTGTGCGGGCCTCCAATTCTGGAGGATTTGATGTGCTAATACCTATAGAGGAATCAGATTGGCCGGCAGACCCGCACTCTATTCAAGCAGTGGATAATGAGACTAAGCAGGACGCCTATCTAAATATAGTAGTAAGTCCCGCAAGTACTCCCGAAGCCATGAGTCAAAGCTTAGCACTCTCCATGCAAGGCAAACCTGTAAAAAAGCTAACATTTAATGCAGTAGTCGGGCAAGGGGATTCCAAACAGCAACGCGTTACTCTCACCAACACCAGCGGTTTACTACTGCATTGGACGGCAAGTGCAAACGCAGATCACAATCTCAGCTGGTTAGTGATTGATGACAATCACACTGCCGGAAACCTGGATATCAGTGGTTCAGACAGCATTGGCATCAGCGTTCTTATGGCTGGCTTGAAAAACAACCCGCCAGCGCATCCTTATACTGGACAGGTCGTGTTTACAATTAATGGTCAGGAGCAATTGACATTGCCTGTAGAACTACAGGTAGCCGATTCTCGATCTGAAATAGTCTTCAGCCCTAATCCTGTCACCGCCCTTTTAGGAGCGGGAAATACGTGCCAACTAACGGCATTAATACTGACCAATTTAGGTAACTCGTTTATAAACTGGACGCTGGTGCCGTATGATCCTAGCACCAAAGACCGTATCCAATTTATAGCTAATGGACAAGCTGTGACACAGGGAGTGTTAACAACATCGGGTAATTCTGGAGATACTCAGATACTAAACTTAAAATGTAATGGCGTATCAGCAGGAAATACCTATAAGTTTACGATGTATGCTGGCAACGCAAGCTGGCTTGTTACCATTTTCATACGAGCATCATCCTGACTCTCTATGGTTCCGCTATGGGAGAGAGAATGGCGTCATCTTCTAGAAAGCGTTTTCATGTACTAAGTATTGCTGCATTTCTTTTGCTGCTGATTATTATTTCCATAATAATCATTACGAGTTTGCAGCGCCAGGACCTCGTGCCGCATGTAGCAGGAAGTCCGTTTGTTACCAAATCAGGTCAAAACTTGATGGTGAATGGTTCGCTGCTCCGTCTCATAGGATATAATTGGCATTGGATAGGAACCGGCTGTCGAGCACCAGCGGATACAGAAATTGCTACAACTTTTTCTCAGATCAAAACCGCTTCACACGGCAATGTTGTCAGAACGGCATTTTATCAAAGTGGCAGCAATAATGGTGCCTATACCGATTTTGATCGCTACATTGCGTATGCAAAGAAATATGGTTTGTATATTGTTCCAATACTCGTAAATCACTTGACAAATTGTGAACCTTCAACAGCGACGAAAACATCTTCCTGGTATCAGTCAGGATATAAACAACCGAATGATGGATATCCACTCTCGTTCCGTGATTATGCAATAAAACTAGCTCGACATTATGCCAATGAACCAACCATTGCTTTCTGGCAACTCGTAAATGAACCGGATGCTGATCCGTGCGGTGCTGCTGGCGCTCAAATTTTGCGAAGTTTTGCCGATGATATGACGGCTGCTATTAAAGCAGTTGATCCCAATCACATGGTCGATCTGGGGGCTCCAGGAGGATGCGCGGGTGATAATACAACAGACTACACAAGGATTGTCAGTGGCCAGGTCGACCTCTGTGATGTGTGGCATGATTACGAACAAGCCGCAACACCTTTGCCCTCGCAGATGCAGCAGCGTATCGGCATCTGTCAAAATCTCAACAAACCATCCTTTGTGGGTGAATCTGGTATCTGTGCTGATACCACGGCCAGCGAGGCCTGTTCTGGAACCATAACGACAACCACCCTCCAACAGCGAGCAACCTTTTTTGATGCAAAGCTGGGCGCTGGATTTAACGCAGGACTTGCGGGTTACATTATCTGGAATAAAGGGAGCGAGAGTGTTCAGGACGATATTGGACCCGGTGATCCAACAGAAAGTGTTTTGGCAAAATACGCCCTGAGGCTGGGAAAATTCTGATTGAATACCAGGTCCATCATCCCGGTAGTCTGCCGCAAAGGCGATGGTCAGTGAGCAGACTGGATGGTATAGGTCGAGCCGGCAGCGGAGAGCGCCCATTCCGGTGATACAGGTTGAGGTGATAAACGCCGTACGAGATACTATCCCGCTCCTGAACTACGAGGGTAAATTGTGACAGAAATGCTGGGCTCTCCAGATCTATATGCTTTGCTATGGGATCATTTGGCGCGTCTGGACTCACTATGATCCATTCCACCATCGATGCCGGATCGTTCAGTGCCTTCTTCCACAACCCAGTGGAGCCTTCATAGATGGTATTCTTGAGGTCAATTCCAGCCTCTGATTCAGTAATAAGGAAGGCGTTTGCATCTTCCAGAATCCTTTCCCCATTATAGTGTTGCGCAAGATAAATGGTTATAGGTGCTATTGGTGCACAAGAAAAACCATACTGGCCATCTTGCAGTGAGATAATACCTCCATAAGCAGTTAAAATGGTCTGTAAGACGATAGCTATTACAAGGACAATTTGTCCTATTAGAGGCCTAATATGGGCAGATATACTGATAGACCAACCTTGTGCTAGTGTTGCTAAAAAGAGTGCAGCAGGCGCAACGATCTCTGCTCCAAAGCGTACATTCCACAAGAAGCGCGATGTATTGGCTGGACCAACTCCTGGCAAAAAGATGGTATTTTGTCCGAAGTAGCATATAAGGATGTAAAAGACGAAAGGTGTGAGAAATGCCATTGCCCCAAACATGTCTGGCGCCAGGCGACGTCGAAAGACAAAAACGACGATGGCAATGGCCGCGAGGACAAATAGGATCGGTCCAACAGTCTCCAGGGAGAGAAGCATGTAGACACTGATAGACTGCCAGAGGTTATGATACGTATAATTTTGCGTGGCCAGGTCGTTTCCATACAGATAGTGATGCCAGTAGAGCGGATCACCGAAAATGACCCCACACCAAAGGAACCACAATCCTATTCCCAGACCAGCTAATGTGACGAAAACGATCAGCGTACCCTCGATCTGTGCCAAGTGCTGACGTTTGCTCCATCCGAGTACCACAAGCAAGACAAGCAATATTAAGAACAAGCCCCAGCCATCAAAGCGTGACATGGTCGCCAGGAAGGTGCCTGCCGCCACTCCCACCAGGTGCTTCGGATGATTGTCCTGTGTCCATGCCAGGAAATAGTAACAGGCCATTACAGACGTAGCGATGCATACTATTTCACTAAGTGCTGTGGTTTGCAAATAGAGAATATTTGGGTTCAGGATGAAAAGCAGCGTGCCCACAAAGCTAGCGCGGCTATCCTGCGTCAAACGACGTGCCGCAAGAAACAGGTAGACTACCGTGACGAGATAACAAAACATTGCGGGAAAACTTCCTGCTAAACCAGTGCGCCAGAGGTAATCATTCCAAACGAAAGGCAGCATCAGAAGTTGTGGCAAAGGAAGCCAAACACCTCCAAGTTGAGCAAGACCCGGAGGGGTATTATCGAAGACTCTGCGCGCAATCCTCAGATGTGAGATGGCATCATTGTAGAGCAATAGCTGATGATGTTGGAAAAAATACCAACAGGAGGCGCTGCTAACAATGCAGGCTACGACAAACGCGGCTAATAGCCAGGGATCTTTGAGCCACCCTTGCTGTGCCCGGCGCTTTGGAAGACGCACAGATGGACGCCCTGCGCTCCTGAAAGCAGCTAATGGCACGGCCACCTTCGACTCAAGAGCCTTTGTCACAGTCGCGCTAGCGGAGGACGAGCGAGACGCGGGCAATGGCAGGGATGCATGCTTTGTGCTGGTGAAGGCAGGTAATTGCATGGTCTCCACCGGCTGAGGTTCCTCTTCCACAGTTGTGCTAGCGGAGGACGAGCGAGACGTATGCAGGTGCAAACCGTGCTTAGTCTTCTCCCAGTAATGTGGTTTGAAGATGAGCTGGTAGAGCGCCAGGGATGCTGCTATGCTCATCATCACCCAGTAGATGGGAATAGATAACGCCCACTTGATCAAGCCATAGCGACTAAGCTTCATGCAACCAACAAGGTGGGTGTAGGTATAGAAAAAATTACCAAAGATGAGACAGAGCGTGCCCATATAGAGGACGGGCGCTGGGAACAATGTATGATAGAAATTGCCAACAATCGGGCGGAACAGGATGTAGATCGCCAGCAGGGCCCACACCAAGGGATTCACGAACAACACCCCTGTCTTGCCACCTATCACCAGTTGCAGCGAGAGGAACTCGCGCAGACGCCCCTGGAGCAAATAGCGCAGAGGCTGGCGCATATACACCAAATATGTTAGCAGGTAGCCCTTGATCCAGCGTGACCGCTGTCGTATCCAGTTCTTCACCTGCGAGTTCGCCTCCTCATACGTAATCGAATCCAGCACGATAGTCTTCAGACCGGAACGGCCCAGGCGCAGGCCCAGGTCGCAATCCTCAGTGACGTTGAAGGGGTCCCATGCACCTACCTTGCGCAGCATCTCCATACGAAAATGATTCGATGTGCCTCCAAGCGGCAGCGGCAACTTCGTCTGTTGCATCCCCGGAAGCGTCAGATCAAACCACAAGCAATACTCCACGGTGAACCAGCGCGTCAGCAGGTTCTGTTCGGCATTGTAGTAGTTCAGCTTGGCTTGCACACAGGCCACATCTGAGTCATGATTCGCAAACGTCATGACCGCTTTCTTGAGTTGTAGGGGATCGGGGATATCCTCTGCATCGTAGATGACCACATAATCTCCCGTAGCCTGCAATAATCCAAAATTACACGCACGAGGCTTTGTACGCGGCTGACCATCAGGCACTGTCACGATGCTGAAATGTTGCGGCAGGTGCAGCGCTGCGATGGCTTTGCGCGTCTCTTCATCGTTTTCCTCAGTGAGGAAGAGAATCTGCAACTTGTCAGCCGGGTAGTCCAGCGCCTGCATTGCTTGCACAAATTGGGGCACCACTTCGGCCTCGCGGTAGAGTGGGCAGAGGATCGTATACTGTGGCCAGTCCGCATCAGCAAGCGCGTGTACGATCGCATCGTCGATCTGTTCTTCCGTTGACTGGCTGAGTGCCAGCATGGTTAGCAAGAAGTCCAAGAGTAGAGAGCTAAAGTACAGCAAGGTGATCATGGCAATAATCACTACGACCAGCTTCATACCACAGAACAGCAGGCCGAGCCCACACCCAAGCATAATTGTGCTCAGGACCACAGCTTGCTTGCGCGTCAGAGTTTTGTACGCAGAGAGTGCATGCCGAAAAGGGGCGAAAGTACGAAATTCCTGGCCATTAACGGTGACGGTTCTTAAGGCATCCTCGGCATACTTCCTGCTTTCCTCCTGGTGGCTACCGTTGCTATTGCGCTTAGCCTCGGCTGTCAGCCACTCAGCGTAGCGCATAACCTCGAATTGTTCGTCGAGAGGCCAGATGTTATCATGACCTGCTGTCTCACATTCATCGGAGCAGAGAGCATTGAGAATCCGCTGCAGCGTTCCATCTGGCTGCCACTGTCGAAAGTAGGAGTACACGGTTCTCCTGGGAGGCAAATCACGCGGAAACGACCGCCAGTCATGACTACCACAAACGACATAGAGTATCCCGTTGATTACCTCGCGAAGTTCGACACCGTTCTGGCGTCCTTTTGGCTCGGCTGGGGGCAACAAAGGGACGATTCGCTGCCATTGGGCATCTGTCAAATCGGTAGGATAGCTTTTTCGCTCATGTTCTGGGATGACTAATACTGCTCGTTGAACAGTTAGAGTTGATCTACTGGTTTGCTGATCTCCGGTCATGTCTTCGGCAAATGCCACAGTGTGCTGAATTGTTTCCGGCAGGTCGTTTAAGTCCATCAGGGATCCTCTCTAGCCATCTCTATAGTGCTTCAGAGAAAGCGTGACCTACTCAGGCAGCTTGCTCATTGCATTATCAGTATCCCGCCTTATAATTGCATCTTGCTACTGCTGTGCGACCGAAGGGAGTTCCTCCATTTCGGAAGCCTGCATAGAAGCCTCTTGTGGTTGTGTTGTATTGCTTGCAGGCTCGATCAGCCCCAGTTTTAATGCTTGCCTGCCGAACCGTGCCTTCAAGACATAGATGAATCCCTCGATTACTATCTTGCGGGACATCTTGGATTTCCCAACGCGCCTGTCCATAAAGATAATTGGCGTTTCGACGATTTTGAAGCCCTGCTGCGCTGCCCGATACGCCATTTCGATCTGGAAAGCATAGCCCTGCGACTGGACTGTATCCAGGTCGATACTCTCTAAGAGCTGGCGCCGGTATAACCGGTAGCCGGCAGTGCAATCGTGGACAGGAATGCCCAGCGTGAAACGCGCAAAGATATTGCCGCCGCCGCTGATCAGCCGCCGCAATAGCGACCAGTTGGGCGTATACCCCCCAGGAATGTAACGCGAACCGATCACTACATCCGCATGCTCGATAGCCTTTAGAAAATCAGGGAGATAGCGCGGATCATGGGAGAAATCGGCATCCATCTCAAAAGCAGCATCATAGCCATGTTCAATAGCGTACTTAAAGCCTGCGATATAGGCTGTGCCCAGACCCAGCTTACCTGGCCGGTGGAGCACTTTTACCCGGGAGTTCTCTTGGTGGATCTCGTCGGCGAGTTTTCCTGTACCATCTGGTGAATTGTCATCGACGATCAGCACATCCGTCTCTGGCGTATAGGAAAAGATCTCTGCGAGCAAAGGACGCAGATTCTCAATTTCGTTATATGTCGGTGTAATAAGTAATGTCTTCATTGAACGTTGTCTCCATCCGTATCGCTACCCCCCACTCTTTGTCTGCAAGGCAAAGGTAAGTGAGCTAGAGGTAACCGTAATTTTGACCTTACGACCTCGCATGCCAATATGCACAGGTGCTGCTTGCACTGCGTCCTGGATACGCTTAGCCAAAAGCTCAGCCCCATGCTGTTCAGCGCGAATGACGGCAGTCATAATGCCAGGCCCATTGATTGAAAGTTTGTCTTCTTTGCGAATCTTGGTACGCAACATTGGTAAGAGCTTACGGGCAGCCTCGGTTGCCTCGCGGTCTTCACGCTCGGGGTTGGCATCATACCCTCGCGCATCTTCAAGAATGAAGCGGAAAACGATGACACTGCGGGCGTTACAAATACGTCGCACTTTATACTTGCCTGCCTCCAGGTCCTTCGTCGAGTCCACCATTTGCCAGATGTGATGTTCACGCTTACGGCGGTAGTCATAGTAGCCTTGCAGACGGGCATACCCTTCGAGGACTACTATGCCTAGAGTCCACAGAGCTTGTTGGGGGGTACTCATCGTAAAGTCGCGGCAGGCGATAAGCTGGCGGGCAATAGGGCTCGCTTGCATTGTCGAGGCTTCGTAGTTCTGCCGATCCCGTGTTTGCAAGTGCCCCGCGTAGATACGACGGCGCTGCTTAAGAAAATCACGGATGGTGAGCGGACCCTTGTTATAGACAACACAAGCAGGTTCATAAAGTAACTGATAGCCAAGTTGAGAAATAAGGGCTTGAATAGAGATTTCATCAACAGAGCTGTTGATTGGTATCCCTGAAATGACGTTACGGAAAGCAATCACTTCGCCGAGTTTTGGGTGGATACGAGCCAGGCGATCATGTAAGCGCCAGAGCAGATGAACAGCGTGTCCCATGAAAGTAGCCGGATCATTCACCGGTACGGGACGCCCTCCCACCATACCAATCTTTGGATCCTTCAAAGGGGCACACAGGTACTCTAGAGCAGAGTCTTCGGGAAGAACATCAGCACCAATTAATACAACAACCGGGCTGATAGCCTGTTTGAGAAACAGGTTGATTGCAGAGGCTTTGCCTTCACGCTTCTCTTGAATACACAATCGTACGCGAGGCTCCTGGAGTGCAATCTCAGCTACAATCGGTACAGTGCGATCTGTGCAACCACTGGCAACGACGATGACTTCCTCGATGTGCATGGACGGCCCTTGCTGTTGGAGGACAGCCTGGATGGTACGGCTAATATTGGCCTCTTCATTATGAGCCATAATGCCTACGCTGCAACCAGCACATTCGTCAGCTTGCTGTAACTGCCAATTCTCCGGTATCGATTGAACCTCATTCAGAATCTTCGTTGCCATAAAGCCTCCTTTCCTTTACCAGTAAAAGTATGTATTTTAATTTCACAGGATAAAGTATTATGCGTTGTCTCTATTCAAGCAATCATCTAATGGCTCATGAAAATATGCTTTAGTATCTATTTGAAACAGCCTGAAGCGCTCGTCCTATGCAGTCCTGCCTCAAGGGGTGACTTAGTCCCGTCGAACTCAAGAATGGGGGGATATGAATTGTTTGTAGGCAATCAACTAAACAGGAGCGGGTGGCGAAATCAGAGTCGTTAGCAGGAGAGGGTGTGTCAGGGAAGATGGTGTTCTCCCTGGTTTTTGCCAATGTTGAAAGTAAAAGCCCTCCCAGGGCGGGGGCAAGCCCCGCCCCTACTCTACACGGGCTTCGAAGAAGATCGGTATCTCTGCAATTCTAAGGTATTGTATATTCACTCTGCCATTGTGGAGACCTTTTTACCTGCGTCTTTAAAGCCAAACTTCCTGATCGTGTTGTGCAGCCAATTAACGGTGGGCCCTTCATCGATTCTCTGACTGGTTGCGATCAAGAAAGAAGGCGTCTCGGGACAGGGTGCTATCTTGTTGGCTTCGCGTATCGCTGCCAGTTCCTCAAAATGCTGGAAAGCCCAGTACATGTTGACACGGCATCCCTTGCAATTTTTGATGTCGTCCTCATTCATGGTTGCGCACTGTGGACACTCAATCATGACCGTCTCCTTTCTATCCAGCCCATCTCGTAATCAAATCAGACCATGACGCATGGCTTCCGCGACGGCCTGCGCCCGATCAGTGACCTGCAACTTGCGATAGACATCCTGCATCTTACGTTTGACCTGGACCTCACTCCAGTACATCTGGTTTCCGATCTCTCTATTCGTCCAGCCCTGCGCTGCCAGTCGCACGATCTCGATCTCTGTTGAGCTGAGTCCCCAATTCAGGCGATTCTGCTCTTTGGCCGATCGATGAAACTCGATGACCACCTGTGTAACCGCCTGGGATTCACCGAGCACGCGCTCACCGCAATGCACAGCACGCAGAGCCCGGCGTAAATCATCGATGGACGACGTTTTCTGCAAATAGCCATGTACGCCGACGCGTATGGCCTCGAAAAGCAGTTTTTCATCATTGGAACCGGCGTAGAGCACGATACGGGTAGTAGGCGAGCTGCGCAGCAACTGCTTGACAATATCCATTCCGCTGGAATGATCCAGAGCGATATCGACTAAGACAATATCAGGCTTTAACTCCTTGTTGAGCGATAATGCCCCTTTCTCATTCTCGGCCTCTCCCACGACCTCGAAGTCATTCTCTTTATTGAGCAGCTCGCGTATTCCCTGACGCAGAATCACATGATCATCGACCACCAATACGCAGATTTGGGCATCTTTATGCTCTGCTATTTGTGTCTCCAAATACTCTGCTATTTGTGTCTCCATAGCCTTTATCCTCTCATGGTGCGGGTATTACAGCAAGATTACGCATCAAACACAAAAGCAGATACTACTGGCGGTATTGACACCTGCTGGAAGAGCCGTCAACAGCCGGCAATAGTATCATCCACGTCTTCGTCGCAAAAAAGCCTCCCTTTCCTCTACCTGTAAATGTATGTATTTTAATTCCACAGAGTAAAGTATTATGTGTTGTCTCTATTCAGACAATCATCTAATGGCTCATGAAACCATGCTTTAGTATCCACTTTTCCAGATGGTAACTAATTCAGGTCTCATTTCTCTGCACCGCCTGCGGCGGCTGGGTGAGGGAGAAGGGCGGGGAATGGAAGCCTCCCAGGCTTCCTTGCCCCGCACCCTGCCAAGGGGCCTTGCAGGCCCCTTGGAACCCCCTGCTGAATAGTTGCTCCAGATGTTATTCTAGTAACTGCTCGGGGGGTACAGAAGCTGCTAAAATAGGGCATGACCGCAGAAGAACAAATCGCCCAACTGAAAAAGGAACTGGCAGAGGAGCGAGAAGAAAACGGGAGGGCAGCCAGGGCATCCTGGACACACCTTGATGCAGGTGGCCAGCCCGGATGGGGTCGAGCGTCAGTGGAGGAGGTGAGTTGCGGCACCCCAAGCGGGGCAAGCAGGCGCACGACCTGTTGCTGCACATGTAAGCAGCAGCAGGTCAGTGGCAGCTGCGTGGCGCGACGTATGTTCCCGCCTCTGAGCGTGAGCGTGGGTGACGTAGTATTTCGAGGTGCTGGTCTATCCAGCCCATCGCGTTGTTAGATCAGACCATGACGCATGGCTTCAGCGACGGCCTGTGCCCGATCGGTGACCTGCAACTTGCGGTAGATATCCTGCATCTTACGTTTGACCTGCACCTCACTCCAGTACATCTGGGTTCCGATCTCTTTATTCGTCCAGCCCTGCGCTGCCAGTCGCACGATCTCGATCTCTGTCGAGCTGAGTCCCCAATTCAGGCGATTCTGCTCTTTGGCCAATCGATGAAACTCGATGACCACCTGTGTAATCGCCTGGGATTCACCGAGCACTCGCTCACCGCAATGCACAGCACGCAGAGCCCGGCGTAAATCATCGATGGACAATGTTTTCTGCAAATAGCCATGTACGCCGACGCGTATGGCCTCGAAAAGCAGCTTTTCATCATTGGAACCGGCGTAGAGCACGATACGGGTAGTAGGTGAGCTGCGCAGCAACTGCTTGACAATATCCATTCCGCTGGAATAATCCAGAGCGAAATCGACTAAGACAATATCCGGCTTTAACTCTGTGGTGAGCGAGAGTGCCCCTTTCTCATTCTCGGCCTCTCCTACGACCTCGAAGCCATTCTCTTTATTGAGCAGCTCGCGTATTCCCTGACGCAGAATCACATGATCATCGACCACCAATACGCGAACTTGAGCATCTTTATGCTCTGCTATTTGTGTCTCCATAGCCTTTATACTCTCTCGATTCAGGTATTACAGCAAGATTACGCATCAAACACAAAAGCAGATACTACTGGCGGTATTAACACCTGCTGGAAGAGCCATCAACAGCCGGCAATAGCATCATCCACTAGTCCTCATCGTAGAAGCGCATCTTCGAGCCGGTCTGCACCTTCATGGTGCTGGAGATCAGCAACCCAGGGTTATTGATTGGTCCGTACACAAGTCAAGCCTGGGCCCTGATTCGCAAATACCAATACGGCTTTTTTAAGTTGTGGAGGATAGGGGGGAATATCCTCTATATGATTGATGACCGCATAATGACCCGTGGCCGGCAACCATCCGAAATTGCAGGCACATGGTTTCGCCCAGGTAGGCCAGCGGGCGACGTCATTATGGTCAAAAACGGGAAATCGTCTGCCAGGAAGAAAAGTCGATGATTATCTCAAGCATGGCTATTGTGCGGGGGGAAAAGATAAATATGACAAAGATATCACCTGTCTCTTGCGCGCCAGGACAGTATTCAGCGCGATTGGGGGGATCAAAGGTTACAGTATACCCCAATTCCGATTCGTCAAATTGTCGTAATGGAGTTCGAGTTACACTGCAAGAGACTTCGCTTCCTTGGTGCAGTATAATTTGTAACTTAGCACCTCGTTGACACTCAAAGATGAAAGGCCTGTGCTACATAAACACTTCACAAATTCAGGGTTCAGCTAACGAATTACACTTACTTAGTTTGTCTCGTGCGATTACATGCAGTCTAATAAAGAGTCAGATCCCCCCCTCCAAGTGAGATTATAGTTAAAAAAATTCATATTGTCAAGCTAACAATAAATGCAAAAATTGCCTTTTGATACTATATCGTTCGCTAAAGGTAGATATTGAGAAACAAAAGTGCATGTTTTCTGCAACATATTTACTGGATGCATTCTGCTGGCGTATGACTGTCTCCTTTCTCTCCAGCCCATCTCGTTGTCAGATCAAACCATGACGCATGGCTTCCGCGACGGCCTGCGCCCGATCAGTGACCTGCAACTTACGGAAAACATCCTGCATCTTGCATCTAAACCCGATCCTGATAAGTCAAGGTCAAATATGCCTAACCCTCATGTTTGTTGACGACATCCCCTCTTCTTGAGAGCCTGCATCAGCCTGTGTAGCAATGAGAGTCTGCTGGTGAGACTCAAGGAAATCCAGGAATGCCAAGGCCTCGTTCGCCGTTATATCAAAACTGATCCCCGCTGGATGTGTGAGGGCCAGTCCGGTGTCGTTGATGCGCACTCGGTACCTCCCTAGAATTGCATCCATAGGCACCTCCTTTCTCTTCACATCAGTAGGGTAGCAGAGAAGGGTTAAATGGCTGTTAAACGAGTGTTATAATTTGCACAGCGAGTCATGAGGGACACAATATGTACTTTTTGATAGCATGTTTCCTGCAACATGTTTACTAGATGCGTTCTGCTGGCGCAAGGCACATCCGGATCAGGTCGATTCACGTGGAATGAGTTGTGGAACAAGGGGGCGGGTGAGCTCTTCCGGCAGCGGTAGTCCTTGATGCAGGGTGTGGAGCACATCGACGGCGCGCTTTCCCATGTCGAGCGCGTCAAAGCACATCGAGGTGAGGGATGGCCAGACAAATTCGCCGATGGGGAGATTATCGGTGCCAACGAGAGCCACCTCTTGTGGCACGTGTATGCCGAGACGGGTAAGCGCACCGAGCAGGACCACCGCGTACTCATCGCTAAAGGCATAGACCCCCGTGGGACGATCAGGACCCACGAAGGAGGTCTCGACCAGGGAAAGAGCGGCGGCGGCCGAGAGGTGCAGTGGCAGGATATCCAGGGTCATCCCCGGTTCCTCAGCGATGGCTGCACGCATCCCTTCCAGCCGTTGCAAGAACGCTTCTTCTTGTATCGCATTATCTGGATGCACGAGGGCAAGATGGTGATGACCGCGCGCAATGAGGTGTTGGGCTGCAAGATATCCCAATGTCTGGCTGGGAAAGACGATGGAATAGGTTTGCTCAACCGGTTCAGTGCGGAACCCGATAAAGATGATATGATTGACCCCCATCTCCCGGGCAAGAGCGACATCTTCAGCCGTGAAGTCGAAGGGATTGGAGATGATACCGATCGGGCGACGAGTAAAGATCGTCTGATGCAGGTCCCTTCTTTGCTCAGCTGAGAAACCCTGACTGAGGTACATCACAGGAGTATACCCATAGAGGAGGGCTTGCTGCTGCAGCGAGGTGATGAACTCCGATGTAAAGGGATCCAAGGCTCTGCCCGTGATCAAGACTATCTCCTCGCTCTGTCCCTTGCTGAGTGTACGCGCAAGGGCATCTGGGTGAAAGTTCAATTCTTGTACGGTTTGCAACACTTTCGCACGGGTCTCGTCACTCACATGTTTGTTGCGTTGCCCATTTTCATTGAGGACATAGGAAACCGCCGTCCGCGACACACCTGCCCTGCGCGCCACATCCGTGATGGTGAGAGGGGTGTGAGAAGCTGGTTTGCGTTTTCTTGCTGCCATAAGTCCTTTCCTACGAGACGAAAAACCGATTTTTCTGCGACTTTGAAAAATGTGAACCGCTTCACTTGACAAAGTATGCCACGTTAGCTATACTTTTGTCAAGTGAAGCGGTTCACATAGTGCTTGATTCCACGCAGAAAGGAACAGATACATGCACGATGTCATAGTAGACCTGCTCGGTCGAATGACCCTGCAGGAAAAAGTTTCGCTGCTTGCCGGATCGGACACCTGGCATACGACAGCGATTGAGCGACTCGGTATTCCTCAATTGAAGATGACGGATGGTCCGAATGGTGCTCGTGGCGGTGGAAGCTTCACGGATGGTGTGAAGGCAGCCTGCTTCCCAGCAGGAATTTCACTGGCCTCCACGTGGAACACGGAACTGGTCAGACGTGTCGGACAGGCGTTGGGGCAAGAGGCCAAAACAAAGGGGGCGCAGGTGTTGCTGGCCCCGACCGTCAACATCCATCGCTCTCCAGTCAACGGGCGCAATTTTGAAAACTTCTCCGAAGATCCCTACCTGTCTGCCAGGATGGCTGTCGCGTATATCACCGGCGTCCAGCGTGAAGGGGTCGGCACGTCGGTGAAGCACTACATCTGTAACGACTCTGAGTTCGAGCGCACCAGCATCAGTTCGGAGGTGGGTGAACGTGCCCTGCGCGAAATCTATCTCCCACCTTTCCAGGCCGCAGTGCGCGAGGCCAACTCCTGGACCATTATGGCCGCCTATAACAGAGTGAACGGCATCGCCGCCACGGAACACCCGTATCTCTTAACCGAGATCTTGCGCAACGAGTGGGGCTACGATGGGGTGGTCGTGTCTGACTGGTTTTTTGCGGTCAAGAGCACTGCTGCTTCGGTGAATGCCGGACTCGATCTAGAGATGCCCGGCCCTCCAATCTGGCGTGGCGAGAAACTGCTGCAAGCAGTCGAGCGCGGCGAGGTCGAGGAAGCGACGCTTGACGAGAGCGTGCGTCGCCTGCTGCGTTTGCTGGTCAAAGCGGGCGTCTTCGAGCACCCGGAAGAAGTGCCAGAGCAGGCTATTAACCGGCCAGAACACCGCATCCTAGCCCGTCAAGCGGCTGCGGAGGGAATCGTCCTTCTCAAGAACGAGCACCATATCCTTCCCCTCCAACGTGAGCAGCTCACGTCGATTGCGGTGATTGGTCCGAACGCCAAGGTGGCACGCATCATGGCAGGGGGAAGTGCACAGGTCAGTGCTCACTACGCGATCACACCCTATGAGGGTATTGTGACGAAAGTGGGCGATCGGGTGCAGTTCGGCTATGAACTCGGTTGCACCAATCATAAGCTGCTGCCACTCCTGGAGGCAGATCAGGTACGTGCGGGTGCGGAGGGAGACGAGCATGGATGGCTATGCGAGTACTTCAACAATCCGGACCTGGCTGGTTCTGCTGTGTATACAGAGATGAGCAAGAGTTCGGAATACATGTGGCTTAGCAGGCCCTCTGATGCTGTTGATTTCCGCAGCTTTTCGATGCGGAGCACAGCTCGTTTTATCCCTGCTGAGACGGGCACCTACGCCTTCAGCCTGGTCAGTTCCGGCTTGAGCCGCCTCTCTGTTGATGGTCAGATGGTCATTGATAACTGGACGAAGCAGACTCCCGGTGAGGCGTATTTCGGTATGGGCTCCACCGAAGTCAAGGCCTCTCTAGACATGATCGCTGGACGTGAGTATCACCTTACCCTCGAATATAGCAAGAGCCAGACCTTACAACTGGCGGCAGTGCACCTGGGCGGCCTCTCCCCCATGCCGACTGATGCGATTGAACGTGCGGCTGCACTGGCAACCCGGTCAGATGTGGCGCTCATCTTTGCCGGTTTGAGTGGAGAATGGGAGAGTGAAGGATTTGATCGTCCCGACATCGACCTGGTTGGTCGACAGAATGAGCTCATAGAGCGCGTAGCGGCAGCGAACAGGAACACCGTCGTGGTGCTCAACACCGGCTCACCGGTCGCCATGCCCTGGCTTGACCAGGTGGCAGCCGTGGTGCAAGCCTGGTACCCTGGCCAGGAATGTGGCAATGCCATTGCCGATGTGCTCTTTGGGGACATCAACCCCTCGGGCAAGCTTCCCCAGACCTTCCCTGCGCGGCTGGAGGATAACCCCGCTTACATCAACTATCCCGGCGAGAACGGCAAGGTTCATTATGGCGAGGGGCTCTTTGTGGGCTATCGTTACTATGAGAAGAAGCAGATCGCGCCCCTGTTCCCATTTGGTTTCGGGCTCTCCTACACGAGCTTCGATTATGATTCATTGCGACTGAGCGCCCAGGAGATCAGCCCGGACGACACGTTGGAGGTAGCGATTGACGTGACCAACACGGGGCAGCGTGCAGGTAAAGAAGTGGTGCAAGTGTACGTGCGGGACATCACATCGCGCTTGCACCGTCCCAATAAAGAACTCAAAGCCTTCGCCAAGGTCTATCTTGAGCCTGGCGAGTCCAAGACGGTGACGCTGACGCTCGCACGTGACGCACTTGCTTACTACGATGACCTGGTGCACGCGTGGGTTGCTGAAGCGGGGGAGTTTGAGGTGCTGGTTGGTTCGTCGTCACAAGAGATCCGGGCAACGGCCACGTTCACACTGACGGCAACGAGCCACTTCGGCGGTTCTCTCGAAAAAGAAAAAGTCAGGCTATGACAGCCTGGATTGATGGCTCTCTTTGCCAGTAGTCGCATGTGCTCTGGCAATTATGGTACAATTCGTTGCCGGGGGAGCGCTCGGGCTCTCCCGGCACACTGAGAGAGAGGTAGCACATTATGGAGATCACTTTTCCCCCCACCTTCCTCTGGGGCAGCGCAACCGCCGCGCACCAGGTGGAAGGCGGGAACGTCTACAACGACAACTGGGTGCTGGAGCATGTGCCTGGCAGCCCTTTCGTCGAGTCGTCGGGCGACGCCTGCGACCACTATCACCGCTACCGCGACGACATCGCCTTGCTCGCCGACCTGGGCTTCACCCTCTATCGCTTCTCCCTGGAGTGGTCGCGCATCGAGCCGGAAGAGGGTGAATTCTCGCTGGCACAGCTCGACCATTACCGGCGCATGCTGGCGACGTGTCACGAGCACGGGCTCACCCCGATGGTCACGTTTCACCACTTCACTTCACCGCGCTGGCTGGCCGCCTCCGGCGGGTGGGAGGCGAAGGACACGCCGGAGAAGTTTGCCCGTTTCTGTGAAAGGGCAATGGCTCACCTGGGCGACCTGATGCCGCTGGCCTGTACGCTCAACGAGGTCAACATCGGGCCGCTCATCTCGGCCAGAGCTGGTGCAGAAATGGGCTTCACTCGCACGGAGCCGTGGTTTGAGGCGGCTGCGCGCAGAGCCGGCAGCGACGCCTCGCGCTTCACTCCGTTTCTGTACGCCGACGCCGAGCACGGTCGTGCAACGATCCTGGCGGCGCACCGGCGTGCGGTGGAGGCCATCAAGGCCGGACCGGGCAGATGTGAGGTCGGGCTTACCCTGGCGATGCAGGATATCCAGGCAGGGCCCGGTGGTGAGGAAGTGGCCGCGCGGATGCGCCAGGAGCTGTTGGACGTCTACCTGGAGGGGACCCGGGGCGACAACTTCATCGGTGTCCAGACCTACTCCCGCCAGCGTTTCGGCCCTGATGGTCCACTGGGACCAGAAGAGGGAGTGGAACTCACCCAGATGGGATACGAATTCTGGCCGGAGGCGCTCGAAGCGACGATCCGCTACGCGAGCGCGGCGACGGGCCTGCCTGTTATCGTGACAGAAAATGGTGTCGCTACAGACGACGACACGCGGCGCATTGCCTATGTCGAGCGGGCGTTGCGCGGCGTCGCCGCCTGTCTGCACGATGGGATCGACGTGCGTGGCTACACTTACTGGTCGGCCCTGGACAACTTCGAGTGGACTTTTGGCTATCGCCCGACCTTCGGTCTCATCGCAGTCGATCGACGGACGCAGGAGCGCACCGTCAAGCCGAGCGCCCGCTGGCTGGGACACATCGCGCGTGCGCAGGGATTCTGAGCACAGCCCATTAGGGCAGTCAAAAGTACCCTCGATCCTCAACGGCTACTCGATCCGGGAGCGCTTATCGATCCTCAAAGAGCGTCTCCCGTTTCTCGCTGCCCTTATGATGATCTTTTGACGAGTCTCTCACCTAATTGGCGGGATTTATATGTTCCCTTTTTTAAGGCAGCAAACCCATTACGCTCATCTTGTATTCTGTCCTGCATCTCCTGGCTGTGATAAATCAGGTGAATATCATTTCTAAATGCGGGAAGATATCTACTGATCATGGTATCACTTGAGATATATTTGATCTTTCTGCCTTCTTCCTTAAACCCTTCCCTAGCGAGAAAGGCATCAGTTCTTCTGATATGCCAAGAACTTGTGATCACACCAATGGTTCTTTTCTCCTGAAATTGTTCAGTTGTAAAGAGCTTCGCTAACTCACGTGCATTTTCCTCGGTTGTCTTTGAGTGCTCTTCCAAGTACATGCATGTTTCTGGCACACCATATACCAGCAATTCTGCTTGCATAACCGAGGCCTCCGATGGGGCCTCTTTGTCTTGTGGATCGGTTTTCCCGGTAGAGAGCAGGAGACAGTCTGAAACACCGAGATGGTACAAGAGTGCTGCTGTAATGACCCTTCCCTGGGCACCAAAACTTTTTTTCGTCCCTTTTTCGTAGGGAGTGGTGATATATCGATCTGCGCTTTTGACGATATTTCCCCCTAAAACAACGACGACCTCACACATAAAAGGAGGTTGCAATGTTTCCTGTGAGATTTTTTGGGCAAGATATTCCTGCACCTGCTGAGCAAGAAGTATTGGACTTTCTATTTTTAGTTTAACCATGCGCCAAGCTTGAGCGAGGAACGTGACAGAGCACGTTTTGCTGCGCTGTGAACAGCGTAGCAGAGAGTACCACAGCGTTTTTTGCCACCTTCACACTATGCGTTTCTCGCTCTTTCTCCATATCCTCATTATAGCAGAGTATTCTTTGCATGTAACTATCATTTTTGGTGGTGAAGTAATGAAGACTTCATAACAGCTTCGCATAGCCACAAGCTATTTTTGAGTAGACTTTCGGTAGACTTCGGGTTACCGGTAACCTTGAAAAGAAAAACCTTTCTAAGTATACTTAAGTGCGAAATAGTGAGCGAACTGACTAGGGGGAACTCCCAGATACCCCATACCTATACTACTCACACCTATACCATCACCAAGGACAAGTATTGCGGAGGGATTCGCTATGGGACATATTGCCAGATCGGTGAGACTCTCCGATCTTGTGAATATTGGATTGCAAACCGAACAGCTTCTTCACCAGGCGAGGATCTACACCCAGCAGGAGTTGCGTGAGCTCGGGCCAGTTGAAGCTTGGAGACGTATCAAACGTCTTTATCCTGAGAAAGCGACGCTCACCTGTTTGTTGGTATTACAAGGGGCACTGCTCGCTATTCCGTGGAGACATCTACCGGAAGAGATCACCCTGCGACTGCTCGCTGAGGTAGACGTATGGTGACTCAATTTTCTCATCTGTGACGATCATTTGAGGCGGTTTCCCCGACTTGCTCTCGATGAATGGCAGTTTTTTGATGCTCCCTGTCGTTTCTGCCACTGGCAGCAATGCTCAGTTTCTGGCAGTATTCTAGCAGAAAGACTTTTTTTTGCCAAGAAGAGCCAAGAAAGGATCTCACATGAAGACCGTACATATGGAGCGAAAGTTCAGCCTCTTCCTGGATGGCAGGAAGACCCAGCAAGGAGGGAGGTGATCTATGGAGGATGCGGGAGATACCTATACACAACTCATCGCGTTTCTTGATCAACACGGGGTGCCGTACCGGTTGATCGACCATGCGCCCGAGGGACGAACGGAACTGGTGAGTCCGATGCGTGGGAACGCGCTATCGCAGGCTGCGAAGTGCATCGTCCTGATGGTCAAGATCGGCAAGAAGGTCACCAGGTACATTCTTGCGGTCGTTCCAGGTGATGCGAGAGTGGATCTGCAAGCAGTCAAGGCGCTGATGCGGGGTACCTACGTTGCGTTTGCCTCATCGGACATCGCCGAACGGCTCGCGGGCAGTGTGACAGGCACGGTCCTGCCGTTCTCCTTCAACCCGGAGTTGGAATTGGTCGTCGATCCCTCATTGCTCGAAAACGACGAGATCTATTTCAACGCGGCGCGCATAGATCGTTCAATGGTTTTGAAGACGAGTGACTATGTTGCGGTGGCCAAGCCGCGCCTGGGACGCATTGTCGAAGGTCGAGGAGCCTCGCCGGAAGTCGCTTCTCCTACGGACGGTGCGACCTGGTCCCCGTAGCATTATCAATTCATATATGAGACGAGGCGGACATTATGGATACACATGCATCATATACGATCAATCTAGACGCGCAGAAGGTATAGGTGAATAACCGACCTTTAGGACGATGCAAAAGATCTTATCGCACGCTACTCTATCCATAAACCAGAGTCGTCCTGCGCGATTCTCTTGGAGGGAAGCCTCATGAACTATTGGATATTGGATAGCTGGTTGGTGTATCCTGGACACGAGGATGAGTTTATTGCACATTGGACTGACCTCGTGCAATGGACAATGCAAGAGGTTCCAGGCATTGCGAGTGGCATTCCACTGTATCGAGATAGACAACAGATGAATCGCTTTTTCTGCCCTATCGCCTGGGAAAGCGCTGAAGCGATTGCTGCGTGGCGAGCGAGCCAGGGCTACCAAAGCCGTATAGCGCAGATAGAGCGTCTTTGTGCTGAACTGGAGGCAAGGACATTGGTACTGGCCACGAAAGTCACCCCGTCAGCCACTGCATAGAGCTTCATGTAGCGTCATGAAAGGACTGGCTGGATTGACCCTGGTCATCTGCGACGTGCTTGTTGACCATGCTCAGCAATGATATGCTGGACAACGTGAAGTACTGAGCGTACAATGGACCTACCAGGGTATCGTAACTCTTACCAACTTAGGAGTGCCGACGATGGAGACGGTCCAAGTCCGGTTTTTAGGCAGCGGAGATGCCTTTGGCAGTGGGGGACGCTTGCAAACCTGTATCTGGATCAGAGCGAGCACCAGCACATTTCTGGTCGATTGCGGAGCGTCTTCTTTGATTGCTCTGCGCCGTTGGGGCATGGCGCCCAATGACATTGACACGATTCTGCTCACACACCTACACGGCGATCATTTCGGCGGCATCCCCTTTTTTGTACTGGATGCCCAATTGATTAGCAAACGGAGCCGTCCACTCGTCATCGTGGGGCCCTCTGGTACGCAGAGAAGAGTAGTGGCGGCAATGGACACCTTCTTTCCTGGCTCCTCCCAGGTCCAACAAAAGTTCTCATTGGAGATACGAGAGTTCGCATCCGATCAACCTCAAACACTGGGCGACGTGATTGTCACCGCTTACCGTGTTCAGCATCCCGCTGGAGACCCGTCCCTCGCCTTGCGCATGGAGTGCAATGGGAAAACGATCACTTATACTGGCGATACGCAGTGGACAGAGGGCCTCTTGCCAGCAGCCAGGGGAGCCGATCTCTTGATTGCAGAGGCGTACTGTTTCGAGAAGAAAGTCAAGTTTCACCTGGATTTTCAGACCTTGATGGCTCACCTAGACGAGCTTCAGCCGAAACGACTGATCGTGACCCATATGAGCGAGGACATGCTTGCACGGCTGGATGAGATCCCCTGTGAATGTGCAGAAGATGGAAAGCTTATCGAGGTGTAAAGGGGCGATCATCCTCCTGGCATCATCGAGATGTATCTATCAACGGCGAAGCCTCACCCTCATTCATCGTAGATCACTTGCACACGAGGCCACTTGCACACAATTTGCTTGGAATGCAAGCGTTGAGCAAACTGCTCCCGTGTGACGCGACATGGGTTTCGACGCAAAACCATGTTGAAGAGATCAGAGAGGCCACAGGGAGCAGCAATGTAGATCTCATCAGTAGCGAGGAGTCGTACAGCAACACTGGTAGCTGTTTCAGGCCAGGTGCCTACTGCTTGCTTACTTGAGTGCAAAGCAGGAACAGAAAAACCGAACACTTCTTCATACCAAAGATGGACAGCCGCTTGATTGGTTGCTTCCCATGCCACGTGAGGAAGTCTTCGTGCCAACTGTTGCTGTACCATGCGATCTCGTTCGGGACGTACGTCCTGGGGGTCGAAGAAGATGACATCAATATCCGCCAGTGGAGTAGGAGTCTGATACTGATGGAGATGATCCCAAACGAGGTTCCGAATGACCCCAGCCCCAACGAGCCAATCTGGCGGATTACATCTGCGGACGGTTTCCAGAATGGACATGAGCCAGGGAGTTGACCGAATCAATTGGGTGAGTTCTTGGCGGTAGATCTGTTCTTCCACGGTATCCTGCCTCTTTTCTCTCGTATTCAAATGTCACCAGCAGTGGGTATGGAAGATTATCATACCCACACTTGCTCTGGAAGGCAAGATAGTATTGCCACCAGGGCTTGTGAATTATCCAGGCAACAGCGA
>Ga0209647_1001159_pt1 | contig 22975 bp, 30 predicted proteins | sample GraSoi_2013_60cm_FD_185827 | JGI IMG/M metagenome (GOLD analysis project Ga0209647, IMG submission 185827) | Grasslands soil microbial communities from the Angelo Coastal Reserve, California, USA - Sample 9_17_2013_60cm (SPAdes) (version 2) | ecosystem: Environmental > Terrestrial > Soil >... | reverse complement strand
ATCAGCAAAGAGAACCGCTTCCCGCATGTCCACTCCCACCACTTCTCCCATCTTGCGCTTGTTTCTGATCCATCCTAAAAACAGGCAACTTTGGGGTTGCGTATTGTGATTTTTTCTGGTATACTCTTAATAGGCAATCTGAGAGTTGCCTATTAAGCAAAACACACGCACATCTTGCTTCACTTGAGAGGAGATCCAATGACTCTTTCTGATCGTATCGAACGAACCCTGGTCTTGCCCGTCCCGCGTGAGCGTGTCTGGGATGCCATCACGAAACCAGAACATCTTGCCCACTGGTTTGGGGTGGTGAGTGACATGGATTTTCGCGTGGGCGGCGCCATCCATTTTACCTGGGAAAATGAGCCTTGCCCCTACCCTGGCATGATCGAGGTGATTGAGGAGCCGCATCGTTTTGCCTTTCGCTGGCCTACCTATGCTCTTAGTCATCCCAGGCTCACGTTTGCCACCGCACCCAGTACGCTGGTGGAAATGACCCTGGAAGAACGGGCTGAAGGGACCCAATTAACGCTGGTTGAGTCGGGGTTTGCTTCCCTGCCTCAGCCTATTCCAACAGAGGAAGCCTATCGCGGCAACCAGGATGGCTGGCAAGAGTGCCTGAACGGGTTGCGTGCTTACCTCCAGAGCCAGGAAGTCGTGTAGTGCCTGCGCGGTCCTGGTCCGTTTGTATTGCTTGTTGGAGGTGATGCGAAAGAGCATCTCGCCCAGAGGGGAGAAGAAACAGGTGATGACTGATGAACATTCGCAGCGAGTCTTTCTGGCTCTGGCTGATCCCACGCGTCGTCTCTTGCTGCAACACTTGTGCGAAGAAGGCTCAGGGACAGCAGCCAGCTTCGCCACCCGTTTGCCCATCACGCGTCAAGCAATCATCAAACATCTGGTGACTTTAGAGCAGGCCGGTCTCGTAACGGCCCACGAGATGGGTCGAGAGCGGCGGTATGTGCCACGGCCAGAGGCGTTGCGGACTGTCACGAGCTGGATTGGGGCCATTGAAGCCCAATGGGATCAGCGCCTGGCTGCACTGCGGAGCTATCTGCTTGAGGAACCAGGCACATCCTCCGCGCAGGAGCAAGGAACCAATGCCAGCGCGAATACACGAAAGGACGAGGAGTCCCTCAATCCATAGTCTGATGGTAGCAAGAGAGCATGGCGCCCGCAGGAACGCCTGGCCACACGGAGCGTTTCGCAGAGAGGAAAGACTGGTTCTTCAGGACGAAGCGCGTGTCCAAATGGATTGGTGATGGATGGGCATGTCCCGGATGTTACCCGTCTTCGATGCTGTCTTTCCCATTGGGTATGCCCCAACTCCAGTTGAGGAAGGGCATGCCCAAAAGAAGGGCATTTCTCTCAACATAGAAGAGATAGGAAAATGAATATGTTACTTGAGAACAAAAGTGCGGTGATTTATGGAGCAGGAGGAGCTGTTGGTGGCGCGATTGCCCGTGCCTTCGCCCGTGAGGGGGCAAAGGTGTTCCTGGCAGGTCGGCGGCTTGCTCCGGTCGAGGAGGTGGCCAGAGAGATCTCGGATGCAGGAGGAACAGCCTCTGCCGCTCTGGTCGATGCGCTTGACGAGCAGGCGATCGAAAGGCACTTGAGGACGGTGGCAGAGAAGACTGATGGCATTGATATTTCGGTCAACGCCATCGGGCTTCCTCAGCAAAAACTACAGGGAATCTCGCTCGTCGACCTGTCGCCAGAGCACTTCTCCCTTCCGATCACGACCTACCCGCAGACCACCTTCTTAACTGCCAGGGCCGCAGCGCGCTACATGATCAAGAAGAAAACAGGTGTGATCTTGACGATCACTGCGACGCCGGCTCGTATGGTTGCCTCCCTTGTAGGAGGGATGGCACCGGCATGGGCTGCGGTCGAGGCTCTCACCCGAGGGTTCGCAGCCGAACTTGGACCGGAAGGCATCCGTGTCATTTGTCTGCGATCACATGCCATCCCGGAGACGGAAACGATTCACGAGGCGAATAGTTCTCAAGGCGCTGCCTTCGGCATGTCACAAGAGCAGTTCACCGCTCAACTCGCAGGCATGACTCCGTTGCGACGACTCCCAACCCTTAGAGAAGTCGCGAATACCGCAGCTTTTCTCGTCTCTGATCAGGCAAGTGCCATGACAGCGACCATCGCCAATCTGAGCTGCGGCTTTATCCCCGATTAGTGTCTAACACCTGGCTTCATTGAAGAAAAGAAGGAGTAAAAATCTTATGAACATCACAGGCAAAACAATTTTGATAACAGGCACCAATCGCGGCCTTGGGAAGGCGCTGGTTGAGGAAGCCTTGAGGAGAGGCGCGAAGCAGGTGTATGCCGGTGCGCGTGTACCAATGGAACATTCAGATAAGCGCGTCACGCCTTTGACCCTGGATATAACAAACGCGGCCCAGATTCAGGAAGTTGTCGAGAAGGTCAAATCTCTTGATATCCTCATCAACAATGCCAGTATAGCGCTTTCTGACGACGTGAGCGATCGGACCGCGATCGAACAGCATCTCGCCGTCATCTTCTTCGGCACATACGACATGACCCAGGCCTTCCTGCCGCTACTCACTCGTTCTCGGGGAGCCATCGTCAATGTCCTATCCTTGGCCGCCCTGGCCGCCTTGCCGGTCGTCCCGCCCTACTCAATCGCAAAGGCAGCCGCGTTCAACCTGACGCAATCGCTACGCGCTTTGTTGGCTGGACAGGGCGTAGGCGTGTATGCCGTGCTACCCGGTCCGATAGATACCGAAATGTCCCGATCCCTGGACATACCGAAGGCCTCGCCAGAGTCTGTCGCGCAAGCGCTCTTCGATGGAGTAGAGAAGGGAGAGGAAGAAATCTTTCCCGACCCCATGTCTGAGTCTTTGGCAGAGAGCTGGCGCAGCGGTGCGGTCAAGGAGCTTGAGCGCCAGAATGCGACCCTCGTAGCTGCAGGGGAGGGCAAGTCATGAGCAAATTGCCAGGCCGCCCGGCGAGACTACGAGAGCATTCATCGGACAGCCCTGACCCTCTGTCCCATTGGTGATACCGATGAGCGGGCCAGGGCTCAGATCCCAGGATAGACGGGTGACGTTTTCCCTGGAGATGTTGGGGCATATGGTCTCATTGGCACCGTGGAGACCATCCGCCAGCGTCTCGCCGCCTATGAGGCCGCTGGTGTCCAGGAACTCGTGATCTGTCTTTCTGACGCAACGCATCAGCATACGGTTCGCCACTTCGCTCGAGCGTTCATTGTGTAGACTGGACGTATTGAGATACGGTTGTATGCTCGTTTTTGCGATGAGCAGCGTTTTTCGGTCATCAGAAATGAAAGGTTGATCGAGGGGCAGGGTTCTACAAGGGTCTGGCTTTGTAGAACCCGAAGCGTTGTTTCTGAACAGAAGACTGTAAATTTTGGAATTGTGCGAGCACAAATTTGCGCTCGCACAATTCCAAAATGGACAACCAGATACCCAGAAAAGATGCAGAACTGCATTGTATCTTTATGAAAGGTTTGAGCCATGAATGAATTGAGTCAGGCACAGCGCTTGCGCGGCAAAAACGTGGTCGTCATTGGAGGGAGCCGAGGTCTGGGGCGCGCCATTGTGGCTGCGGCTCATGCAGAAGGCGCGCATGTGCTTGCCGTTGCCCGGCAGGAAGCGGAGCTTGCGAAGCTCACTGAGGAACTCTCAGGCGTCCAGGTGCTCGCGCTTGACGCCACCAGTGAAAGCGCTCCTGCCAGGGTGTTTGCGGCCCTTTCGCCTGATGTTTTAATCGTCTGCGCAGGGGCTATCCCTCATATGGCCCCCCTCGGAGAGCAGAGTTGGGAACAATTCTCGCGCAACTGGAATACCGATGTCAAAATAGCGCTGCTCTTCTCGCAAGCGGCGCTGACCACGCCACTTCCATCAGGAACAACGATCATCCTGATGTCAAGCGGCGCAGCCATCAGCGGTTCGCCGCTTTCGGGGGGTATGCTGGCTCAAAGCGCACTCAGATGTTTCTTGCCAGGTATGCCCAGAAAGAATCTGACCACAGATCACTCGGTTTGCGCTTCCTCGCGCTGGCACCGGGCGGCAATATTATGCCAGAAACGGACCTCGGGACGGTTGCGGCCTCCGCCTACGCTTCTTCTCAAGGCGTTTCCCTCCAGGACTTCATCAGGGGCCGGCAATCTCCTCCGGTAACGCCCGACCTGGTTGCGAACGCTGTGGTCGAGCTTGTAAGTCGACCGCAAGGCGGAGAAGGAAAGACGTTCCTGATTTCTGGCAAAGGGGTGGAAATCGTGTCCTAGTTTTTCTCCCAACCTTTTCTCAACAGGAGCAGCATCTCCTTCCAGATAGATCCTGGTATTACGGGGTACGTCGCTTCGACGGCCTCTGTCTTTCACCGGAGCAACAGGCTCTGGTGACCTGTTTCCTCAGGCATCCCTGAGAGAGAAGAAAGAGAGCGTTCGCATGCAACCATCATCGGTATCCCACCAGCTTGCTGCTCCGCACCATGAATCAGCAGGCGGGGGGAGACAGCTGGTCGTATTGCTTCTTGTCTGCATGGCGATCCTGCTGGACGCCATAGATACTGGCATCGTCAATGTCGCCCTTCCTACCATTCAGCACGACCTGCAGCTGTCCACCCTGGATTTGCCGTGGATACAAGGGGCTTACGTCCTGACCTTAGGAGGCTTCCTCTTACTGGGAGGCCGCTCTGCCGACCTGTTTGGTCGCCGCCGCATCTTTCTCATTGGCACCGCCATCTTTGGCCTGGCTTCCTTGATCAGCGGGCTGGCAACCAGTGGATGGCTGTTGATCCTTGCGCGCGGCGTGCAGGGGATCGGGGCGGCCTTGACGCTGCCTTCTGCCCTCTCCATTCTCACGACGACCTTTGTCGAGGGACCCAGGCGCAACCAGGCCATGGGCATCTATGTGGCCACCGCTGCCTCTGGTTTTAGCTTCGGCTTAATCCTGGGCGGTCTGTTGACCACCTTCCTCTCCTGGCACTGGGTGTTCTATGTCAATGTCCCCTTTGCCCTGCTGATCTTGCTGCTGGGCCCCGTGATGATCAAGGAGAGCCACTCGCAGCTGGGCTCGCGTTCCTATGATCTGGCCGGGGCCGTCACGGTCACCGCAGGAGTGCTGCTACTGGTCTATGCCATTACCCAGTCCACGCAATCGAGCGCCACGCTTGGGAGGACGATCGGACTCTTTGCGTCTTCCCTGCTGTTGCTGGTCGTCTTTGTCCTGATCGAATGGCGTTCCAAATCGCCCCTCATCCCGCTACGCATCTTCCGCTCTCGGACCACCAATGCGGCGAATGTGGGCTCCTTCGCCTTACTGGGGGCCTTCTTTAGCTTCATGTTTATTGTCACCCTCTACTTACAAGAGGTGCTGCACTACTCCCCTCTGCTTGCCAGCCTCGCGCTCATGCCCGCAGGCATTGCCAGTATCCCGGTCTGCGTCCTGCTCACCCCCAGGCTCGTCAACCGCCTGGGGATGAGGTTGAGCGCGGTGCTGGGACTCCTGTGCCTGGCGCTAGGCATCGCGCTGTTTACGCGCATCGGTCCCAGCAGCGACTACCTTGGGATCATCTTGCTGCCAACGCTGGTGACGATCGCCCTGGGCATGAGCATTGGCTATCCTGCCCTCTCCATTGCGGCGGTCAGCGGCATCGCCAATGAGGAGCAAGGTCTAGTAGCGGGTCTGCAAGCGACCGCCTTGCAGGTGGGAGGGGGACTCTGGCTGGCGATTACGACTGCCGTGGTAGTGGGCAGCAGTGTGCAGACCCAGGCGGTTGGGTCGCAGGCCTCAGCCGCAGCGGTGCAGGCTCAACTCACTGGCTTCCATCTCGGACTGCTGGTGGTCGCCCTGGTGGCTGCCGCCGGGGCCCTGATCGTCCTGGTGGGGATCCAGCATCCGCCAGCCGCAGCACCGCAGGCCTCAGCCGCAGCGCCGCAGGCGTTAGAGGAAGAGGCTGTTCCTCGCCCCTGATGGGATGGAGGCTCACTCTCACCCTGGCTGTGAAACACAGGTGCTCACCTCAAGCCGGTTGAGGAGCGCCTGCCCCTGGTCAGAGGGCTGGTGCTGCAAGCCGTGGAAAAAGAACTCGCGAGGAATTTCACGCTCGGAAGAGTCATCGATTGATCGCTGGCCCGTGATTCGACGCACAAGGAGGCAAAGATGAAGAGATTAGAAGATAAAGTGGCAGTAGTGACGGGAGGGAACAGTGGCATCGGGCTGGCAACAGCCAAACGGCTTCAAGAAGAAGGAGCCAGGCTTACTATCGTTGGACGCAACGCACAAACCCTCCAGGAAGCCGCGCAGTCAATGGGCAACGGCGTACTTGCTGTGCAGGCAGATGTGGCGAAACTGGAGGACATCGACCGGCTTTATCAAACGGTCGCGCAGGAACTCGGCCGGATTGACGTGCTGTTCGTCAATGCCGGCGTGGGCAAGTTTGCTTCGCTCATAGACACGTCGGAGAGCCTGTATGACGAGATGTTCGCGATCAACACGAAAGGCGCATACTTCACGCTCACGAAGGCGATTCCCTACCTGAACGACGGGGCTTCCATCATCCTGATCGCTTTGGCTCCCATCAATCCCTCCTGGCGTCGGCCAAGGACGAGCGCCTACAGTGCAGCCAAGGCGGCGTTACGAGCAGTGGCACAGACAGCGGCGGTTGAGTTGGCTCCACGAGGCATTCGTGTCAACGTGGTCAGCCCAGGACCGATCCTGACCCCGATTTACCAACAAGCTGGATTGAGACCAGAGAAGATGGACGAACGCCTGAGTCAGGTGAGAGCTGCAGTGCCTTTGAAACGGCTTGGCAAGCCGGAAGAAGTGGCGAGCGTGGTAGCCTTCCTGGCCTCGTCCGACGCATCTTACATTACGGGCGAGGAGATTCACGTAGACGGGGGAATGGGGTAGGCCATGATCGGCCAAAGAAGATCAGCCAAAAAAGAATGTTCTCTACTCATCAAAAAAGGAGATACGACCATGAAAACCTTCGTTCTGCACACCACTCGCGGCATCCTCAATCCGAAGACTCTGGAGGAAGCACGCACATTGCATAACGGTTTCGTGACGGAGGGTCCGCAGCCAGGGATCGAGATCGCGCGTTCGCTCGGCGATATCAGCCACAACCTGTACACACCTGCGGAGGGCCTGGGGAGTCTGTCAGGCGCGAAGCTAGGCGAACTACTCTTCATCGATTACTGGACCGATCTGGGCGGCATGGAGACCTTCTTCTCCAATCCGTTCGCACAGGAGGCGGGTGACCGTCTGTTTTCGTCACGAGAGGAATCGGAGTGGACGCCAGCGCGCGACGCATTCACGTTTCATGTCCCGGCCACGTCCGGCACGCCTGCGCGGTTCGTCGGGATGCTACGTACGCCGGTGAACTCCGCCGAGGATGTGACCGCTGCCCTCGCGAAGCTCGTCTCGACGAACCTTGGCGCGTCGCGGAGGCGTGGACAGCTCTCTCACAGTCTTTTCGCCAGGCACGCCGCTGTTATGGCAGCCAGGCCAGCTTCGAACGGGCGCCGCAGCGGAGGCGTGAGCGTTGCAGCACCGACGGAGCCGGTGGAGATCCTCGCCGTCGATTTTTGGTCAACGCTCGAAGGACTGAAAGAGCATTACAGCGACGCGACAGTAACACGCGGGTTCGACGAGGTGTTGGCCGGACCGGCGGTGTCGGTTTGGGAGCAGGTGAGCGGTTTCTCCGAGTGGTGATTCACTCCGAGGTCGACAGACAGGGCTGGTTGCAGGTGTTGCTCTCGACCGTAGAGTCGCATTAGGCCCTTGAGTATGAATGGACCGGGTTACAACGCTCGGTTATGGGGAGTAAGCAAAGTCGAACGCTCTTCTCAGGCCCATTCACACTTTCCGTAACGTCCACAGCGTCTCTGATCCCGCCGCGTGCCGAGCGTGTGCATTCTCTGCTGACGGTACCGTCAGCAGAGAATGCACACGCTCGGAAGAGTAACATCGCGAACGTTCCTGACACGTTATTTTCTTCTCCCCATAAGTTAGCGTTGTAACCCGGTCCATTCATACTCGAGGGCCTATTTGCGGCCAGGAGATACGCTAGTAGTCTGGAAACTGGATCGGGCAGGACGTTCGCTTACGCATCTGATCGAGCTGCTCAAGAGCCTCAAAGAGCGTGGCATCGAGTTCATCAGCCTTACGGAACAGATCGATACCACCACCCCAGGCGGCAAACTCATCTTCCATCTGATGGGAGCGCTGGCCGAATTTGAGCGCGATCTGATTCGTGAGCGTACCAACGCCGGGTTAGCAGCGGCCAAGGCGAGAGGACGTGTCGGTGGGCGGCCCAGAAAGCTCAAGACCAACGGGAAAGTGGCGCTGGCTCGGCGGATGTTTGCTGACCAGAGTCATTCGATCCCGGAAATTTGTGCGGCCCTTGGGATCTCTCGTGCTACTTTATATCGCTATGTCAGAGAAGCGAAAGAGGCGTCGAGTTCATCGGGCTCATGAGCGAGATGTGCTCTCCATTTCCCAGAGACTTTTCCCTCATGAAGAGATGGTCATTCCTAGCCCTTGATACGACATGGAATTATCAAGAAATTACGACATAGAATTTTGTAATTTACAACCAGATGGCTCTTGCACATCAGTAGACGGTGCAGAAGATGAACGCATCCGGCTCGCCCGCGGGAGAACAGGCCGGATATCAGTAGGTGGTGTGCCCAGAATGGGACGGTAGCGCAGAGCGCTGCGCGGCGTTGACATAGCCTGGCCCTCCTCATGGAAGAGAATAGAAACGACACGACGAAACGAAAGAACGGGGAGGCACCCAGCTATCTGCCAAAAACGGCTCTCAGGCGGGATACTCCTCCTTCCCACCTAAGAGCCTATCGATGCTTCATTGGATCGAGCACAGCCTGGCTGAACGCCAGGCATCAGGCATAGGCATTGTCCTCCTTCTCTTTCCTCTTACTCATTACTTATAGTTGTCATTGGCCCCAGGGTCACCGCTCTCGCCTGAGCTCGAAGCGCGAGCCTACGCCAGAGCGGTTGACCGGTGCCTCAGGTGGCCGCGCGGCCGGGGAACACGATGTGTTCGATAGACGGGTCTCCCTCCCTCGTGGAGCATTTCGCCGCTCTCCTGCAGGTACAGGCGCTGGAAAAGCTTTCTGGCCCGCGTCAGCCGTTGGCGAACCGTGGCTTCGCGCACATCCAGCATACGGGCAACCTCTTTGGTCGAGAAGCCAGCGACGATCGTCAGGAATAACGGAAGACGCAGCGTTTCTGGCAGGTGTGCCAGGCAACGCTGGATGAGATCGCGTTCAGCGACACGTGCTCCTGGATCGTCGGCCCCCTGAATCTCCTCCTGAGGGGCTATCGGCATCTCCTCTGCCTGTCCTCTCAGCCTTCCAGCATCGTGTTCACCCTGCCATTCAGAAAAGAGCACGATCTGAGTGCCTCGTTGGCGGCGCCAATACATCCGTGTCGTATTCACCGCAATGTGTAACAACCAGGCTTTGGCTTGAAACTGTGGTCCGCTCACTGCGCGGGCTGCGTCAATGCCGCGGAAAGCCAGCAAAAACGTTTCCTGGGTCAAGTCCTGGCTCTCTTCCCAGCGGCCGGTCAAGCCATAGATGACATGGAAGACGAGCTTGCCGTAGTGTTCAATCAGCTCCTCAATGGCCTGAGCCGCCTGAGGAAGAGCGCGTGTTTCCACTGGTGAACCTCGCTTTTGCGGGTGGATGCCCGCCTCTCTTTATACAGATGCCAAAAAAGACGCTCGTGTGACACAACAGACAAGGAGAACCGCGCCTCTTTTTCTGAGCAAGACGTCATGGTCGGAGTGAAATACGAAGGAGTACGAGGCAAATAGTAAGAGAGGAAAAGCCGTTCCATTGGCTTCCCATGGGCTTTCATTAAGAAGAGTATACCAGAAAATGCGCCCAAAATCTAGATCTGGACGACGTGGCCGGCCCTTTTCAGGCAAATTTAATCTTCAACATGGCTCTCCGCACATCTCCTTCTTGTTCAGGTACATCCCTGCTAACATTATCGCATTGAACTAAGGAGGGAGTATACTAAGCAAGCACTGTTTCACCAAAGCTGTGTATGAACCTAATTCCTGGCGCGTTTGTATCATAAAACTTGTCCATGCTGGCTTGAGAGGCGCTTTCAGCAGATTGGCATCTCTCATAAAATGAATCTTACGCAACCTTGCTGATCAAGGATGTGGTATATCGAGGAATTGAACATTTTTTCACGTTTGTATGGTTTTTTCGAGGACCTAAAGACATTCCATGATCATTTTTCCCGACCTTCCCAATGTCGAAGTGGAGGGAGTAGAGGGAGCCGAGGAGATCACTCTGACCCTACATACGACCTCCCCAACAGCCTCTTGCCCCTCATGTGGAACCGCATCTTCGCGCATCCAAAGTCGCTATACGCGGACGCTGCGCGATCTTCCCTCCGTTGGGCATCCCATCCGTCTCATCATGCATGTCCGTCGTTTTTTCTGCAAAAAGAGTACCTGTGCTCAAAAGATCTTCGTTGAACGACTTCCTTCGCTCTGCCATCCTCATGCCCAACGCACCAAACGGCTACAGGAAGCGCTCTGTCAGCTTGGATTCAGAGGAGGAGGTCAGGCAGGAGCCGATGTGGGAAGCGATCTGGGCATCAGCGGGAGTCGCGATACGATCTTGCGTTTGGTTCGCCGCTCTCCACAGCCAGCCATATCGGAGCCGCGAATCATTGGCTTAGACGACTGGGCGCACAAGCGCCGACTGCGCTATGGGACGCTGATCTGTGACCTGGAGCGCAGCCAACCCATTGATTTGCTCCCAGACCGTTCGGTGGAGACCGTCTCAGTTTGGTTGAAGAAGCATCCCTCTATTGAGATTGTCAGCCGTGATGGTTCATCGGAATATGCTTCAGCCATTAAGAAAGGTGCTCCACAGGCTCGACAGGTGAGCGACCGCTGGCATCTGATCAAGAATCTGGCCGCATGTGTCTCGGTGCAGATCGCTCAGACGTTTGCCCAACTGCGTCGTGCAAAAGAACAGCGTCCTGCCCAAACGCAAGCCGTCCAACAGGCGCAACAGGCCCGCCAAGCCGAGCGAATGGCTCGGTATGAACACATCTTGGAACTGCAAAAACAAGGGATGAAGAGCGGTGAGATTGCCAGGACGCTCTCATATGAGCCAGCGAACTCTTCAACGGTGGATCGCTACTGGAAACATCCCCTATGCTCACAGGAAACGACAACGAGCACGTCTCATTGATCCCTACAAGACCTACCTCTTGAAGCGCTGGTACCAGGGGTGTCACAAGGGAGCACAACTGGAAAGGGAACTGAGAGCAAAAGGGTACAAAGGATCGCAACACGGGATATATCGTTATCTAGAGACGTTGAAAACATCGACCCAGGCTTCCTCCAAGCACAAAAGTGCATCGATCCTGGCTTCCTCGATCCAGTCCAATCCGCTCTTAACTCTCTCAGCATCACAGGCCACCTGGCTTTTTTTCCGTAAGGAAGAGGATTTGAAAGCTGAAGAGCAGGAGACGCTCCAACAACTGAGACAAGCGAGCCCACACCTGGAAACTACTTATCAGCTGGTAAAAGAGTTTCTGCATATGGTGCGTGAGCGCACGGAGGAACAGCTTGATGCTTGGTTGGGAGCAGTGCAAGCCAGTCATCTCAAAGCTTTTCAAACCTTTGTTACGGGGGTACAAAAAGATAAAGATGCAGTACTTGCGGGATTAACCATCTCTTGGAGCAACGATTACGTTGCATAATGCACCTCGTCACTTGGATCAGTATCAATGCGATTCAGCCAGCGATTGTTGCTCCTCCTGGGGAGGAGAAAAAAGACAGGATCCACGATCATTGTAGCACACCCCGGCAATGCGCCCCTGGCGATACCAGCGCCAAATGGTTTGAGCGGAGACGCCGTGACGTTGGGCTAGTTCTTCGGCGGCCAGCATGCCCAGGGTTCGCAAGCGTGCATACCGATCTGCAAGACCGTGGTGACGACGCAGTTGATAGACATGGATGCTCTGAAAGAGGAGTCCATCAAAGGTACGATAGCCTTGCTGATTTAACTGCTCAGCCACCTGGGCATCGGTATATTCATTGAGCAAGCGATCGATGGCTGCCAGGGTCTCGGGAGCCGTCAAACGCGAGTGAGCAAAGGGTGGAGGCAATGGGACGGTGATGGTCTGTGTCGCGCCCCCCTTGAAGCGAAGATGCGCGACAATCTGATCAGCTTTGAAGACCGTCACATCTTCAATCAGCAGGCGAACCGCACGTTTGCGTTGGCGCACGGAGGTTTTGGGAGCATCCCAGAACTGGCGAAAGCGTTCTGGGACCTCCTCGATCTCCGCACGCTCTTCTGCGCTCACCTGGTGCTGATCACTTCGGTTGTACTGCTCTTCGATGGCGCGGGCTGCTTCCAACTCACGCAGCTTTGCATTCCACTCTACTTCTAACACAGTCGCCACTAGGCGGTTGTCAGGATCCACTTTCAAGGAGCGGCGTTGCGCCAGATCGGCTTCATATTGGGCGCGTTCTACGCGGCCGTTGCCGCAAGCGCTGCGCTTCTGCCGCTCGGCTCACTATCTCATCTTGCACTGCTATCGTCAGCGCTACTGCTTCTGGGGTCACCCGCTCTCCCAGAAGCGCTCCAATCGCTCGATCCAGGCCAGAACCAGGAATGCGTTGACAGGGGTGCTCGCCCTGTTCAATACTTTTGTGCTGACAGAGATAATCGGGCACGATGCGCCGACCGCCGCGCTGATGATAGCGCACCGTCATGCGTTCTCCGCACTTGCCGCAGATGATGAGCCCCTGTAAGAGCGCCGGTCCCTCCCGTGGCGGAGAAAAACGCTGGGGAGCATACGCTTGACTATTCACTGCAAGTTGCGCCTCGTTTCTCTCGTAGTCCTCGAAGGCGAATGTACCCCACATGGGCATTCTTCACAAGAGCGAACCATTCTGAGCGAGGCACATCGGCAATATGAACTTTTCCATCGGCGGTCTTTGTCGAGCGCGTACGTCCAAAAACAGAGGCTCCTGCAGAGGCCGGGTGGTGCAGCACCCGCAGCACATCATGGTGCTCGATCTCTCCCCACACAATTTCTCCTTGATGCGGCCCGCACCGCACCCGCCGCGGAAAAAGCAGATGCTCCTGGTGAAAGTGGCGAACCGTCGTAAAAGCCGATCCGGTGTGTTCAAAGCGGTGAAAGACCTCCCGAATGGTGGCTTGTACGCGGCCCCATTGGGGTCCAGAACAACGGTGTCGGGATCGCGTGTAACACAACCCCATGGGCAAGACGAGTTTGAGGGCTCCACGTCGTGCTTTGTTGAGAATCCCCCCTTGCAGACGGGCACGCAGCACAAAAAGCTCAGCCTCTGACATGGTGCCTTTCAAACCGAGCAAAAGACGGTCATTGAACGTAGAGGGATCATAGAGCCCCTCTTCATCCAAAATCAAGGTGTGGGTGAGCGCACAAATCTCCAGGAGATGGTGCCAATCGCTCGAGTTGCGTGCGAGCCGGGAGACTTCCAGCCCCAGGACCAGCCCGACTTGCCCAAGTCCGACTTCGGCAACGAGCCGCTGGAAGCCCAGGCGGTCGGCAGTGGAAGCTCCCGAGTGGCCCAGATCTTGATCAATCACGACAATGCGCTCGTCCGCCCATCCGAGCGCCAGAGCTCGCTCACGCAATGCATATTGGCGGGAGGTACTTTCCGTGTTCTCTAACACTTGTTGCAGAGTACTTTGACGCACATACAAACAAGCCAGACGGGTAAGATGATGAGCTGTCACATGCTGAAGCATATCAGTGATCCCGCCTTTCGGTGAGTCTGCTTCTCCTTGAGAAACTGCGTGAGCTGTTGCACGTCACTAAAACGTAGCACAGCTTTGCCAGCAGCAACAACCACAAAAGGATCAGGAAGGGCGAGATTCGTCCAGGCCAGTGGCATAGAGCGGACCTGTTGTGTCTGAGGATCAGCAAAGAACACCCGCTCTTCTCCCCAGGCAAAGCGCTGTGAGAGCAGTAGAAAGGTGTGACCACAAAGTGATCTTACCCCGGTTTGGTAGAGTCCCCAAAGCTGAGATATACTCTATCAAATCAGGAAAGGGGTCAGCATGGCAAAAGTCCAAAAAGTCTATACACGAGAATTCAAAGAAGAAGCGGTGCGGCTTGCCCAAACCAGTGGAAAGCCGATCACGCAGGTGGCCGGCGAGCTAGGAATTTCTGACACTTCTATTCATCAATGGCGCAAGGAATTGGCTCAGCATGGCAAAGAAGCGTTTCCAGGCAGCGGACATCAAACCCCATTAGAGGAGGAAAACCGCCGACTCAAACGCGAGCTGGAGAGAGTACAACAGGAGCGCGATATCCTAAAAAAAGTAGTGAGCATCTTTTCGCGGGAATCCAAATGAAATATCAGTTTATCGAACAGCAGAAGCAAGAATTTCCCGTTGTGGTCATGTGCCGAGTCCTCAACGTTTCAGAGAGTGGCTTTTATGCATGGCGTAAGCGCCCAATCTGCCAGCGCCAACGAGAAGATGCTCAACTCAGCACCCAGATTCGGCAGGTCTTTACCTCTCATCAAGGCAGATATGGGAGCCCGCGCCTGCATGCCGAGTTGAAAGACCGGGGGCAAAGCGTCTCCCGCAAACGGGTGGCTCGGCTGATGCGTGAAGCGGGACTGTGTGCCAAAGGAAAACGACATCGTGTAGTTACCACCCGCAGAGACGCTTCCCATCCTGTGGCCCCCAATCTCTTACATCGAGATTTTACGGCAACAGAACCGAACAAAAAATGGGCGACAGATATCACGTATATTCCTACTGCACAAGGCTGGCTGTATCTTGCGGTGATCCTGGACGTGTATTCACGGGCAGTCGTGGGATGGTCTATGTCGGCCTCCTGTGATGAGGAGCTGGTAGCCAAGGCTTTCCACATGGCTCTGGTTCGTCGTCGCCCTAAAGCGGGACTCCTGCATCACAGTGATCGAGGCTGCCAATACACCAGCCGCGCGTATCGTCAAAGGCTAGAGCAAGCAGGAATGGTCGTGAGCATGTCACGCAAAGGCAATTGTTGGGATAATGCCGCCATGGAATCTTTCTTTGGTTCTCTCAAAGAGGAATGTGTGGGGAGTACGATCTATTCGTCCCATGAGCAAGCCAGGCTCTCACTCTTTGAGTACCTGGAGGTCTACTACAATCGCCAGAGGCGTCATTCAACGCTCGGATACATGAGCCCGCTCATCTATGAACAGCTTAGAGAGCAACAGACAAAAAGAAACGTTTGACGTATTACACCTACTAAGGTATAATAAAAACGTAAACGTTACATTACGTAGAAACGTCTTCCATCCTCTCAGCTCCAACCGTTGAAGGCTCTACGAAAACGGGTCAAGGTCACTCTCCTACAGCAATGGGCCGGTGGAGGCCCAGGTTCAGAAGCTCAAATTGGTCAAGCGCTCGATGTTTGGACGTGCCAAGCTTCCCCTGCTCAGACAACGCTTACTCAACGCGGCCTGATCTCTCCTCTTTCCTGCCTTGTGCTCCTGTGCTACACTCGGGGAAGAAGAACAAGACCAACCATGAGGAGGTGGGGTATGACCAAACGGATCTCGAAAGGCACCTGTGCGCTTTGCCAGGGGGAGTTCAGTCGCGCGAGCATGACCAAACACCTGGAGGCATGCCAGCGCCGAGCCGCCGAGGCTGCCCGTGCCGCAGGCCACAAACCGGGGCGCACGATGAAACACTTCCATCTGGTGGTGGAAGGGCGCGATCTGCCCATGTACTGGATGCATCTGCAAGTGCGCACCGGCATCACCCTGGCCGATCTCGATGCGTTCCTCCGAGAGACCTGGCTGGAGTGTTGCGGGCACATGAGCGCCTTTGAGATCGGCGGGCAACGCTATGTCTCAGGCGCAGGTCTCTACCTTGAGGCGCAACCAGACGAACACGGCCTGCGGGTGCGGCTGGATCGCGTCTTTCATCCAGGGCTCAGTTGTCTCTACGAGTATGATTTCGGCACCACCACCGAGTTACGGTTCAAGGTGGTGGCAGAGGAAACCCGGGAAGCGACCGGCCAGTCGATCCGGCTCCTAGCCCGCAACACGCCTCCATCGATCCCTTGCGGCGTCTGCGGGAAACCGGCCACCTCCGTGTGTACCGTGTGCGTCTATGAGGAAGCGGGCTGGCTCTGTGCCGAGTGCGCCAAGACGCACGAGTGTGGGGAAGAGATGCTCTTGCCGGTGGTCAATTCTCCCCGCGTCGGCATGTGTGCGTATGGTGCTGGCTATGCCGAATGAAGGACAAAGCAAGCAGGCTCACTTAAATTGCTGAAGGGCCATTCTAGTTGACTTTTAACACTTATGCGACCTCGTCACCTTCAAGGCTATCGGTGCGCCGATCCGGCGAAGAGAAAGAAACGATCGCCACCATCGGTTCAGTGCTGGTACAACTGGCACAATGGGGTATCCCACGTGGTACGCAAATAACTGTGCCCGGCGTCATATGAATGATCTCATCTCCCAGCCTATGATCACATTCACCGGATATCACATAGAGCAATTCTTCGCAGTTAGGGTGAACATGCAAAGGGTTCCGCTTGCCTGGATAAATAGTTACCACTCCTAATGTTTGTTCTGCCCCAGGCATTTGTGCGGCTCCTATCAGCCACGTAAGGTGACCCCAACTCAGGTGATGAGTATGTTCATTGTCTGTCACGCTTCTGATCATATCGTGCTTGTTCAACTATCAGTACTCCTCTCAAGTAGTATCAGAACAATGTTGATCGTTATCAACACATCTGGCGATGAACCTTCTCGCCAGGAAATCTCCCTTCCCTCAAAGGTCTCTGCTGCCTTGACCACAGACAAAAACTAGAGGTTCATCTCTTCTGTCACGCTAGATTTTGCAATCTGCTCTATCACAGAACGGCGAACGCCCTCAATATGCTCCTCCATTAACTGCGCGGCCAGTGCCGCATCACGCATTTCGAGCGCGGAGAGAATCCGTGGCCGTTCAAGAGCCGTGCGCCTGACCACCTCCGGGTTCTGATTCGCGCCGATACGCACCAGCTGTATCTGCCGTTGCAGGCGGCCAAGGGATTCTATCAGAATCTCATTATCAGACAGGCGAGCTATAGTGCTATGAAAACGCTGATCGCTGGTACTATAACCCGGCATATCGTCTCGTTCCAGCGCCTCCTGTGTGTCATGAAGAATGGCGCGTAATAGCTCTAGATCTTCCTCTGTGAGTCTGAGGACCGCGAGGCGAGTAGCCAGCCCTTCGAGCGTCTTGCGTACCTCATAAAGATCATTAATCTGTTTGGCCGTGAACATGCGCACGAAGTTGCCTCGATAGGGACGGCGCTCCACTAGCCCTTCCTCAACCAGGGTGGCGATGGCTTCACGTAGGGGTGTTCGACTGACGGCCAGATCATTAGCGAGAGTACGTTCGTCGAGTTGCGTACCAGGAGGAATGGCACCCGACTCGATCAGTTCACGCACTTTATAATAGATGCGCCGATTCAGGGGATCATGCTCTAGTTTGCTCATCGAATTACTCTTCTCCATCTTGATACCTCATGAAAACATACCGTCCTTCATTTAACTCTTGCGTTCCATCATTATTGACCTGGTATATTGTATATTGTATATTATAACAGAGGGAAGAAGATAGAGCAATAACAAAATAGAACCCATTGCCATCACTTTAAAAGACTCAGATTTTCCCTCAAATCCGCGCTTCAAGGATCACTACCTGAAGTTGAACGCTGCTGCGGCCAGTGGTGTCTTTGGCTCTATTATCTGGACGTTCTGGCCTCCTAAATCGCATGTGATCCTTGACGAGGGTATGGATAAGGTACTTACCGGCAGTCTGACGTCCGCTCAGTTCTGTCAACAGTGAAACGATGCCTTCAAGACGGAACTCAAGCAGGGCCGCCTGTCCCAAGGGGAAGTATCTCATGTCTGCCGAGAAACTCACTGGCTCAGCCGTTTCTGAGATTTCTCGAGAATGCTAAGAGAAGAGAGAGAAGAGAAGGAAGGAAAAGAACATGGCATATCTCACCATGCTCAATGAGATGATGGCAGCCGATCTTGAACAGGCTGTCCATCAAATCAAGGGGCTAGGCATCCGATATCTTGACTTGAAAAGTCATATATTCGGCCACGCAATAGAAGATCTCGATGGAGAGAGCAGAGAGCGACTGGTTGCATTGATGGAGCACACAGGGATGGAGGTCTATTGTCTATCTTCAGTGCTCGGTCATCAACGGGTTGATATTATTGGACAGGACAGGTTTCGTGCCAACCTCCTCCAGGGAATGGAAAATCTCCTGGAGACGGCACGCATCGTTCGTCCCACCATGATTCGCCTACTTGCCTGTTGTTTGGCACCTCGTAGTGATGGAGGAAACCATCACATTCGTCTTGAACGAGAATCACCCTGGGTTTATGATGTGTACCGCGAAGTCATTGATCTCGCAGCCGGAGCCGGTATGAGCGTGACTATAGAGAACGAGCCGGATTCCATATTTTCTTCTCCTGCGGAGACACTCGGTTTCTTTGAGCGCCTGAATGCAGGTTCGAAGGCTCGCTACACCTGGGACATTCAAAATATGTGGCAGTCAGGCGTGTATCCTACGCTCGAGGTGTACAGGCAACTCAAGCCCATCATCAATTACGTGCATCTGAAAGGAGGCCGTGGATTGCCTGGTACGCCTGCTATCCTGGCTTATCGTTCCCTCCTTGAGGAGGCAAGCTGGCCTGTGCGAGAAATTACCCAACAGGTTCTCCAGGATGGTATCAGTCCGATCATTTGTCTTAACACTTCTCACGGCATGCTGGCGGAGGATGATATCCTTGCACCGCTCAAGGGGACAGCCGAACTCGCCGCTGAAGAGGCATACCGCAATGTTGTATTTCTTCGCCGCACATATAAGGAGGTTGTATGAGCTATCAACGTGACTACGAGCGAAAATTACGAGTTGGCATGGTCGGCCTGGGCAGCCATGCATACCGCAATATTCTTCCTGCGCTTCATTATTTACCTGTCAATCTGGTTGCGTTATGTGATCTCGATGCAGCTACATTGGCAAGTACAGGCAAGGAATACGAAGGGAAGGCGCTTTTTACCAGCACGAGTCAAATGTACCAGGAGATGGAACTCGATGCAGTTTTACTCTGTGTTGACCCACGGCATCATCCACAACTGGCTATAGAGGCAATGGAGGCCGGGTTGCACGTCTGGATGGAAAAGCCACCCGCAATGCGTGCATCCCAGGTACAGGAGATGCTGGATGCTTGTGGCGATCGTGTGTGCGGCGTTGGCTTTAAAAAAGCCTACATGCCCAGCACACGCAAAGCCAAAGAACTGCTAGAACACCCGGAATTTGGTGCGCTTCGCTCATTGCTTGCTGTGTACCCGATGAGTATGCCTGCAGATGGACGTGGCATTTTAGAGCGCGGCGAATATTGTAACTGGCTGGCGAACGGCTGTCATCCCTTGTCGCTCATGCTCGAGCTTGGCGGGCGCGTAAGAAGCGTGACGACGCTGCTTGGTCCCGGAGAGCAAGCTGTGGGCTGCGTGCAACTCCAATTTGTCAGCGGGGCCGTTGGTATTTTCCACCTGGCAGATGGAACGCCGCCGGGCTATAGAGTCGAACGTTATGATCTCTTTGGGGCCGGGAAGGTCATCAGTATCGAAAACAGCAGTAAAATTGCCTACCATCGTGGTATCCCGTTCAATTATAGTATGCAAAATGATTTTACAAGCTCCGGTACAGAAAGTGGTTCCGTGGTCTGGGAGGTCAATCATTGCCTGGCAACCCTGGAGAACAAAGCGCTCTTTGTTCAGGGTATCTTCGATGAACTGCTTGATTTCTGTCAGGCGGTTCTCGAGAACCGCCCGCTGCGTATTGGCAATCTCGAATTTGCCTTACACGTGATGCAAGTCTATGAAGCGGCCCTTTGTAGCAGAGGCAATCCTGTTGCAATAGAGTAGCATGTACATCTTACAAGAAGAGGGGGCCGAACTCAAATATTTCAACATTCTTGACAAGCAAACACTTTATAGTCTATACTATCGACAAATCGATTTGTGCAAATCGATTTGTCGATAGTGAACGCGTTGAATTGCCAATGAAAAGGAGGAAATTCTCAGACAAGCTTCAACTTTTTGGAAGCATCTTTTGGAAGGACATACTATCTTCCTGACGTCTTGCTGTCAGTACTGTATTACAGGATGCCCTAGAAAAACATCCGAAACATCGAAGGAGATGACTTATGCAACACGGATGCTCACTCCAGAGCAAGCAAGCTCGTATCATCACGATCCTGGCCAGGCTCAGTATACTGGCTCTTCTCACACTCGTTTCGCTGTGTTCTGTTGCCTATGACACCGGTACAGCCCACGCCCAAAATCAGAGAACGGCTAAGTCCAAGCTGCCCACGCCCTGGTGGCATCACCTGACAAACGAACGCGCTCTTGATGCTGTGCGCTATGGTTTTACATTACAGGATGTCCAGAACAATCTGGATAGTTACCAGGCGCAAGGATATCAAGTGATCAACCTGGACTGGCCCATTTCGGCTGGTCCTGTCAGTCTCTTTGGTGGCTTCTCTGCCAGCGATTATTATCATACGGACCCACGGCTAGCAGCTCCTGGCACCAATGCTGATACTGACTGGAGCAACTTTGTCACCGCCGTTCACAAGCATGGGATGGCCGTCATTTCCTGGTTCAATCCCTCGTATATCTGGACCGGGTCCCCACTTTTTAAACAGGCGGAAGCAGATGTCCAGACCTATGGCCCGGTGCGCGCCAATCAGCCAGCCACGAGTCCCGCGCGCTACTTCGAATGGCAATTGGGCGCGGGCAGCGTCAACAAGCCCTGCGATACCTGCGCAAGCTCGTATCTTAGTAGGCGCTGGGTCACTGATGCAAACGCCAGCTACCAGGGGCAGACAGTGAGCTATTACGGCGTATGGTCTGACCAGCCTTCCGGCGATTATGCTTCCAGTGAGTGGCAAAGTTATATTACAGGAGCCCTCAAGCACTGGATGGATACTGGGATCGATGGCTTTATTTTTGACGCGTCCCCTTTATATCTGAACTGTAACGCAAGTTGTGTGAAGAATGTGCTCGTTGCGACGGTCCATTCTTACAGTAATCGCGTGGCCTTTGGTGAGCTCCCCACGAACACCAGTGCGATCAGCAATTACGGCTTTGATGGGTCCGAAAACACCAGTTTTTCGGCCAACAAGCCATGGAGTGACGCGATCACTACGCAGAACCCCTCCAGTATTGAGAGTTCTTCTACGCTCTCTGAGCGAGATGCACTTGTCGCTCTAGGGGGAACATCCGTAGAAGCGCTTAATCCGGGTGTATTGAACAATGATCAGGAAAACTTACTCGCTGCTGCCACCACTGTTGCTACAGGCAATTATCTAGTGGTGAAGGATACGACCTCGACTTCGGACGGTGATGGCTCGCAGTTTGGCGACTTTGGCACCTGGCCGAACAGCAGTAGTGCGCCGAAGCTCAAAGCGATCACTGATGCAGTACAGAACAATGCTGCACTGGATCTCTCCGGTATCCGCGAGCAGTTACCCACCAATAACAATGACAAATACTACGCCTTCCTACGCATCAGTCCTGATGGTTCAAATGACGCGCTCATTATCCTGAATTATCAGAGCAGTCAGCAAACCATCACGGTGAATCTCGCTGGCTCCAACCTGAATACCTCGCAAAAGCCTATCGATCTGCTCAATGGTGGCCATGGGCCACAAATCACCTCAAACAGTTATACTGTGACGCTCCCTGCCTGGGGCTATGCTTTCTACGGGGTGAAGTAGTCAATGCCCTGAAAAGTGAGCGCTGGGAACCTGATCACCATTGATGATACAAACAGCGGCTGGAGTTGGAACGGCTGATACGAGTATGCTGACGCGAATTGTCTGGGGCAAACAGCACCTGGCAATGCGGTCGCAGGTGACTATGGGCAATACACATTCACTGGCACCTCAGTGCAACTCTCTACCTGGAAAGGTCCCAACGGTGGCAATGTTCAAATCTATCTGGACGGCACCTCACAAGGGATCTTTAGTGAGCACAATGCCAGTGACATCTACAATCAGCAACTCTTCAGCGCCTCCAACCTTGCCACAAGCAGTCATACAATCAAAGTGGTCGCGCAGGACACCAATTGGAGTATGGTAGACTACCTGACCTATAGCTCCGGTGGTGGCACATTGAACGGCGCGGAGGCTTCTCCAGCGAGTACTGGGAATGTGACATTACAAGCGGCTACGCTCCAATAAGGCCCAGAGAAGAAAGGACACCAAAGCGCGCGGGGTGGCTTGCCACCCCGCGCGCTTTGGTGTCCTTTCTTCTAAAGAGAACGTAGCAAATGCTCTACCTCAGCGCGGTAAGGGAGGCCGGACTGCGCTCCAGGCCGCGTTACTTTTAAGGCACTGGCAAAAACGGCAAAGCGAAGCGCCGCAGCAGGTGGCTGTCCCTCCAACAACGCCACCGTGAAGGCACCAACAAAACAGTCACCCGCTGCCGTTGTATCGACCACCTGCATCTGGGGAGGCTCCTGGCGCAGCACCTCGCTCTCACCCGTCTCGTCTTTGTGCGCGAGAAGAGCGCCCTGTGCTCCCAACGTGATCACAACCCTGGGTATACCCCGTTCGTGCAACTTCACCGCGAGCTGGCTCGCCTCTTGTGGGGTCTGAGGAACAGGGGAAACCGCTGATGCGCCAGCCAGCGTATCGCGTAGAAAACTGGCTTCAACTTCGTTCAGCACCAGCACATGCAGTTGGCGTAGCGTTTCCAGGGGCAGTGCGTGCACCGGCGCAAGATTGAGTACCACGGGTATCCCGATCTGGTGAGCGGCAGCCACGAGCTTTACAACGGTTTCCAGAGGAATTTCCAGTTGGAGGATAAGCGCCTGCACATGGGGAAGGGTTGCCAGAA
>Ga0209647_1001158_pt1 | contig 22982 bp, 20 predicted proteins | sample GraSoi_2013_60cm_FD_185827 | JGI IMG/M metagenome (GOLD analysis project Ga0209647, IMG submission 185827) | Grasslands soil microbial communities from the Angelo Coastal Reserve, California, USA - Sample 9_17_2013_60cm (SPAdes) (version 2) | ecosystem: Environmental > Terrestrial > Soil >... | reverse complement strand
AGTGGGAGTCTTCGCCTCGACCGCTGGCCTGATCGGCGTGACATATGGTTTAATCGAGGCAGGCCGCACTGGCTGGGGCGACGCCAGCGCGCTGATTCCCATCAGTGGTGGACTCGTGCTGCTGGTTGGCTTCTTCCTCTGGGAAGGCTGGCTCAGCCGGCGACCTGGCGGCCAGCCGCTGGTTGATCTCGCGCTGTTCCGCTCAGCGTCGTTCACCTGGGGTGTGATCCTGCTGGCGCTTTTGGTCCTCGCCATGACGGGCGTGCTCTTTACGTTGCCGCAATACTTCCAGGGCGTGCTGGGAACGGATGCGATGGGCTCCGGGCTGCGGCTGCTGCCTTTGATCGCTGGCCTCGTGGCGGGGGCCGTGCCGGCGGACCGTATCGCGCGTGTGTTGGGAGCGAAGATCACCGTCGCAATCGGTTTCGCACTAGTGGCCGCCGGCATGCTCATCGGCGCTTCCACCGGCGTCGGGTCCAGCGTCGGCTTCGTCGCGGCGTGGATGGCGGTGGTCGGCGCTGGCATGGGGCTCACCCTGGCGACCGTCGCCACGGGGGCACTCTCGGAGCTGTCGCCAGAGCGCAGTGGCGTGGGATCTGCCGTGCTGCAGGCCCTGCAGAAGACGGGAGGGCCGTTCGGGGCGGCGATCCTGGGCAGCGTGCTCAGCACTAACTATCAGGCGCAGCTGAACCTCGCGCAGTTGCCGCCGGCGGCAGCGGGCGTCGTCAAAGAGAGCCTGTTCGGCGGGCTGGCGGTGGCGCAGCAGCTTGGCTCGGCACAACTGCTCGCAACGGTGCGCGCAGCCTTCGTCCACGGGATGGACGTGTCGCTCATGGTGGCCGCTAGCGTCGCCGCGGGAGGCATCGTGCTCACACTGCTCTTCCTGCCGGCACGGGCCGCCGCCAAAGCCGGTGGGGCGACACCACCGCTTGTACAGGAGAAACCGCTTGTTATCACAGGATGATCGTCCAGCGCTCGGACTGCGCGAGCGCAAGAAAGCCAAGACGCGTGCCGCCATCCAGCGGCACGCGCTGCGGCTTTTCCGCGAGCAGGGGTACGAGGCGACGACAGTCAGCCAGATCGCCGAAGCGGCGGAGATTTCGCCGAGCACGTTCTTCCGCTACTTCCCGACCAAGGAAGATGTCGTGCTCTACGATTATACCGATCCCCTGTTGATCGCGGCGTTTGCAGAGCAGCCGCCCGAGCTAAGCCCGATCCAGGCCTTGCGCGGCGCGATGCGCGAGGTGTTCACACGGTTGCCCCCCGAGGAGTTTGCGCAGCAGTGGGAGCGCGGGCGGCTGATGCTCGACGTGCCGGAGCTGCGTATGCGCATGCTGGACCAGCTTGGCGATGGACTCCAGTTGATGTCTGAGCTGCTCGCCAAGCGCCTTGGGCGCAGCGTAGACGACCTTGCCATACGCGCCTTCTCCGGCGCCGTGCTAGGAGTGCTGACGGCGGCGATATTCACCGCCATCGCCAAGCCTGACGCCAACATACTCGCGCTGATGGATGAAAGCCTGGCATATCTGGAGGCGGGCCTGCCATTGTGACTGCCGGGCGCGGGAAGCGGGGGAAGGAGTGCGCGCGTGAGAGCCGCCGGAACGTTCGTGGGAGTCGGCGAGTGGCTCGACCGGCGCGCGCAACTCTCCGCCGATCGTGTCGCGCTGGTGGACGTCGCGACCGGCGCACGCCTTTCGTATCGTGCGCTCAACAGCCGCGCCCACGCGCTGGCGGCGCTGCTCTCACAGAAGGATGGCATTCGCGCCGGCGACCGCGTGGCGGTGCTGGCGGCCAAATGCCCAGAGTATCTAGACGTGTTGTTCGCCAGTGCGCTGCTCGGCGCCACGCTGGTGCCATTGAACTGGCGGTTGACGGTCCCCGAGCTGGGGCGATCCTCGCGGACTGCGAGCCAGCGCTGTTGCTCCACGACGAGACGTGTCGAACACTCGCCGTCGCCGCGGTCGGCGTGCCTGGCGGGCCACCCCTGCTGGCGATGTCCGCGTTTCCCGGCGCGAGCAGCGATCCATCCGCGCGTGTCGTCCCGTACGCCACGCGCGACGGTGAAGAGATCGCGCTGATGCTCTACACCTCCGGCACGACCGGGGCGCCCCAGGGCGCGCTGCTCTCGCACCGCATGCTGACGTGGAACGCCATCAACACGCAGGTCTCCTGGGGGCTACGCGAAAGCGACGTGGCGCCCATCTTTGCGCCGTTCTTCCATGCCGGCGGCCTCAACGTGCTGACCACGCCGCTCTACCATCTCGGCGGCACGGTGGTGCTGCTGCGGGACACCAGCCCGCGGCGGTGCTGCGTGCCATCGCGGCCGAGCGCTGCACGCTGGTCTTCGCCGTGCCGACAGTCTTTCAGCAATTGCTGGAATCCCCCGAGTTTGCCACCGCGGACCTTACGTCGGTGCGCTTCTGCATCGCCGGTGGGTCGTCGTGTCCGCTGCCGATCATCCAGGGCTTTGCTGCACGCGGCGTGGAGTTTCGCCAGGGCTACGGTCTGACCGAGGTCGGCGTCAATTGCTTCAGCCTCGCCCCCGAGGATGCGCTGCGCAAAGCCGGCTCGGTCGGTCGTCCTGTGTTCCATTCGCGGGCGCGCATCGTGGACGACGACGATCGCGACGTGCCGGACGGCAAGGTGGGTGAGCTTGCGTTCGCCGGCCCGCACGTCTGCTCCGGCTATTGGCGCCGGCCCGAGGCCACCGCGGAGGCGCTGCGTGGCGGCTGGTGGCACACCGGCGATCTCGTGCGGCGCGACGACGAGGACTACTATTACATCGTCGGCCGCCGGAAGGACATGTTCATCAGCGGCGGCGAGAACGTCTATCCCGCCGAGGTCGAAGGTGTGCTCGCCGGGCATGCGGGCATCGCGGAGGTGGCGGTGCTTGGCCGGCCAGACGCCCGCTGGGGCGAGGTGGGTCTTGCGGTAGTGGTGCCGCGCCGTCCCGGCGCGCTGACGGCGGAAGAGGTGCTCGCCTTCTGCGACGGCCGCCTGGCGCGGTACACGATTCCCAAGGCGGTCGTCTTCGCCCCAGCCCTGCCGCGCAACGCCATGGGCAAGGTCGTCAAGGCCGAGCTGTACGCCCACTACGTCGCGCCGCTGGCGGCAGTGGAGGCGGTGGACGCCACGCGAGCCGGCGACTAGCACGGACGTTTCAGCCGCAGCGCCTTGCCGGTGCGCTCACCGGCTGCGCGCTATACTGGTTCGCGCTGGGCAAGCGCGGCAGTGAACTGCCGGCGCGCGGAAAGTTGGGGGTTGAAGCCGTGCCCCGGCGCGTCTGCCAACACCCCAGGTCACATCGGCATCACAGGATTCCCCGCGCGCTGACGGCCGCCCGCCGGTCCTCGCGCTCAGCCTTTCCTTGGCAACGCACTGCTGCCGATAGCCTGCGGCAAGAGCGCGACGCAGCGAGCACCCGGCTTAGCCGCCCCCGCCTCCGCCCCCGAGGATCGGCGTCCGCGTGCGGCCCTGGCCGGCGATCCCCGGCTCCGTCATCGCGCGCGGCTTGAGAATCTCCTCCAGGTCCGCCTCCGGCAACAGATTGCGCTCGCGCACGATATCGCGGATGTCGCGCCCCGACTCAATCTGTTCCTTGGCAATGGCCGCCGAGGCTTCGTAGCCGATGTAGGGCGCCAGGGCCGTGACCAGGCTCGCGCTCTTGTACGCATAGTCCTCGCAGCGCTCGCGATTCGCCACGATGCCGTTGACGCAGCGGGTGGTGAACGTATCGACGGCGTTTTTGATGATCGTGAGCGGCCACAGCAGATTGTGGATGATGACGGGCATCATCACGTTGAGCTCGAGCTGGCCAGCCTGCGCCGCATAGCTGACGGTCGTGTCGTGCCCCAGCACCTGGAAACAGACCTGGTTCAGCATCTCCGCCATCGAGGGATTGACCTTGCCGGGCATGATCGAGGAGCCTGGCTGCACCGCCGGCAGCACGATCTCGTAGAGGCCTGTGCTCGGCCCCGAGGCCAGCAGGCGCAGGTCGTTGGCGATCTTGGTCAGGTCCAGCGCGAGCACGCGCAGCGCACCCGAAACGTCCGCGAACGGCGCCATGTCTGGCGCGATCTGTACCAGCATCTCGGCGTTGCGGAAGCCAAAGCCGGTCATCTCGCGCAGGTGCCGGACGACGCCGGCGATATAGGCCGGCTCGGCGTTGAGGCCCGTGCCCACCGCGGTGCCGCCAATGTTCAGCTCTAACAGCGCCTCGCTAGCATGCTGCAGCCGCGCGATGGCGCGCTGCACCGTGAGTGCGTAGGCGGCGAACTCCTGGCCCAGGCGAATCGGCGTCGCGTCCTGCAAGTGCGTGCGGCCAGACTTGACGATGTCGTCGAACTCCGTGCCCTTTGCCGCCAACGCCTGACGGAGGCGTTCCAGCGCCGGCACCGTCTCACGCACCATCAGCAATGTGGCGACGCGCATCGCCGTCGGAAAGGTGTCGTTGGTGGACTGCGCCATGTTGACGTGGTCGTTGGGATGGACCAGCGCGTAGTCTCCGCGCCTGCCGCCCAACAGCTCGATGGCGCGGTTCGCCAGCACTTCGTTGGCGTTCATGTTGTGCGAGGTGCCGGCGCCCGCCTGATACACGTCCACGACGAAGTGGTCGTGCCAGTCACCGGCGAGAATCTCGTCCGCCGCGCGCACGATCACTCCCGCCAGCCGCTCATCCAGGCGGCCGGTTTCCTGGTTTGCCAACGCCGCCGCCTTTTTCACGAGCACGGTCGCGCGGATCATTGCCGGGTGCGCATGCATCCCGCTGATAGGATAGTTTTCGACGGCGCGCTGCGTCTGCGCGCCGTAGAGCGCCCCAGCGGGCACGGCGACGTCGCCGAGGGAATCATGTTCCATGCGTGTCGCCGCACGGGAGTCGTCCTGCGTCATTGGATGGCACCCTCCAGGCGGAGCCGCGCGAAGCAAGTGAAACGCCCACTGCGGATAGTACCACGACCTTACAGCCGCCGGCAGCCGCAGCCTTGCCGGCGTGGCGCGCGGCATGCCACAATGCGCTACGGAGGCGACTTGGATCGCGGCCGCAGGCAGTCACGGGGCCTTGAAAGCGAGGACGACGATGTTCTTCCGGCTCACCGACGAGCAGCAGGAGATACAGCGCCTGGTGCGCAAGTTCGCGCAGCAGGAGATTGCTCCCCAGGCCGAGCGCTGGGACGAAGAGGCGCACTTTCCGCGCGAGATCTTGCGGCCGCTGGCCGAGCTGAGTCTGGCGGGCCTGCTGGTTCCCGAGGACGCTGGCGGCTCAGATCTCTCACGTCTGACGGGCGCGGTGATTTACGAAGAGCTCGGCAAAGCCGATATGTCCACCGGCGTCTGGCTCTCCGTCCACAATATGGTTGCTGGCCTCATCAGCAAATTCGGCAACGACGAGCAGCGCGGGCGCTGGCTGCCAGGGCTGACCGCGGGGGAGCTGCTGGGGGCGTTCTCCCTGAGCGAGGCGCACGCCGGCTCAGACGCCGCGAACGTCCGCGCCACCGCGGTGCGCGACGGCGGCGACTATGTGCTCAACGGCACCAAGTTCTGGGTCAGCAGCGCCGGCGTGGCCGATCTCTATGCCGTCATGCTGCGCACCAACGAGAAATCGCGCTCGCGTGGTATCTCGACCTTCATCGTCGAGAAAGACACCAAAGGGTTCAGTATCGGCAAGCGCGAGCGCAAGATGGGGCTGCATGCCAGCCCAACCGGTGAGTTGATCTTCGACCAGTGCCGAGTGCCGGCGGCCAATCTGCTCGGAGCGGAAGGCGACGGGCTACGCATCGCGCTCTCCTCACTCGACGGCGGCCGCATCAATATCGGCGCCATTACCACTGGCGTCGCCCAGGCGGCGCTCGATGTCGCCGTGCGCTACAGCCAGGAGCGCCAGGCATTCGGCAAGCCGATCGGCGCGTTCGAGGGGCTGCAATTCATGCTCGCCGACATGGCTATCAAGGTGCACGCCGCGCGGCTGCTGGTCTATGAAGCGGCGTTCACGATGGACGAGGGCGATCCGGCGACGAGCATGCACGCCTCGATGGCCAAGTGCTTCGCAACCGACGCCGCCATGGACGTCACAACCGACGCGGTGCAGGTGCTCGGCGGCGCGGGCTACGTCCGCGACTGGCCCGTCGAGCGTGCCATGCGCGACGTGAAGGCGGCGCAGATCTTCGAGGGCACCAACCAGATTCAGCGCCTCGTCATCGCGCGCGCGCTGCTCGGCGATGTCGCGTCCGTGCTCTAGGGCTTTTCGACAGGCAGCGGCACCTTGGGTATGGTCGTTCGGCAGTTGCGCACGCCCGCCAGACGATTGGGGCACCCTCGACATCTCTGCTGGAGTGGCCGGCCCGGCGCAGTCCCTCCGCACCTCAGGCATCGCCGCCTTCATCCCTTTGGTGGGCGCGCTCGAGCTGTTCCGAGAGGGCACCGTACTGACCACTGACCGGACGGGGTTCGTTGCGCACCTGGCCGTTCGCCCTGCGTGCGGATTGTGCGCGGGCGAGCAAGGCGCTATAATGGCGAGGCGGGGCGGGGGATGTGCATCGAGGGCGGATGCCGCGAGACTGCCGCGCGCGGAGAGCCGCGACTATGACTACAGAGCCAATCCCCGCCAGCCTCTCACTCGATGCTGCGACCTACTTCGCGCAGCTTCGGCGTGACAACGAGCGTCTGCAAGCACGCAATATACAGCTGGAAGAGCAGGTGCGCGCCCTCATCGTGTTGCAGGGCATCGCCAACACCCTCACAGCCGAGCTTAATCTGACGCCGCTCTTGCATCGCGTGGCCATCGCCGCTCTCCGCCTCACCGCGGCCCAGGCCAGCGCCGTCTACCTGGTGGATCCGTCGCGCACCGCGCTCGTGGTGGAGGCCGTCGAGACGCTGGAGACCGCTGAGGACAGCGGCCGCTTCAACGCGACCGGTGGCTTTACCGGCTCGCATCCCGGCTCGCCACTCGATGAGCTCTTCGGCGCCGGCAAGCCGCGCATCCCCTTTTCCGATGCGGTGGCAGGATCGGTCGCCGCCAACGGCAAGGTGGTGCTGGTCCCGGATGCCCAAAACGATCTGCGCTTCCCGCTAAACGTGCTCGCGACCGATAGCAATGTGCTCGGCGTGCGCCCGCGTGGGCTGGTCGCCGTGCCGCTCTGGTTCAAGGGCGATGTCACGGGTGTGTTGGAGGTGGCGCAGACCGACGGCAGTGTCGGCTTCGACGCCAGCAGCCTGGACCTGATGGGCACACTCGCGGCGCAAGCGGCGACCGCCGTAGCAAATGCGCAGCTGTATCGCGGCCTGCGCACCGAGCGCGACCGTATCATCCAGACACAGGAAGATGAGCGCAAGCGGCTTGGCCGCGATCTACATGACGGACCCGCGCAGAAGCTCGCGCAAATTGCCATGTCGCTGGAGTTCGCCGAGCGGCTCGCCACGCAAGAGCCGGAGAGCGTCGTCCCAGAGCTCCGTACGATCCGGGAGATGGCGCTGAGTACCACGCGCGAAATCCGCAATCTCTTGTTCGACCTGCGCCCGCTGGTGCTCGACGCCGAAAACGGCGGACTGGTGGTGGCACTGCAGCACTTTCTGGAGCGCTTCGAGAACGCGCCCAGCGCCAGCCAGGCCCCACGCATGCACCTCAAGGCGGACTACCCCGACCGGCTCTCGCACAACGTCGAGCTGACCGTGTTCGCAATTCTCCAGGAAGCCGTCAACAACGTGCTCAAGCATGGGAATGCGCGCAATTGCTGGATCGAAGTGCATCTGCTGGATGATCGGCTGGTTGCCACGATCCGCGACGACGGCGACGGCTTCGACGTCAATCAGGTGCGGTCCGAATACGAGCACCGTGGCAGCTGGGGGCTGTTGAACATGATGGAGCGTGCTGCGCTCATCGAGGCAAAGTTCAATATCGCCTCGCAGCCCGGCGAGGGCACGGTCACCTCGCTCGTCGTACCGCGTTGACCGCATCAAAGGGCCTATGCTACACTCACGTGTAGTCTGCCGTCGTCCGCAGCCCATTTGGCCTGGCGCGCGTCCCATGCGCCGCAGGAGATGTGCGTGCCACGCGGGCGCGCCATCCGCTACGATGTACAGGGCCGTCCGCGCTGCGGGCGCCGTTCGAGTTTCACATCAAGACAGGAAGTGGATCTGTGCCTAAGGTCACCTTCGTCAACGAGAAGCGCACCGTCGAGGTGGAGCCGGGGGCGTCGCTCCGCTACGCCGCACTCGAAAACGATGTGCCCCTGTACTGCATGTGGTTTGGCGCCTCCAAATTCGCGAACTGCCACGGCAACGGCCTCTGCTGGACCGACCGTGTGCGGGTCTCGCCCGCCAACGCCATCAATCCGCGCACGCCACTCGAGATGGCCATGAACACCATCGGTACGCGCAAGAAGAACCGTGATCCGCAGGTGCGGCTCGCCTGTCAGGTGCAGGTGTTTGAGGACTGCGAAGTGCGCACGCGCTGCAAGCCGAAGCGCTAGCGCGAGCGCAGGCGCTGCCGCTCCCAACTGAGGGCGCGCCGGACTGCGGGATCATATCGCGCACAGCCGGGCTCGCGCGCGAGAGAAGGAGTTCGCCAGCATGCGTCTTGATCGCGTTCTCAGCGAAGGCGAGGCACGGGTCGCCTTGCAGCGGTTGGGCTTCGACGTGCGCGATGCGCCCGGCCGGCCGGGGCTGATCGAGGTTGCGCACTCCAAGATTGGCGGCGCGCGCACAATGACCGTCGAACAACTGACCTTTTTTGCCGAGGGCGCTGTGCTGGCGGAGCAGTTGATACGCGGAATTCCCGTGGGGGAGCTGGAGTAGGGCGGCGTGCCCATCCACTCTGGCGAGAGAGCGCCGCTCCGCTCCTGGTTGGCCGTCGCCGCGCTCACGCCCGGAGAACGAGCAGGCGACAGGTGAGGGAACTAATGGCTGGGCAGCTAGCGCGCCAGCGCGACACTCCGGCGCACGCCACCGGGCCGTGGGCGCTCGCCGCCTTCGAACCGAGCTCCGCCATCCAACCGGCCACAGTCGAACCGAGCCGCCAAAGGCAGGCGCGCCGCTATGCGCGCGAGCGCCAGCTGCTTTCCCTGCTCAATCTCGCCGTCTCGGCCCTGCCCATCGCCGTGCTGCTCGTCACGCCGCTGGGCTTTCACCTGCGCGATGCGCTGGCCCCGCTTGCCGTGCCGGAGCCGGTTCCCGGCTGGCAGACGCTACGCATCGCCGCCTACTTCGCCGTGTTCTTCGCGGCCGGGCTCGTGCTCACTCTGCCGATCTCGTACTACGCTGGCTTCGTGCTCGGCCACCGCTACCAGCTCTCGACGCAGACGCTCGGCGGCTGGGCGCTCGACCGCGTGAAGATGCTGTGTCTCTCGCTTGTGTTCGAGCTAGCCGCCGTTGAGTTCATCTACTTGCTGCTGGCGCGCTTCCCAGACTCGTGGTGGCTGTGGGCCGGTCTTGCCGCGCTGGTGTTCACGGCGCTGCTGGCCAACCTCGCGCCGGTGCTCATCTTTCCGCTCTTTGCGAAGCTGACGCCGCTGCCCGAGGGCGACGTGCGCCGGCGGGCGCTCGCGCTGGCCGGGCGTGCGCGCACGCCGGTGCGCGGCATCTATGCGATGGATGCGAGCAAACGCACGACAGCGGCCAACGCCATGGTGATGGGCCTGGGCAACACGCGCCGCATCGTCGTCACGGATACGCTGCTGGCCCACTTCACGCCCGAGGAGATCGAAGTGGTGGTGGCCCACGAGCTCGGGCATCAGGTGCACGGCGACATGCTCAAGCTGATCGTCGTCGAGACGGCGACGACGCTGGGCGGCCTGTTCGTGGTGAACCTGGTGCTGCATGCCGTCGTGGCGGGGGTGCCAGGCTACCACGGGCTCGCGGACGTGGCGACAATGCCGCTCATTGCCGCGGCGCTCGGGGTCTTTGCGTTGGTGGTGCTGCCCATCACCAACGGATTCAGCCGCCTGATCGAGCATCAGGCCGACGTGTATGCGCTCGAGACGACGCGCAACGCGCCGGCCTTCATCGGCGCGATGACGCGCCTGGCGGACCAGAATCTAGCAGAGCTGGAGCCGGCGCGCATCGTCGAGGTCTTGCTGTACAATCATCCCGCGCTCGGGCGCCGGCTGGCCTACGCGCGCCGGTTCCTCGCGGAACAGGGCGCGGGCGCGGCGTGAGCAGATGGCTGGCGTGTGCGCCTCACTCCAGCGTGCCGTGGACGATCTCCCCGCCAACCACCGTCGCGGCGACGCGCGCGCCTGCCAGCCGCTCGGGCGGCACGGCGAACAGGTCTTCTTCCAGCACGATGAAGTCTGCCAGCTTGCCCGGCGTGAGGCTGCCCTGCTGCGCCTCCTGCCCTCCGGCGTAGGCCGCGCCGACCGTATAGCCCCACAGCGCCTGCGCGAGCGTCAGCGCCTGCTCTGGCAGCCAGGGCGAGCGCTCGGGCGTGGCGTCGTCGCGGCGCACGATGGCCGCATGGAGGATGCGCAAGGGGTCGCTGGTGTCCACCGGCACGTCTGAGCCGAGGGCGAGCGAAATACCTGCCTCGCGCATCGTCTGATAGGCGTAGGAGCGGCGTGCGCGCCCGCCCCAGTGACGTTCGGCGGCGTCGCGGTCCACCACCGCATGGAAGGGCTGCACCGACGCGATCACGCCCAGGCGTGCCATGCGCGCGATATCCTCCGGCGCGGCCAGCTGTACATGTTCGAGCCGGAAGCGCGGCGCGGCGCCTGCTGCGCCGCTCGCCATGTTGTGCCGCAGCGTCGCTTCGATACCGTCCAGCGCGGTGCGCACGGCCCGGTCGCCGATGGCGTGGATGGCGACGCCGATGCCGCCCGCCGCGGCCTCCGAGACGATACGTGTGGTCTCCTCATCGCTCAGAACGAGCAGCCCGCGATCGCCTGGCCGGCCCTCGTACGACTCCAGCATTGCGGCGGTGCGCGGACCGAGCGCGCCATCCATGAACAGCTTGATGCCGGCAAAGCGCAAGAAATCGTCGCCGAAGCCAGCCTGTATGCCGAGATTGACAGCGTCGGGCAACGAGGCGCGGGGAATGTAGAGTAGCACACGCGGGGCAAGGGCGCGCTCGGCGTGCAGCCGCTGCATCAGGCGCAGACTGCGCGCATCCTCGATGTTGTGGATGCCGGTGATGCCCCGCGTGCGCATCTCGAGGAGCACGCGCCGCAGCTCGTCCAACAGTATGTCTTCGTCGGGCGGCTCGATGACGGCAGTCATCAGATTCGTCGCGCCAGGCTCGTAGAGCATGCCGGTCGGCTCGCCGGCGCCGTCGCGGGCAATGGTGCCGCCGGCGGGATCGGGCGTGGCGGCGTCGATACCGGCGCGGCGCAGCGCCTCTGAGTTGACCCACATAGCGTGGTGCGCGTGATCCCACAGGGCGACGGGGTGGTGCGGCACGGCGGTGTCGAGCGAGGCCCTGGTGGGGAAGCGACTGCCGGGCCAGAGGTTGGCATCCCAGCTCTGGCCGACAATCCAGGCGCCGCGCGGCGTCTGCTCGGCGCGCGCACGAACGCGCTCCGCCGCCGCTTCCTCACTGGGCACGCCGCGCAGCTCGACGTTGAGGCGCGCCTCGGCGAAGTGGGCCACGTGGGTGTGGGCATCGATGAAGCCAGGCAGGACGGTGCGTCCCGCCAGGTTGACGGTCTCCGTCAGCGGCCCGGCAAGTGTCGCGATCTCGTCGTCATCGCCCGCCGCCACAATGCGGCCGGAGCCACGGTCAATCGCGAGCGCCGCGACACGCGGCGTCTGTGGGTCCATCGTGTGAATCGCGCCATGCAGCGCCAGGAGTAGTGGCCGGCGACTGAGCAGCATCCGTCTCCCTCCTTCTCGTACGTTCGCGCCGACGCTCGGCACAGTTGGAGTATAGGGAGCCGCACGAGAAGGCACAAGTCTGGAACACGCGCCGGCTGGTGTCCGCGCGGCGTTTAGCGGCCCTCGCGCAGGACGCGCGTGGGCTTCGCCGTGGCCGCCGCCTCGCTCTCGATCAGCGTGCGATCCCCCTGCTCCTCGCGATAGCGGCGATAGTAGCGGGCGAAGAAGTCATTGAGCTGGCTGCGCGAGAGCTTCTTGCCGCCCTCGAAGTACTCGATGGCGACCTGCCCGAGCGTCCACGTGCCGGCGGCCGCGATGGCGCCAGAGACCAGGTCCCCACCGAAGGGCACGGCCTTCGCCGCCTCTTCGGCGAGGTAGCGCAGGGCGAGGCCGCCCGCGACGGTGGCCATCAGCTCGCGGGCGTGCCGGGCGGACAGCGGCTCGTTATACACGGCGGCGATGCGCAGCACCATGCGAATCTGGTTGCCCAGCAGGATGGGGATGTCTACCAGCGGGATCGGCTCCAGGCCGGCGGCCAGGCTCACCAGCGTCGCGGTGCGCACGATCTTCTTGGCGGCGTCGCGCCGGAACTGCGGCAGCTCGCGGCCGATGGCGAGCGCGGCGTTGGGGCTGGCCTCGATGAGCGCGGGAATCAGCTCTTCGGCGACGTTGTCGCCGTCCCGCGCGGAGATGGGGATCACGTCGGCGACGTGCAGCCGGGCCGCGGCCTCCGCGCTCACATCGTCGGCGGAGTCTCTGAGCCTGTCGGCCTTGTTGAGCGCCACGACCAGCGGCTTGTTGTCCTGCCGCACCTTCGAGATGAGCGCGTAGTCCTGCGCGCGAATGCCTTGCGTCGCATCCAGCAGATAGATGACCGCAGACGCCTCTTTATAGGCGGACTCTTGCAGATCGGGTATATGGCCGGGGGTGTCGATTAGTGTGAAGGGACCGAAGCCCCCGCGTACCAGTTGTTTGGTGGTGCCCGCTTCGGCAGAGACCGGCGAGCTATACTGCCCGCGCAGGGTGTTGAACAGGGTGGACTTGCCGGAGTTGGCCATGCCCAGGATCGCCACCTTGTGCCCAAGCTCGCCGCTGATCTCTTCCTGTGCCGCGTTCCAGTTGACGGCATCCATGAAGCTGCGCAGCGTTGAGAGAGTCGAGGGCAGCTTGACCAGTGTTGAGATCGAAAGCAGATCGCGCGGACGCAGTCTTGTCCTGCCCAGGCCCCCGCGGCCCCCGGTATTCTTCGCCACCTCGTGTCCTCCTGTGCCCGCCAGCCGTGCGCGCCGCCACGTGGCGCCAGCCATGCGCTTCGTTATAGCACGCTACAACCTGTGGCTCCAAACGGAAAGTACGCAGGGAGTATGCCATGCCCCGGCGCGCTCCCGGCGATGGGTGGTAGCGCGGCTTGGGCTGGTCCCCCGGGCGAGGCGAGCCTGCACCGGTGATACAATGCCCTGGGACCTCGCACACCAACTGACCGCCGCTCTGTCCTTCTTTGCCCGGCCAGCGGAAGCGGAGACAGTGAGCCACCAGGATGCCGACACTCTCCGGAACGCTCGAGCGTATCGTCTTTCGCAACGCGGAGACGCACTTCACGGTGGCGCGCCTGCGGCCGAACGACAGCGGGCGGCTCTTTCGAGACGACCTGGTGACGCTGGTCGGCACGTTGCCCAGCGTGAGCGTCGGCGAGGTGGTCGAGGTGACCGGCGAGTGGGAGCTGCACCCGCAGCACGGCCGCCACCTGCGTGTCAGCGCCTTCACCTCGCACGCCCCCGTGACGCCCGAGGGCCTCAAGCGCTACCTCGGCTCCGGGGTCATCAAAGGGATTGGCCCCAAGACGGCGGAGAGGATCGTCGAGCGCTTCGGCGAGCAAACGCTGGCCATCATCGAGCTAGAGCCGCAGCGGCTGACGGAGGTAGCGGGCATCAGCGCGCAGAAGCGCGACCGCATCATCAGCGCCTGGGCGGAGCAGCACGAGATTCGCGAGTTGATGGTCTTCCTGCAAGGGCATGGGGTCTCGCCCGGGCTCGGCACGAAGATCTATCGCCAGTACGGCAAGGAAGCGATCACCGTGATTCGCGAGAATCCCTATACGCTGGAGCGCGACATTCACGGCGTCGGCTTCAGAACGGCGGATGCGCTGGCGCTGCAGCTGGGCACGCCGCGCGACGCCATCCCACGCTACATGACGGGCATCAAGCACGTGCTCTCCGAAGCGGCCTCGGCGGACGGGCACTGTTTTTTGCCGCAGGCGGAGCTCTTCACGCGCGCCGCTGCCCTGCTCGAGGTCCAGCCGGAGGCGCTCCCACCCGCCCTGGAGCGGCTGGCGCAAGAGAAAGAGGTCTTCCTCGAAGAGGACGACCACGTGTATCTGGCGCCCTTCTTTTATGCGGAGAGCGGCACGTCGCGTCGCCTGCGTCTGCTCTTGAAGGCGCCCAATCCGCTGCCGCCTGTGAACGAGGCCGAGTGGCAGGCGACGTTCGCCAGGCTGGAGCGCGAGCATGGTGTGCGGCTGGCCGAGCGGCAGCAAGAAGCCGTGCGCACGGCCTATGCATCGAAGGTCTCCGTGCTGACGGGTGGGCCTGGCGTCGGTAAGACGACGACGATCCGTTCACTGTTGGACGTGCTCGACCGCCAGGGTGTCGCCTACGCGCTGGCGGCGCCGACGGGGCGCGCGGCGAAACGTATGGCCGAGGCGACCGGCCGCCCCGCCTCGACCCTTCACCGCCTCCTCGAGTTCCAGCCCTCCACCAATGACTTCGCCTACAACGAGCACCGGCCGCTGCCCCATGGCTTCGTGGTGGTAGATGAAGTGTCGATGCTGGACGTGTTGCTGGCGTATCGCCTGCTGCGCGCCGTGGCGCCCGAGGCGCATCTGCTGCTCGTGGGCGACGCCGATCAGCTGCCCTCGGTCGGGCCGGGCACCGTCTTCGCGGATCTGATCGCGAGCGAGGCGGTGCCCATCGTCCGGCTCACCGAGCTCTTCCGCCAGGCGCGCGAGAGCGCCATCATCGTGACGGCGCACGGCGTCAATCTGGGCGTTATGCCTTCCCTGGAGCCGAAGCCGACGAGCGACTTCTTCTTCCTGCGCGCCGACGATCCTGCTGCCGCGCAGCGCGTCGTCACCGATCTGGTGGCGCGGCGGCTGCCGGCGCGCTACGGCTTTGATCCGGTGCGCGACATTCAGGTGCTGGCGCCGATGTATCGCGGCCCGGCGGGGGTGATCGCGCTCAACGCCGCCTTGCAGAGCCGGCTGAATCCGGCGTTCACCGGCTCCGTGAGCGCGGGGGAGCAGCGCATCTGCACGGGGGACAAGGTGATGCAGGTGCGCAACGACTACGACAAAGGGCCGAGCGGCGTATTCAACGGCGATGTGGGCCGGGTGGTGGCGGTGGACTCGGAGACGTCGCAGGTCAGCGTCCGCTTCGCCGATGAGTCCGGCGGCTTTACGGTCGCCTACGAGCCACACGAGCTGGATGAGCTGACCCTCGCCTATGCGTGCAGCATCCACCGGGCGCAGGGCAGCGAATACCCTTGCGTGGTGCTGCCGCTGGTGAGCCAGCATTACCTCTTGCTCCAGCGCAATCTGCTCTACACGGCGCTCACGCGGGCGCGCCGCCTCTGCGTCGTGGTCGGCGACGCACGGGCACTGCGGCGGGCGGTGGAGAATCACGCGCAGGCCAGCCGCAACACCGGCCTGGCCACCAGGCTGCGCGGGCCGCGGCTGGCCGGCAGGCCGCACGAGTCCTCTCACGCTAATGTTGACTTTGTTGATGAAGTAAGCTAACAAATGCTACAATGGCGGGTGGCAACATGGATGTGACGTTATGAAGCGCCGAGCACGTGTGAAGCAGCCGCGGAGTCGGCGAGCCGCGCGGCCCACAGGCGCCACAGTACAGAGAGGTGGAATGTATGGCGGGAACCGATACGGTAACCTCCGACCGGGCGCCCGGCGCGGGGTATGCGCATCCTGAGGTGCTGGTCGAGACCGAATGGGTGGCGCAGCACTTGACTGATCCACAGGTTCGCATTGTCGAGGCCGATGAAGATCCCTTGCTCTACGAGGCCATCGGCCACATTCCCAACGCGGCCAAGCTGGACTGGCATACCGACGTGCAGGATCCGGTGCGCCGCGACTTCGTCAATAAGCAGGACTTCGAGGCGCTGCTCAGCCGTTACGGCATCAAGAATGACACGACGGTCGTCTTCTATGGTGACAAGAACAACTGGTACGCCGCCTATAGCTACTGGCTCTTCAAGCTCTACGGGCACGAGGACGCGCGCATCATGAACGGCGGCCGCACCAAGTGGGAGGCCGAGGGACGCCAGTACACCAAGGACGTGCCCCAGTTCATTCCCACCAGCTACACTGCGCGTGAGCCGAATCTGAGCATCCGCGCGTTCCGCCGCCAGGTGGAAGATCAGCTCGCCGGTGGGCGAGCGGCGCTGGTAGACGTGCGCTCGCCGGATGAGTACACGGGCAAGCTTCTGCACATGGTAAATTACCCGCAGGAAGGCGCCCAGCGCGGCGGCCACATTCCGGGGGCGCAGAGCATCCCCTGGGCCACGGCAGCCAATCCCGCCGACGGCACGTTCAAGTCCGCCGACGAGCTGCGTGCGATCTATGGCGGCAAGGGCATCACACCCGACCGCGAGGTTATCGCGTACTGCCGCATCGGCGAGCGCTCCGCGCACACCTGGTTCGTGCTGACGCAGCTGCTGGGGTACCCGGGCGTGCGCAACTACGACGGCTCGTGGACCGAGTGGGGCAATCTGGTCGGCGCGCCCATCACGAAGGGCGAGGAGCCGTAGGGCGCCGTCGCCGGCACGGAATGAGCAGGACTGGTGAGTGGCACCTGGCGGCAGTGGTCCGTCGCGGGCCACTCACCGGCGTTTCGCCATACCCGATGCGTATCGTGGATAGTAGAGCATACTTGGAGATGAGCGGGGCACTTTGGCCGGCGGACGCCGGCCGCGAGCCAGGGCGCCGGACGCACGCTGACGCTGTGGAAAGCGAGTAGACATCATGGCAATGGACCGCCAGGAAGCCATCGAGTTTCTGGTTGATCACTATCAAAATCCGCGCAATCGCGGCCCCATCGAAGACGCCGACATTCACCTGACGGGCGGCAATCCTGGCTGCGCCGACCGCGTCGAGATGTACGCCCGGGTCGCGCCGGATGGCTGCGTGAGCGAGGTCACATTCGAAGGTGAGGGCTGCACGATCAGCATGGCCGCGGCCTCATACGTCACCGAGCTGGTGAAGGGCATGACGCTCGAAGAGATTGAGAGCTTGAGCTTCGAGACGCTGATAGATGACCTGGGCCGAGAAGTCGTGATGGCGCGCCCAACCTGCGCGACGGTTGCCCTGGGCACACTCAAGCAGGGCGCGCACGAGCTGCACATGCGGCGACTCACGGCGGAGCGCTAGCGCGCCAGGCTGGCGCATGCGGCCGCTGCTCGACTCCTCCGCGCAGCGCGCGCACCAGGGACGGGACTGCACCGCGGCTGCTAGACGCGAGCGCAAGGGACGAGGCTGTGATACGCCTGTGAGCCGCGCCCAGCAGCCTGTGAAATCGTCGTGACGCTGCGTCGCTATGCTTCCCTCAGACGGTGAGACACAGAGCTAAGCAATGGGCTTAGCGGCAAGAGTGGTCTTCCAACGAGAGGGTGGCACTCGACATGACCAAGGCAATGAGATGGCGTATCATCGTTCTCCAGGCGGTCGCACTCCTTGTATTCGCGTTTGGCGCGGGCGGGGCCTACTACGCCTACAACTTCACGACGGACCAGATTCACCAGCAGCTTGCACCGCAACAGATCTACTTCCCCAAGGACGCGGCGTCTGGCTTGCCGGCCGATCTCTCGGCGTACGCTGGGCAACAAGTGCTCACGGGTGACCAGGCGCATGCGTATGCCGACAAATTCATCGGACTGCATCTCAAGACAATCGGGCAGAACCATCCGTATTCGTACTGGAGTGGGCTGGCGCAGCATGAGACCGATCCTGCCGTGAAAGCCAAGGATCAGGGCATCGCCGACACGCTGTTCAAGGGCGAGACACTGCGCTCGATCCTGAACCAGGCATGGACCTTCTCGGTGATCGCGCAGATCGCATTCTTCGCCGCCATCGGCCTGCTGCTTGCGGCGGTCGTCGCCATGGGGGCGCTGGTCTTCGAGGTGATCGAGGCACTGCGCGGCAAAGAAAACGTGGAAGTCGTCATACCGAAGGTGGTTCCCGCACCCGGCGCTCTGGCCCACGTCAACTGATCCCTGATCGATGCATCTCGACCGCGTCAAGCGCAAGAAACCGCTGGCCCTGAGCCAGCGGTCTCTCGCTCTATGAGCTGGACTGTCCCAGCGGCCACTGCCGACGTGCTCCCTGCCCTGAAGCGGTAGGGCTAATCCTACTCGATGCCATCTGTGCAGGGCAGACAGTGCGTGGCGTCCGCAGCCCTTGCCCCTCCACGGCGCGCTCCGGCGGCCGCGTGTCTTGCCGGTATCGTGCTTGGCGCTCGCAGAGCCTCCCTGGAACTTGAAACAATGTTCTATTCCAAGGGTGGCAGGATACGTGCCACGGGGTCGGCCGACGATGCGCGCGACCCCGCTCGCCCGGCCTAGTCGTTCTCCAGCCGGATATACTTGAACGCCTCGGCGTACGTGAAATCGTGGCCGTGGCGCTGGGCGGCGCTGCCGGTTTCCTTGGCCCACTGCTCGACCATCGGCGTGGGATCCCAGTCGCGCATCTGGCTCTTATGCGCCAGCAGGCCCGCCGCTTTCTTTTCCAGGAAGCCGCCGATGTCTACCCAGCGATCGGCTTGCGACCCGCTGCCAATGTATATTTCTTTGACGTTGTGTGGCGCCAGCCCCTCGGCGGCGAGCTTCGGCGTGGCCAGGCGCGTGCTGGCCAGCGGCATGACCGCGCAGAGCGTGGCCTCGCCAGCCGCGCGGTGGTCGGGATGATTAATGTATCCCTGGCCGCTCCAGCGCTGCGTCGGATCCTGGCAAATCACCACATCCGGCCGCACCTGACGAATCACGCGCGCGATCGCCATGCGCAGCTCGAGCGTCGGCTCCACGCGCGAATCCCACTCGTGCAGGAAGATCACCGGATGCTGGACGCCGAGCGCGTCCGCCGCCGCCTGCGCCTCGCGCTGCCGCACCTGCGCTAGCTCTTCGCTGGTGATCTCGGTATCGCCCGCATCCCCCACCTGTCCATCGGTGACGAGGCAGTAGTAGATGTCGCGGCCTTCGCTCGCCCAGCGGGCAATCGTGCCTCCGCAGATGAACTCGCCGTCGTCTGGGTGCGCCATGACGATCAGCACGCGCTTGGCGGCAGCGGTCTGCTCCTGGCTCTCAGTCATCAGTTGCTCTCCCTTTCGCTTGCCTAGAGTCGCCTACAGTAGTGGCTGGCAGTCCGATCTATTTCTCGGCTTCCAAAGTGGCAGCGTCGGCTGCCCAGCGCTCGCGCAGACCCGCGAGCAGTTGTAGCCCGCGCTCCAGCAGCGCCTGATGGGCGGGATCGTTCAGCCAGCGGCTCACCCCCGAGGGATGGGGCAGCGGCAACAGCACGACGCCGTTCCGCTCGACCGCCGTGCCGATCACGTCTTCCAGGCGCGCGGGGCCAAGGAACGCCTCGATCGCCATGCCGCCAACGAGCGCGATTGCCCGCGGGCGCACCATCTCGAGCTCACGCAGCAGAAACGGCTGGCAGAGCGCCACTTCAGCCGGCGACGGCTTGCGATCGCCGTTGCCGCGCGCGGACTTGCCGGGGTCGCACTTCGTGAGCGCGGAGATATACACCTCGCGGTGCAGGGCGCCGGGCGCGAATCCCGCGCGCTGCAGCCAGCGGTCCAGTATCGCCCCACCTGGCCCGCTGAACGGGATGCCGCGCGTAACGGAGAGATGGCCAGGCGCCTGCCCGACGAGCATCAGCCTGTCGCCGATGCGCCCACAATACCCTGCCACGCTATCCGCCTGCGGCAGGAAGCCGGCCGCGACGCAGCGGCGGCAGGCGCGCATCTCTGCCTGGAGGATATCGAGCCGGCGCTGGCGCTCCGTGTCCGCCAGCTGGGAGGCGAGCGGCGCATGTGGCATGAGCAGACGGGCGCTGCGCACGCCAGTGGTAGCAGTGCGCTGCTTCATGTGCGCGTCTCGCGCAGGTCGACGTAATGGCTGCGGTAGTAGAGCAGCGGATCGCCGTCGCGCGCGCCTAACGCCTCGACCAGGCCGACTAGGATGCTATGGTCGCCCCCATCGAAGACGTTGACGAGGCGGCAATCTACGAAGCCCAGACAGTCTTCCAGGATGGGTGCCCCGGTGACGGCTACATGTGAGTGCACCCCGCAAAACTCGTCATAGCGGAAGTCTGAGTTGCTGGCGAAGCAGTTCGAGATGGTCTCCTGATCGCTGGCGAGGATATTCACGGCGAAGATGCCGCTGTCGAGGATCGCCTGATGGACGCGGCTGGCGCGCTCGAGGCAGAAGAGCACCAGCGGAGGATCGAGCGAGACGGAGGCAAAAGCGTTGACGGTGATGCCGAGGCGCCGTGATGCCTGATAGGTGGTGGCGACGGTGACACCGGTGGCGAACCGACCCATGACCGAACGAAAGGCTGTGGAATCAACCGGCATGCTCTGCTCTCAAGCGTCTCGTGGGATGCCCTCACCGGCCCAGCGCCGTACTTTCCCAGGTGAAGTATAGCGCCGGTGCCGAAAGGGCCGCAATGCACCTCCGTACAGGTTGCGGGATAACTTGCCGCGGTCGGGCGGGGGCTGGTATGCTGGCACTGATGCCGGTTTCCGCACCGGCCGCCGGTGTTTGTCACCCCACTACTAGAGGAAATTGCGTACCATGACCTCACCTCAGGCTACCGACGCGCGCCTGCGTGTCATGGCGATTTTCGCGCATCCCGACGATGCCGAGTTTCTGTGCTCCGGCACCATTGCGCGCCTCGTCGAGCAGGGCTATCGCGCCCAGTACGTGCTCGCCACCAGTGGCGACAAGGGCAGCGACGACCGCACCGCCACCCCGGAGCAGCTGACCCGCACGCGCGAGGCGGAGCAGCGCGAGGCCGCCCAGGTGCTCGGCGTGGAGGAGGTGACGTTTCTGCGCCACCACGACGGTGAGGTAGAGGTGAGCATTCCCTTCCGGGGTGAGCTGGCGCTGGTCATCCGCCAGGGCCGGCCGGACATGGTGCTGACCTTCGACCCGTGGCAGCGCTACCAGATCCATCCCGATCACCGTGCTGTCGGCATGACCGCACTCGATGCCGTGGCCGCCGCACGCGATCACATGTATTTTCCGGAGCAGCTCACCGAGGGGCTGACAGAGCACCGCGTACACAACGTCTACTTCTTCGCCTCCGATCAGCCGAACTACTATGTGGACATCACCGGCACGATCGACAAGAAGATCGCGGCGCTGCACAAACACACGAGCCAGATCAGGACGGAGGGCCTGGAGGAGCGGGTGCGCGCGCGCGCCCGGCTGCTGGGGCAGGAGATCGGCGTCGAGTACGCGGAGGCGTACCACTACCTGCCCATGGTGCAGCCGCCAGCCCTGGTGCGGCATCCCAAGTGGTAGTCGGACAAAGGCAGGAGGCAGCCGATGCGGGTGCTGGTGATCGGGAGCGGCGCGCGGGAGCATGCCCTCTGCTGGGCGCTGGCGCGCTCGCCAGACCTGGAGCGGCTGTTCTGCGCTCCCGGCAACGGCGGGACGGCGACGCTGGCGGAGAACGTCGCGCTCGATCCCATGGACTTCGCGGCCTGCGCAGCCTGGGCCGAGCGGCAGGGGATTGACCTTACCATCGTGGGTCCGGACGATCCGCTCGGCGGCGGCATCGTGGACGTCTTTGCGGCGCGCGGTTTGCCGATCTTCGGGCCATCCGCGGCGGCGGCACGCATCGAGAGCAGCAAGGTGTGGTCGAAGCAGCTCATGCGCGAGGCCGGGGTGCCGACGGCGCGGGCGGAGCGCTTTGCGGATAGGGCGGCCGCCGGGGCGTATCTTTCCGAGCGCGCCACTCAGGAGGGCGCCTTTCCTGTCGTGGTAAAGGCCAGTGGCTTGGCGGCCGGCAAGGGTGTCGCCATCGCAGGCGACGTGCGCGAGGCGGAGCGCGCCCTCGACGACTTCCTGGTGGAGCGGCGGCTCGGCGTGGCCGGCAGTGAGGTGCTGATCGAGGACTATCTCGAGGGGCGCGAGCTCTCGATCTTCGCGCTAACCGATGGCGAGCGCGTGGTAACGCTGGCGCCTGCGTGCGACTACAAGCGCGCCGAGGATGGCGACCACGGGCCGAATACCGGCGGTATGGGCGCGTATTCGCCCCCCGCTGAGGCCACGGCGGAGCTGCTGGCGGAAGTCGAGTCGCGCGTGCTGCAGCCAACGGTCCGCGCGCTGGCCGCGGCCGGCGCGCCCTTCCGGGGCCTGCTCTACGCCGGGCTGATGCTCACGCGCGAAGGGCCCTCTGTGCTGGAGTTCAATGCGCGCTTCGGCGATCCGGAGACGCAGGTGCTGCTGCCCCGGCTGCAAAGCGACCTGCTGGCGCTGTTGGCCGCCGTCGCGCGCGGCCGGGTGGATTCAGTGCCGGCGCCGCGCTGGACCGCCGACGCGTCGTGCGGCGTGGTCGTGGCGTCGGCTGGGTATCCGGGCGCGTTCGCACGCGGGCACGAGATTCACGGGCTGGACACGCTCGATCCTGGGATCCTGGTGTTCCATGCCGGCACGCACCGCGAGCCGGCTGATGGGCGGCTCCTCACCACCGGTGGACGCGTGCTGACGCTGGTCGCGCTGGGGGCGAGCGTCGCCGAGGCGCGCCAACGCGTCTACGCGAATGTTGGCCGCGTGTCGTTCCACGGCGCGCGTTGGCGCAGCGACATCGGCGCCCGCGAAGGGCAGCCTCACCGTTGAGACAGTGCGCCGATATTGATGCTAGGCGCGAGCGCAGCGTACACACGCGACAACACGGCGGGAGGCAGTTGACGCTGCCTATGGCTTGGCTTGAGGTAGCAGGTCAGGCGAAGGCAGGATAGAGCGGTTGGCCAGCGAAGACGGCCTCGAGGGCGGCAAGCAGCGCCTGGCCTGGCTTGCGTAAGGTCGTGAGGTAGCGGCCGGGAAGGTTCCCGCGCTCATCTCGCCACACGCCGAGAAGCACAAATGGAGCCGCTGATGTTCGGTGATGCGCA
>Ga0209647_1001157_pt1 | contig 22990 bp, 20 predicted proteins | sample GraSoi_2013_60cm_FD_185827 | JGI IMG/M metagenome (GOLD analysis project Ga0209647, IMG submission 185827) | Grasslands soil microbial communities from the Angelo Coastal Reserve, California, USA - Sample 9_17_2013_60cm (SPAdes) (version 2) | ecosystem: Environmental > Terrestrial > Soil >... | reverse complement strand
GATGAGTACCGTGACGATCACGGCCAGTAAATCCCGGCTTTCAATTGACCGGTCTAGGAGGCGTTTCTTCTTCATACAAATGTAGTTGGCAACCCGTTGGCAATGACCCACTCAACGTGTCACGGATTTAGAGATGAAGGAGCCGGCAGCGATATACTTAGAAAAATGACATTGAGAGGCGCGAAACATACTTAGAAAAGCGCCCTTTCGGTTTCCCTCTCACGATCCTTCGCCAAACCCGGGCCAAAATCTTGGGCAGGCCCAGGCGGACTCCCTGATCGATTGGTTCATTCGACGCAAAGACGATCGCGTTGACTAAAATTGGCGTAGATTCAGTACGTTTTATGGCGCTGCCGCCAATACGATTTGCGGCAAACCTATCGAACTTTCTCGCGCAACTGGTCAGAATTTGGTCATCATTATCTCGGAAAGAAGTGCTGAAAAAACCGAACGGACTACCCGACCCGGGCTTGGAGATGGAACCACGTAACAAACAGGAAGACAGCCGAGTCGCTAGGCAGGATCCGCTGTTACATCCTTTTCTCCGGGCACTCGATGAGGAGTCAGCCAAGGCCGAGCTGGACGGGCTTTTGCGGACCGAGGCGGTGCCGATCATTCAAAAGATTATCAATCAAAGGCTCGGCACGGGTTCGATATCGCGAAATCCGGATTCCATCGACCAACGCGACCTCGATGCCCAGGACCTACGCCAACAAACCTTAATGGCGCTCACCGCGCATCTTTGGCAGGTCTATGCGGTTCCTGAGAAGAACCGGATTGGCGCCTTCCGCGGGTATGTAGCCGGCGCCAGCTTTAATACCTGGCGAGCAGCCGTACGCGATGAAACACCGGTTTGGACCCGACTCTCCTTCCGCCTTGCCTATCTTTGTCGGGAAAGTGCAGGGCAAACCGGACTCACTAAATGGCAAGATGCTAAACACGGCTCCCTGACCGGCTTCACGGCCTGGCGCCGGAAACGTCTGGCTCCCGTTCCGCATTTCGTTTTATTGGAGCGGGCTTCGATCGAGCAATTACCATCGCCGAGCACGCCTCTTCCTGAGATTGCCGCCTGGGCGCTCCAACAGGCTGCAGGGCCTTTACCCTGGAACGACTTCGTGACAGCAGTGGCCTTTATCTTACAGGTAAAAGATGAGCGGATCTCACTAGATCGAAAGAATCTGGAGACGCTGCTGAGGGCGCAGCAACCGCGATCGCAGACCGGTGGCGAATCCCTGAACCGGGATCGACTCCGAAATCTCTGGGAACAGTTGCAGGGCCTCGACCGAAAAGAACGGGCGGTTCTACTATTGAAGGCGGAAGATTTGTTGGATTTCGAATTGAGCCAGGTGGCGACGCTACAAGATCTCTCCGCCTCGCTGGGCATCCCGTTAACCCAAATTCTCTCCTTACTCCCAAGTTTACCACTAGACGATCATCAGATTGCTCGCCTCCTCGGTATCCAAAGACAAACCGTCGTTAATCTCCGAAGCCAAGCGCGTTTGACGCTGCGCCGGCGGTTACAAACTCAAAGAACCCCCAATGAATAGTCGCAATAGCAAGGAGTTCAAGGAGTTGCAGGAGTTCAAGAATTTATTCGCGTCCATTCGCGGTCAATCTCGAAATTATTGCCAATATGACGCTGATTTCTTCATCTCTGAAAGAGTGTAGAGGACGACTCGCATTACGACTTCCCGTTCGGATGCGAGGTCTTTGCTGGACATAATGGCTCACCTTTCTCCACAACTGCAGCACCGGTTCTTAACGCGATTGCTCTCACCGGAAGAGACCCTCGCGGTTATCCAGCATCTTCGGGACTGTGATGCCTGTCGGGAAGCGCTATCGGCTCTTAGAGAGAATAAACCGGGCGGGCTGGTTGATACTGTCTTGGACGACATTTCATTCGAGCACCATCCTTCGGCCGATTCCTTGGCGGCCTATTTGGATAATGCCTTAGCTGGCCCGGATACGGTGGATCTGGAGGAACATCTTCGGACTTGTGAGCCCTGTCGGGACGCTTTGGCTGATCTCAGGATTTTTCGGGAGGAACTGTTGCACTTAACACGTCGCGAATACACGCCAGGAACAACTTCTTGGCCGTCCGCGTCCCGAGCGTCTGAATCCCGCAGCGAATGGGGTTCTTTGCGAGACAGATGGCGACTGATTAGTCGGTTCAATCAGCCGCTGGTCTTCGCGGGGGTGGCCGCAGTGGCGGCACTGATCCTCGTGGTAGGCGTCCTCATGGTACGGTCGCCCGCGACATTCGGAATTGCCGGCGCCCGATCAGAATCACACATCACGGTCACCGACGGCGATCACCGGATCGTGTTCGGCCCCAATGGAATAGTTAATCCAACGGCTCCGCTTCCAAAAGATGAGTTAGCAGCCCTCAACAACCTGGCAAGTCTGGTTTGGCGGGATCAATTCCTTGCGCTTTCTCCCAGCGTGAAAGACAAGCTGACTGATTTAAAGAGAGCCCCTTCCGTTTTGCTCGGTCAGCCCTCAACCAAGGTTCCTTTTCAAGTGCTTAACCCAATTCGCACCCTGGTAAGATCCGTGCGCCCGACTTTCAAATGGACGACCGCGCCGGGGGCGACGAGTTATACGGTTCATGTAATTGCAGACGATCGAACTCAAGAAGAGGTAGCGACCAGTCCCACTCTCCCGGCGCCAGCCATGGATGCAACAACCTGCGAGTGGACGATACCGGAATCCACATCGCTGACATTCGGTAAACGTTACCGATGGTACGTAACTGCCGTTAGTAACGATCAGGAGATCGATGCCCCAGGAATAGAAGAACCGCAGGCAAAATTCGCGGTATTAAGCGAAGAGGAGCTTGCCCAACTAAACGCATCAAAAAAAGAGGTTCGAGGCGACCGGTTTGTAGAAGGTTTATTGAATTTGAAGGCGGGCCTTCTCGACGATGCCCAGGCCGATTTCGAGAGCCTGTTGGCCGATCCTGCCCAAACATCGGCCGCAAAGGATTTCCTCAATCGGGTCATCGGGGAGATAAGACGGCTGAAGGAAGCGTAAGACGGCGCGCGGAGGCATGGGCTCTGGTCAATTTCAATTATTGCTCGAGAGTATTCGGCCTTGACCGCCAAAGCGGATCTCCTACGAGCACAATCCCGGCCCAATAGAAAGGATGACCATAATGTCCGTCCGCCAGCATGGCCAGTTGTGTCGAACGCAGGAGCCCGGCCAATGAGACTTGACCAGATGCAGCCATGAGACCGCGATCAAGAGCGTGACAAAATTCCTTGGTCAGCTGAAAAGTGGCGTCGCGATCGACGCGCCACTGACTCACAAGCGTCGAGGCACATCCCGCGTAAAGAAAAGCCCAGCCACATCCTATCTCGCCTTCACCCTCAACATAACGGCCTTTCTCGGTCTCGCACGCGCAGAGAACCGCGAGCTTCGCGGAGAGCCGAGCGGACATTATATCAGCTGCAGTTAACTCCCGCTCAGAATTAATACCCGGCTCCGGAGTTACCGCGAAAAAAGAATCCACCGGATTATTACCAGCCGCTACGGCGTGTGTTGCTATAACAATAAGCTGTGCTGCCGGAGCCTGCCCAAGAAAACACCGCCGCGTCGCGTCGGAGCCGGTAAACGATTTATTTTGAAAGAAGCCAGACTGGCTGCTAAACACCGACGCGAGGCTGTTGGAACCGGAGTCGCTAGCCGTCGATAGTCGCTCTGTCACGCGTGGATTAGCTAAGATGAACGAATGTGCGCTAGCGTGCCCGTCGACGCGATTTGCTCGTTCGATGATTCGAGCCAGGAAAATAAGTGAGGGAGTATAGGATATTGCGTAGTTCGTTACCAAATAGCTGGGCTCGGTCCGACTGGTAGAAAGTGCCTCGAAAGGAATCTTCCAAAGGTCACCGGTCGGTACAACAACAATGTGTTCCTTGGTCATCAACTCTCGTTCGAACGGCTTTACCAACACTTCATACAAAGAGAAGCCAAGTGCTGTCGGATAAGCTGTGTAACTCTTTTCCAGTTTGCTCCGAAATGCCTTAATCGCAGAATCAAGACTTCTAGGGCTACCTGCATGCGCGAGCCCGGCGAGAGGTTTTTCGGTTTCGAAAGCCGAAACTTTGACGGTCGGACGATCATCGGTTTCGGATCTCGTCACTAGAAAAACATAACCGCGATTGGTGCCGAACATGTATTCAAGGGCAGCCGTCTGCTGATCCGGCACCGTAACCGCGAGGACACGGGAAAGGTCGTCAGGACCAATGGAGATCGCTCCGAGCGAATCTTCGCGATTAACGGCATTCAAAGGACGGCCTAGCAAAAGCGTTCGAGCTTTCGCTAGCTCAACATATCGCAACGCTTCCGTTGGCCGATCTTGGGCCACACACACCTCGGCCATCGCGATGTAGGGTGCAACTTTCTGCCGAAAGAACCACGTTATGCTGTTGAAAAAGGCGTTGTTTTCCTGAACACCAACGTTCGGATCCTTTAGGCTTTCGACCACCCGGATTGCCGTCTTTAGAGGGACCGCGGCTTCACCGGGGCGCCCCACCTCCAGCAGACTTTTGCCTTGGCAAAGGAGCGCTTGCCAATAAGTATCCGGATTATCACCCGCGCTATCAGGTGCTGTCCGGAGCGCGGCGGAAGCCGCTAGCTGCAACGCATCATCGTATCTATGTTCGGCTATTCCTAGTTCGCTGAGGGCGATCTCCGAGTCGGCGATGAGAATATTATTACCGATCTCTTTGCGTAGCCGCAGGCTTTCCTCTAGTTGCGCTTTGGCCTCAGAAAGACTCCCAGCAGGACTGTCTAGATAAGCTTCTCCCAAATTCCGCTGGCAATGCGCTAAGTTCTGTTTCGCGGCAGCCAGCATCGACGCTCTGTCTGCCACGTTTACCGGAAGCCGCTCCCTTAGTTGGAGATAATTATATTCCGTCTGAAAAACCGTCCGAGATTCCGCGTAAACTTTGACCGCTTGATCATAGTTCCCTTTGTCCTGGTATACGTCGGCCAAGCCAGTCTTTGCGCGCGCTCCTAGATGCTCCACCCGAAACTTTCCTATCTCGGTTGAAGGCGCTTCTAGTTCAGTCAGGTGAATCGCTCGAAGGAAATAGATCTGGGCAGTATCTAGCTTTCGAGCATTCACACACAGAACGCCCAGGTTCATGAGTGTTCTAACAACACGTTGATCCGTATCCAATTTAGCTAACCCGGGATCATCCTGTTCAGCAGTGAGCTTGACCACGACCCCGGGAATAGAGGAATTGAGCACTAGCCTGTAAGCACTCAACGCAGGCTCGGTATCACCGAGGAAATGATAACAGAAAGCGATTCTCTGGGCACTGGTGAAGCTTTTTTCGGAATCCTCAAGTCCTGAGGCAATTAGGTAAGAAAGAACACTGCTCCCTGCTGCGTCCCTATAGGCTTGCTCGTTATAGGCCTTGTCCGCCGCCCCATCCAACAAACTCCACAGAACCGAGAGCGCGTCATGGGAACTGTCACGGGTATTCTCCCGGAGTCTGGTTGGAAGAAGCGGAGGTTTCCCTGACAATGGTACCGCGATCAAAACCAGGGTAACGACGCTAATCCAACCCGCATGACGCCACACACCTGCTCTCATCGCAGAGCGTTATCCTTTTCGGTCGAGTCGTCGGCGTCAAGGAGAAACCACCCTTTGCCGTGCTGATTGACATCGTCCAAGCGGATTTGGTACGGATTGCACAGAAAAACTTCAAGCTATCCATCCAATGAAAAATCTAATGCTTGTAATGGTCTTTACCGCGACCGCGCACACAGCAGTTATCACCGCTCACGCCGAAGACAAAGCGACAGTGCGGCAGAAGTCTGAGACTTCGGAGGCGACCCACTCCATCGTCGACCAGATAAAGGCTTTGGCTCAGGCACTAGGGATTGCGTGGGGCGGACCGACCATGTAAGCGGAACCCGCGTGGAGTTCGGTGCGAAGCAGTCGTGGACAAGTTGCCTCAGCTGACGCGACGGGAAACAAGGAGGGCATTCACGACCTCAAAATCTCAAATATATTCAAACGTAGGCGCTGATCCTGCATCTTATAGTAATAGCAGGAGCTAAGTAGCAGTTACGCGCTGAGATTTTGCCCCCTGATCGGCGTTATGGATCATTTTTCTAGAGAGATGGAACAACGCCTCCTGGCCCGAGCGTTGGACCGCAGGGAGATCGTCGCTGCGACTCAGCATCTACGGGAGTGTGAATCCTGTCGTGAAAATGCGACGATTCTCAGACGGAGTAGCCCCGGCTCCTTGCTCGAGCAGGTCTTGCCCGGAACATCTATAGAAGACCATCCCCAGGAGGATTAAACAACCAGAAACAGCAGCTCCCATGCGAGTAATTCGGCCGATGCGGACCTTGATTCAATCGGGACCCACCACCTTTCAATGGATGACGCTCAAGATGATTTTCAGGGCTTGTTGGAACAGCCGAGCCAGACTCCAGAGGGTAAGGCCTTTCTCAGACGTTTGATTGAGGATATTGAAGTGCTGAGGGAGTGAGTAGCAAAACCAGTACCAGCGCTCTTGGTAGGGGTTGAAAATTGCGGCTAATACCGCGTGGGCATTTCTCGTTGACGCCGTTTCCTTGTATCTCACTCCCCCGCTCCGGCGACCACGAATGATGCCCAGTAAAACGGGTGGGCATATTGTTCATCTTGCCGCAGTTTCAGCTCTGCTGCGCGGAGAGCGCGCACGGTAGGAAGGCCGGATCGTAGCTGGCGATGAAACTCCAACATTAGCTTAGTGGTGCTAGCCGATTCCACTGGCCACTGGCTCACAACGAGCGTTGGACAGCCGGCGACAAAGAAGCCCCAGGCTAACCCTGTGATCCCTTCCCCGGCGGTAATTTCTCCGCGAGCCGTTTCGCACGCCGAGAGGACCACGAGACGAGCGTGGAGCTTGAGCTGCATGATCTTCCAAGTTTCGAGCAGCCCGTCCTCTTCTTTCGAACTGCCCGGCGACAGCAAGATAAAAGAATAAAGCGGGTCATGGTCGCTGACGACAGAATGCGTCGCTAGTTCAACAATGTCAGCCGTTGTTGCTTCTGATGCGAACCGCCTTTCGGTTGCTTCGGGCCCAACGAAAGCTCGCGCGGAAGATCCATAAAGAACGCGCAGGGCAGCCGCTTCCCGAGCGCTTTCCGGCAACGACACAAATTTCTGACCTCGCAGCACGACTGACTGTGTAGTTTGATTTGTCTCTGCCGGCAGAATCGGATCGGCAAATACGACCAACGAAAACTTTGACGCTTTGGCTTGTTTCAGTTGGTCCAACGAGCGAGCCATTTCTTGCAACACCGCCAGCGACGGTGCTTGAGAAATGGCGAAATCGTCTAGAAGATAGCGCTCCGAATACAAGGCCTGAAACGGCAGATCCCACAGTGGTCCATCCGGAATAACAATAAGGTTCTTTATCCCCGCCAAACGAGAGCGGACGGGGGCAAAGATTCGGTCATAAACTGCTTGGCTGTTTCTTTTTGGTATGGCGTGCTGTGGGTTAGCGAGGTCGCGGCGAAACGCACTAACCAGTTTTTGTAGCTCCAATTTGGTTATGTCAATTTGCACAAGTACTGGCGTCTCTGTTGCGAGAGTCAGTACAAAGGCGTAGAGCTTGTCGTCGGTGGCGACATACTCAACCGCGGCGGTCTCGGGCCCGCGCAAGATATTCCGTACGTCGGCCATCTTAAAAAGAAAATCCGTTTGTTTCTCTAACTGTGGCGCGCGTGATCCCAAATTGGTCATAAAAGCCTGGATCCCAGTCCGGGCATGCTCTCGCTTCTTCTCAAGATCTCCTAACCGAGTCTCATCCGGCTTGTTCTTCTGGCGCTCGTTCAACACATCTCTGTTGATAGCTGCTAAGCTTGCACTGAGTTGCTCCAGTTGATCAGATTCCTCCTTGGAGAGGTTCTGCTCTAGTTGCGTACCACTGTTTAATGCGTCTAACAGGGCTCGCCCTTTCGCGCGCTCGGCTTGGGCCAAGGCACCTATTAGATCGCCTTTGGTAATCAGCAACCGTATAAGTCCATGATAGGCCGCCATTTTGTCGGTTAAGAATCCTGCCCCGCTCTGGGCGCCGCCGGATAAATCCAACCGGATATCTTCGATCGTCGCGATTGCTTGCTCGAAAAAGACTTCGGCCGCCTCATTGTCTCGTTTCTGAACCGCTATCTCTGCCTCGTTGCAATAGCAGGGCCAGAGCAGATCCGGTGTATCAATTTCCTCGGCTAGAGCCGCAGCTTGTTGGAACGCAATTTTCGCATCATCCAGCTTTGAGTTGTTAAGAAGCGCTTCACCCTGTTGATGCAGCGCCCTGATCATTCCTTCCTTAATGTCGTCGGCCTTGTAGAGATCGTACGCCTGTCTGTACTTAGCGAGCGCTTGATCAAACTGACGCCGCCCTTGTGCGACCAAGCCAAGCAAGATCAGCGCTTGCGCCTTGGTTCTTCCGAGTTTCAGCTCATCGGCGATCCTCAGGCTTTCATTTCCAGCCGATTCAGCCGCATCAATTTTATTCTCCGAGAGATCGAGATCGCCGATATTGTTCGAGACCTTCGCAATCACCGCTTGGTCGCCGAGTTCTCGGGCGGACGTTAGAGCTTGCTGGTAATAGTCCGCTGCTAACGGGAATTGCCGCTGCAAATTATATACGTTGCCGATATTGTTTAACGTTGCCATCCGGGCCTTCTTTTTGTCCGCGGTCTCGGGCAGTGACTCGAGAACCGAAAGTGCTTCAGTATCCTCCTGAAGAGCCTCTCGATATTTACCTTGCCATGCGTAGGTGCCACCCAAACTCCTGGCGGCGTTGGCCTGACTGATCGGATCATGCAGATCTTTGGCAAGCAAAACTGCGGTCTGCTGCACCGCAATGGCGTGAAGATAATCGCCCTCGTCGTATAGGTGTTGCCCGCGCTGCATGAGAGCTTTTAGGAGCTCGCTCGTCTCGCGCTCCGGATCCTTCCTGAGAAGTAGAAGCCGTTTGGCGGCATCGGTCTCATTTTCAAAAGCACTAACTAACTGCCCGACGTCAGCTAGAACTGGCTCCGCAGCGGTCCGCTGATGGTAGAACAGAAAACTGAAGAGAAAAATTGTCGTAGCGAGGCGATTCATACAGCGATGCCTAAAAACATTTGCTTTGGGTTAAAAACGCATCGGGTTCACGAACAAGGCAAATAACTTTGATCCGCAAATGGAAAACTGATAGGAGATTCCTTTCGTGATCAAAAAATCGAAAACGTTTCTCTCTTTCGCCGTCGGCGCCACATTATTCGCAGGAGCAATCAGCGAAGCCCGCGCAGAGAATTTTTTACAATACCTACTTAAGCTATTTGCTCCGCAAAGCCAAGGAGCGCATAGCAACCAATCTGATACCACTAGCCCCTCCGATCCCGTAAGTAGCGCTCGCGATGCTAACTTATTCAGCTAGTTTTTTCGGGCCGGAACCGAGTTGGTCGCTGAAGCCGACGCTGAATTGACAAAACTGCCGCGCCCTGAAGCCAAAATTACCGACAATGGCAAGCAAGGTACGCTCCAGGGTGTCCATCTTCGGGGTGTAATTACAAAGAAGACAAAGCCCGCAGATGCTCGGCCAGACGACCTACCAACCCGGGGTTCTTGGCTAGCTCAACCAACAATTGATCCCGACTCTTGCGATCGAGTTGTCCTACCGCCAACAGCCGCAAACGAGCATCAAGCCCGGAGTCGACTCGGTCGCTGTCTTTCTTTCGAAGTGAACGCCGCTGAGTTCTGCCCATACGTTTTGCTAAAATATGGAGACGCAGAGACGCTGTTCACGTACTGGGTTATTTCGTGATCGCAGATCGTATTCGCCCCGAACATCAAGTAATCAGTAATCAGTGAGTCAGTAATCAGTAAGGAGCCAGGAGCCAGAATCCAGGAGCCAGGAGGACGGCGTATGGGCGTCAGCGCGAGACGCTCGAGCCAAGAGCGCGCCGGAGCCATTGGGCTTTAGGTCTACGAAATCTGAGAAATAGGTCGAAGAAATTTTTGGGGCTGGGTCATCATTGGGGCACTACGCCTTCATACCGATACGTCCCACGCGTACGCTCCTGGTTTCTGGCTCCTGGCTCCTGGCTCCTTATTGATTACTGCCCTACTGATTACTGACTACTGTCCCCGCCCCAGCTCCTTGTGGCGGAAACAGGTAACCAGATGATCGTTTACCATGCCCACGGCCTGCATAAACGCGTAGCAGGTGGTTGGGCCAAGAAATTGGAAACCATTTGCCTTTAATCGCTTGGCGAATGTCTGAGATTCTTCGCTCTGGGCTGGGATATCGGCGCCCGTTTTCCATCGGTTCTGCCGCGGTTTACCCCCTACGGTTTCCCACAAAAAGTCCGACAGAGAACCGGTCTCTTTGATGATCTTCGCTGAGGCCTTGGCATTTGCGATCGCCGCCACAATCTTGGCCCGATTTCGAATGATGCCTGGGTTAGCTAGGAGTTGCTCAATTTTCTTTTCGTTGAATTTCGCTACGGCTTCGATCTCAAAATTCTTGAATGCCTCTCGAAACGATTCCCTCTTTTTCAAGATTGTGATCCAGCTCAACCCGCTCTGCATACTTTCGAGGACGAGCATCTCAAACAGATGACGATCATCGAACGAAGGATTTCCCCATTCGAGATCGTGGTAAGCGATATAGAGCGGATCGCTATTGCCCCAAGCACAACGCTTCTTCGGATCGGTGGTCATGTCTGCAGGAAGAATTCACCACAGAGCCACCGAATTCGCAAAGTAAAGAACAAGGTGGAGTGAATCCGCCACGTAAGATAGTGGCGAGCGAAGGGTAGTGCCACGAATGGGATCCGCCTTCGCCAAGCGACTCGACTGAGCCCGCGAAGTCCTACGGGCGCGACTAGCTCTATGGGACTAATGAGACTTATGAGGCCTTACACAGGCTGACTGTAACCAGTCGCCTTTCACCTTTCACTTCTCACTCCTCACCTTCCCCATACTCCGCCCAAGAGCTGCTGGTCTCCCACACACGCACTTTGATGATCCGGACAGCTCGGCGAAGCCGATATTTTTCCCTGGGGGTATCTGCGTATTCGGCTAGTTTGTCTCGACAATGGTCAAATAACCGTTTCGCAATGACCTCGGTGGTAGGGTCGGCTCCTTTAAAACCAACCACCCGGTCTCCATAGGAGGCTTTGAAATCCGCGTACCTAGGATCTTCCGTATTCATGCACATCGAGTGATCAAGCCGATCCAGAAAATCCGACACTAGCTCCTTAATGATCTTGAAGTCGCATACCATCTCGTTTTCATCGAGCTCATCGGCTTCGACCACAAACTCCACTTTCCGGGTATGGCCATGCGGAAAAGCGCATTTGTCCGGATGCTTACTCAGCATGTGACCGCTTTCGATCTCGAAGCTCTTACAGATTCGAAATGGCATACTAGAGAGTAATAAAAGGAGTACGAGGAGTTCAAGGAGGGGGGGTCAGGAGCCAGAATCCAGGAGGACTGCAGCTTTTTGAAGATATCGCACTACCCGGGGCTGGTCTAGCGGCACCTCCTAACTCCTGGATTCTGGCTCCTCTCCTTGTACTCCTCGTACTCCTCGTACTCCTCGTACTCCTTTTTCCTTCAAGTTCCCTTGGTATTCCCAAACAGCTGAATGTGCAGCCGGTCGCAATATCTGTAACCGTGCCGTTTGCAGATATCGATCAAGGGCAAACTTCGTCGGCGGATAACGGCGGCATCTGTTCCTTCCGGCATTAGTAAGACCTTGCCGGGAACGATCTCGGTTCCTATCGCCGCCAGCAGATCCTGGACCTCGTCCAAGTCAGTCTCTGACGCGACCACAAACTTCAGTTGATAGTTATAGCTCTGAATCCAATCCCGAATAACCTCAGGCTGGAGGCGCCGTTTTTCGTGTCGATCTCTCCAGGCGCCGGCTGCCGCCGCATCTGGGGTTGAGTTGTTTAGTTTAGGACTTAACGAAGCCAAGTCGCATGGGATCCCTTCCGGAAGCACCGTCGCCGCAGTCTCGATGGTGATATGTTTTCCCAGGTCTTTTAGCTGCACTGCCAATTGATGAATTCCTTTTGCGATCATTGGCTCGCCCCCGGTCACTACGACATGTCGAGAGCCAAACTCGTCGACCTTGGTTACGATCTCCTCGATACTCATTTCTACCCCTTCCGGCGTCCATGAGGCGTATTTGGTGTCACACCAGCTACATCGAAGATTGCAGCCGGAGGTGCGGACGAATACGGAAGGTATCCCGGTTAGTTCGCCTTCGCCTTGGATGGAATAAAAGATTTCAGAGACCAGCATGCGGAACTCGCCTGAAGCTCGTTCCGCCATAGCAAATAGCAAATAGCAGATAGCAAATGTCCCTGCTAAGCGCCCTGAATGGGAAATTTGCTATTTTCTATCTGCTATTTGCTATTCAGAACGAGTTTCAGGCGAGTTCCTGGCTGCTCGGCTTGGCGGGAAGAGGATCCTTCGATGCGTAGATGGTTGGGTCGGCAACGCCGGCCACGATAAATGCTTCCCGCCGTTCTACACAGGTGCCGCAGGTCCCACAATGCAACGTGCCGCCTTTGTAGCAGGACCAGGTGTGCGAGAAATCAACGCCCAGAGCTTTGCCGCGGCCGGCGATATCGGCTTTCGTCATAGAAATGAATGGCCGCAACAACTTGATACCCGCATAGGTACCGAGTTGAATGGCGTCCGCCATCGATTTCATGAAATCCTCCCGGCAGTCGGGATAAATTGCATGATCGCCGGCGTGTGCTGCGATCACTAGTCCCGACGCGCCTTTGCTTTCGGCGAATCCGGCCGCGATAGCGAGCATGATACCGTTCCGGAAAGGGACGACCGTGCTTTTCATCGTTTGCTCTTCGTAATGACCATCCGGTATCGCCCCTCCGGACTTGAGCAAATCTGACTTAAACAACTCGCCGACAAAACTAAGCGCGATTACTCGGTGCTCGATGTTGAACTTCCGGCAGTGATAGGAAGCGAACGGGAGTTCTTTGTGGTTATGCTTCGCACCGTAGTCAAAGCTAATCGCAGCAACGACTTTATGTTGCGACATCGCTTCATAGAAGGCAGCCACTGAATCCATGCCACCGCTAAGAAGGACAACTACGTTTTCTGCGCCCACTATAAAGATTTCGCTCCTACGGAGCTTGATTTGCGGCCTCGGTGGCCATTGTCAGGGGTGGCTATCGCGTCCGGATAGCTGGCCTCGACCGACAAGCTGATTCCTCCGCGCGAGGCAAACTCGCCGTAGACTAATGCCTCGTGAGGACTACAGGCAGCAATGACGTCGTCTAAAATCCGGTTAACAATCTCTTCGTTGAAGCTGCGCGTGTTACGGTATGAGGCGAGGTAGAACTTCAACGATTTCGTTTCAATGCAGCGCGCGGCGGGCACGTATTCAATCGTGATCTTAGCGAAATCCGGTTGTCCTGTGATCGGGCAGAGCGACGTGAAATCCGCGCACTCGAATTTGATCAGATAATGCCGGTTCGCGTATTCATTTGGGAAGGTTTCGATCGTCTTGGCCGAGGGCGCATTTGGATAGTGCGTCACGGGTCGACCCAGTAACGTGAGAGACGAATATTTCGCGTTTTTTTTTGCCGGCATACTTAATGATTGTCCGCGTTCGAGGGATCCTTAGGCTTGGAACCTAAGATCTGATCGAGCTCCTCCAAAATGTCCGGAGTCAATTGATCAGCGGCTGCGGTCGCTTTCAGGTTCTCTTCGAGCTGCGATACTTTGGACGCGCCTAGGATGACGGTGCTGACATGCGGATTCTTTAGGCACCAGGCAACCGCGAGGACCGAAGGCGATAGGCCCAGCTTGCCGGCGAACTTGCAATAGGTGCGAACTCTTTCGAGGCGTTCCGGTTTGATAACCCATTCGCGCAACCAGCTATAGCTCTCCAATCCCATCCGAGCGTCGTTTGGCAATCCATCGTTGTATTTGCCAGTAAGTAGTCCACTGGCCAATGGCGACCAGATTGTTGTCCCAAGCCCGATCGCCTGATAGAGCCGGCTATACTCGATCTCAACTTTGTCGCGTTGCAGTAAGTTGTAGTAAGGCTGCTCCATGGTCGGCGGCACCAAGTTGTGTGCCCGAGCGATACCGCAGGCCTCCATGATTTGGTCCGCGCTCCAAACGCTGGTGCCCCAGTAGAGCACTTTTCCCTGAGTAACTAAATCGGACATTATCCGCACTGTCTCTTCAATCGGAGTCTCCGGGTCCGGCCGGTGACAAAAGAACAGGTCGAGATAATCTACGTGCAACCGGCGCAACGCCGCGTGGCATGCTTCGAACACGTGTTTTCGGCTCAAACCAGTCTGATTGGGTTTAGGTTGAGTCGCAGAGCCGAAATAGACTTTGCTGGACACAAGCCAAGTGTCCCGAGGCCATCCGAGCTTCTTCAATATGTTCCCCATCACCAACTCGGATTTGCCGCGAGCGTATCCCTCCGCGTTGTCGAAGAAATTGATGCCGCCGTCGTAAGCTTTGATCATGAGCGACTCGGCAACGTCGTCACCAATCTGGTCGCCGAACGTGACCCAGGACCCAAAGGAAAGCTCGCTCAACTTAACACCAGCACTGCCGAGTCGACGATAGTTCATTGGTATCCTATCGCTCTGTTCTCCGTGGTCGCGCAACCGGAAAACAGGGGCGGCGCAGCCCCCACCTTCGTGCTCGAAAGGGAAACCCCGACGCTGCCCCACCCAACGTCGGTGGGGCGAACACCGTCGGGGGGTTCCTCGTTTCGAGCACGAGGACGATTCAGGTCTTCAGAACAGCGTCCACTTCAAGTCTAGCCAGACGTAAGGCGCGCCTTTGGCTTCGTAGATAGGGCCGGCGCGGATGTAGTCGTATTCCCGCTGAAAGTTCCACCCGGCTACGGCTTCGATCTCGAACCCTTTGACCGGCGCGTAGTTGAACCCGATCCCGGCCCGGAGATAGTAGTACTGCAGAATCGCGTTATTGGTTCGGCGGTCAGTGGTCGGCCCGTTGCGAAAACTGTCGCCGTCCAAATCTCCTTGGACAAAAAACTCCCATTTCTTACTGGGCAAATAGCTTAAACGCGGACGTGGAAATACCGCCCGCAAGTTCCATTGGTCGCTGATCTTCCAGTTCACGCCAAAAACCGGGAAAATGATTGGATTCGAATAAACATCGAAGCTGAACCCGCCGATCACATAAAGATTATCAGACAGTTTGAGACCTGGAGTGAAACGAATCGGCACATCGAACGAGTTTTTGGTGATGTGGGAGCGGGTGTAGTAAAGACCCGGCTCAAATCTCAAGACGGGATAAAAGTCGTCTCCATCCCAATAGGCAAAGATCAATTCGCCAGAGAGACTAGTCAGAGCATAGGGAAAGACGCTGCTCGATCTTGAGAAATCGAAACGCTCCAGATCAAATCCCAGTTGCAGAAAGTAGTTTTTAAATAGCTTTATATCCTTAAACGCTTGCAATTCGTATTCGGCCACCGCCTGAGACCCGAACGAGCCGGCTTTCATGATGCGCGCGCTACTCGTAAAGCTCGTGGTCAGCTCAAAGTTCCAAGTGGGATCCGGGGTCGCAATGGCAGTAATCGGAGATGGCGCTTGAATCGTCTCTGTTTCTCCGGCCAGAACCGACCGCGCCGCCAGCAGCAAACAGCAGAGCAAAAGGGCGTTTTTCATCTTTAATCTCTCGCCTCCGGCGCCGCTGACTGTCTGGTTCCTTCCCGGTTCGATCACCGTACCCGTAATTCCAGAGGTTGAGTCATCGTATACAGGCCATATCCGCGACCGTCAATCCGAGCGGCTGCATTTTTCGGGTAGGGATGAGTTCCTGCTCATCCGTGGGGTGGGTGTCGCCCCGGCTACAAAACGAATGCGGATGAGCGGGAGCTCATCCCTACCGAGCTTCGCCCTACCTACGCTGCAAACACCGACGGCCCGCGTTCCAGACCAGCTTGGCGCACAATCTCAGTTACATGGTCGTTTCGGACCACGTACCGGTCTTTGCCATAGATCAGATACTTCTCTTGTTCGACCGGAGGTGTGAAGTTAACGGTCAAAACGTTCGCCCCGGCGGCAAGCCCACTGAGTTGTCCCCCGCCCTGTCGACGCTCTAAAGCACTCACGCTCGGTATCAGCCAGGACGGATTCATGATTCGAGCGATCGCAATGAAATTAAGGGTCAAATCAACATCGCCGGGCGGATAACCAGCCAAGGGCGTGTCCGGCGCCGGAATAAATGGGGACCCGCTAACCATGTGCGCGCCGAGATCTCGCGCCAGTTCAAGGTCGTCAGCCAGACTCTCTACCGGCTGTCCCGGCAATCCGATGATGGCGCCAGTGCCCACCTTGTATCCAAGTCTCGCCAACGAACGCAAACAGCGAATTCGTTCCTCGTACGATGAGTGACGCATCCGTTCATTCAGTTCGGGATCGCTGGTTTCATGTTTCAGGATGTAGCTGGTAGCGCCCTGATTTTTCAGAAACTCGAATTCAGCGTCTGGTTTATTGCCGAGACAAAGCAAAATCTCGACGGGACCATCAAATCGAGCTCGAATCTCAGGAATCACGTCACCCACTAATCGCGTGGTTTTGCCTACTTCTCCGGCTTGGAAAAAGATGATGTTAATGCCAGTCGCGTTAATGTCGGTAACCGCATTTAATATCTGATCCGGAGTCAGCTGGAAAATTGTGTTTTGCTTCGTGTTATCCCGCCGCATCGGGCAAAATTCACAGTTGATCCGACAGAGATTGGTGACCTCAATCAGACCCCGAACCACTACCCGCCGCCCAAACACCTGTTCGCGCGCAGCTCGAGCGGTGGCAAATAGCTGCTCCTGTTCTGCTCCTCGGACCTGCAGCCAACGGATAATGGCGTCCCGATCCCAAAATAAAGTGGGATCATTTAGTTCCGAACCATCCATGGATCGACGACCATTTCCAGAATGCCCTGCAAACGCTACGGTGTCATTAAACATCGCCGTTGATTCTTGCTTCCTGTGTAACCTATGAAACCGCTAACGCCGGTTCTTTGACCGCGTAGGGATCAGTGTCCAGATAAGGGTTGAGCGGTCCTTGAGCGTATGCCTCACGGGGATACGGTATATAATCGTCCGAATGAAATTGCTGAGCGACTTCGTCGGCAAAAAATGTTCCGAGTTGGGTTAGCCCCAGACTGACTTCGTCTTCCCGCAATAAGCCGTACGCTTTGAGTCGCTCAATCTTTGGCCGGAAAACATTTTCGATGGATTCGCCCCGGGTGGCGGCGATAAACGTGCTCTTGTAAATGTCTCGATTTTTTAGCGGCAAAACGATAGCCCAGCGCAGTTGCTGATCGCTATCCCGCCTTAGGCCGCGATTTAGGGGCATTCGGCCCGCCTCGATGTGTTGGTAATACTCACCGAAGGTCTGGCTATTCAGGACAAATCGATCTCGCAAACTACTGAATGCAGTCAGCCCAAAGCCGACCTCGTCGTACAGCTTGCAGCACTGATTTTCTGCATAACAGGAGAAATGTTGTCGCTCTTTGGTATAAACTCGCCGCAGATTCTCGTGGTACCCATTTTCGGCCAGGATATCGATGGCGAACTGTTTCATCATGATCTGCTCTTGGTGAGGAACAGCTTCATCCGGCCGCTTGTTAAGATAGTTTTTAATCGGTCCTTGATAGTCCCCGTAAGCCTCCACCTTCAACCGGTAAAGCTGGATCTCTTCAGTGCCGAGCGTCACCGCTTCCCGCATTACTTCCACCCAATTCCCCAGAGTCTCTCCCGGGTGGCCAAAAATGAATTCGATATTGACTTGATAACCATGTTCCTGCGAATTCCGAATAGCCTCCAGCGCCCCCGCCTTATCATGCGGCCGGTTCATGATCTCCAGGACGCGCTCATCCAACGATTGAATCCCCAGGGTCAACCGATCTGAACCATAGTCTCGGAGGATTTTTAGCCGCTCCAAACCGATCGGACCAACCAAAGTCGAGGGATCGACGTCCCAGTTGAATTGGTCGCACTCCGACATGTCCAGACGCTTGGTGAAGAAATCCAGAAACCGCTTCAGCTGGGCCGGACTGAGATACGAAGGAGTTCCCCCGCCAATGAGGATGGATCTTACCTTGATCCGATCGATCCCTAAGCGCCGCATGTAGATGTCCATCTCCTTTTCCATTGCGCCGAGATATTGATCCATCTCCGCTTCCTTCTTGCCGAGCATCACCGGGTAGTGGCAGAAGATGCAGCGCTGCTTGCAGAATGGGATGTGCGCATACACATCCAGTTTGCCATCGGCTGGCAACGTGTAACCCTCGAACAATTTCTCTTCATCCACTTCGTCGTACATCGTGATCGGCGGATAGTGCACTGAGGGGAAAAAGTCACCGCTTCGACAAATTAAACCTTCTTCTCGGAGCCGATTGAAGTCAGCAACTCGACTGAGCGCTCGATCCATCAATGCGTCAGATATATTTGGAAACTGTCCGACGATATTCATAAGGGTTAGATGCCGAAATTGGCGACAATTGCAGAATATTTTTCGGCGCCATTTCATTCGTTTCTGGAACCGAGGTCAAGCCGGGAATGGCGGGCGTGGCGGGTTGCCGCGTATCGGTCGGGAGGCGGCGGCGGGCGAAAAGCGGTGAGAGGTGAAAGGTGAAAAGTGAAAGGTAGTCAGGGGTTGTCTGCCATTCCTTGGAGAATTCGACCTGATAACACGTCCCAGTGGGTACATTGCGGCCTTAGGTCGTCTTAGGCTCATCGCATTGCGGTTGGCTCAGCCAAATCACCTTTCACCTTTCACCTTTCACCGGTTTTCGCCCTTCAAGCATTAAACGCCAAAATCCCCGCCCCGCACAATGCAACGAGTGCTCCGATCACGGCGGCGCCGGTGGGATGTTCCCGGAGCCAGATGACAGCCAGCGGTAAAGCGAAGACCGGCTCGGTAGCAAGCACAGTATTAGCGATGGAAACGTCCAAGCGTTTAATGGCGTAAAGTGAAAGCCAAAACCCGCCGAAGGTGACGATGATCACGGCAGCCAGAAAGCGCCACCGCAGGCCGGCTTGCCGAAGTGGAACGATCCAGTTCCCCAGCTCTTTTCTGGCTAGCCCAACCGCCAGCATGCCGGCAAACCCGAAGAAAAGCCGGAGAAAAGTTCCTTCCAAGGCCGACACGTCCTGAAGGCCGATTTTAGCGATGATGACAGAGCCTGCCATCGATAGGATGGACAGGATACCAAAGAGCAAGCCTAAACCCCGGTCCCGGGGTTCTTGATCGACCTCGACCTTATCCTTGAAAGTGAGACTAACACCGCCAAGAACGAGCCCGATTCCGGTCCAACTGACAAGCGCCGGCCGCTCTCCTAGAAGGCAAAGTGCCATCAGTAATGTCACCACCGGCGCCAGTAACATGAGAATGACCAATTGATGCGCTGGCAAACGGCGCAGTGCCGCAAAGAAGAAGGTGTCCCCGAGAGAGATACCGAGGAGGCCGCTCAACGCCAGCCACCCGAGCGGAAAAGACTTCACCGGCGCCCATCCGATCAAACAAAGAGCAGCAGCCAACAGCAAAAGACCCAACAGGCTCTTAATGAAAGTCATCGCCATCGGCGAGAACTCTTTACCTATCCCCTTAAAAAGAAGCGTACCCACCGCCCAGGATGCGGCGGAGCCGAGAGCGGCCAGAATGCCAATGAAATGCGGGCTCAAAGGGGAGAAAGAATAGCAAATAGCAGATAGCAGATAGCAAATTCACACGGACCTCGCATTGAGCGTCGTGAGACCTGAAATGCCTGAATTTGCTATTTGCGATCTGCTATTTGCTATTTTGTGTTCGCTGTATTCGTCGTGTCCGCTATTCGCTCCGTTCGCTTCTTAAACACCAACACATAGCGTTGCGGAATGAATTGATATTGTTCAGCTAAATCGAAGCCGTAGTAGTAGAGCTGCCCAATGATCAACTCTTTCGCGATGTGCGGCCCGTGATAAGGCAGAGTTCCTTGGGTCACAACCGCGTTGTCCACAATTACTAACCGGCCGTCAGGCTTGAGTGCGGTCTTCAAACTGTTAACAAACCGGTCTTTTACTTCTTCCGTCAGCGTTGTGTAGATAATGTGATACAAGGAACACATGAAGACCATATCCGCGCTGTTCGCCGGAACGCCGGCCGAATCCTGTCGATCCTTGATGGTCTCGACGTTTTTGATATCAAACTTGGAACAAAGGCTCTTTATGTAGTTGAGATGCTCCTCGACGGTGTCAATAGCAAGCACCTTACCGTTCGGCCCTACTAGCTCAGAGAATTTGAAAGTGTAATAGCCCGGTCCGCTGCCCACATCCGCGATCGTGGTTCCCGGCTGAATCTTTAGCGCGTCGATAATCTTGCTGGTCTTTTCCCATTCTTCCCGGCGCGGATTATTGAAAAGAATAAAGTCTTCAAGAAAAGCGATCCTGTCTCGCCCGGATTCCGTGCCGGAGTCAGCCAATTTCTTTAACTTGTATTTTCGCGTTAGATATTCCTTCAGGTTGGCGAAATCGTTCGCACTGAAGAATTCGAAAAAGCTTTTATGGTAGCGGTCTGCCAGCTTTTGCTTGCGGCTATCTTCAGTTCCGAGCAGATAGTCACAGAACCATTCTAAGGCCGTGTATTCGCCGCCGTAGTGTTCTATCGGGATGATCGTTTCGTAGATCTCTTTAGCCTTCTTCGCATAGCTCAGGTCTTTGCTGTCCAGAGCGCTCAATAAAAATCGGCCTGCTAACGTTCCTTGTTCGGTAATCGTGAAAGTATCAATACTGCCGAGGTGCACTAAAGAGACCTTGGATGTGATCTCAGCGGTGTTTTCAGCGGGCTTCTGGGCATCACCGGTCTCATCGGCGGCGAATAGCGGTGAGGTTGAACAGGCAATCGAAAAAAGAAATAGATAAGAGAAACGTAGTGAAAACATAGAGGTTTGGTTGGTTCAGCTTTGGTAGGGCGAGGCTCCCGAACGGCCCTGCACAATCTTGGGTTTCGGACGTCCGATCCTCATCCAACACAGATCAGGCATCCGCTCCATTTACTTTGAGCATGATCCGCTTGAATGCGTCTAACTGATCGGCGTTCAAGATCTTCTCTACTTCCTGGCGTTCGGATTCCATCAAGTTAGTTAACGTTTGCCTAAGCTCTGCTTCCTTCTTCGTCCGTTCATCGTCGCTTAATGTGCTCAGGTCTACGCTGCCTAACTCTTTCTTGATTTCCTGCTGGTATTTATCGGCCAAACTCGCGAGCTGCTGGCTTTGATCATCCGTTAGTTTCAGCTGCTCCTTGATATCTTTGGTTTGCAAGAGCTGCATCGGATCGACTCCAAATTTGTTACCACCCGGGTCATCCTGCATCCAAGGTGGCGGACGCTGATCGCCATCGTCCGAATGATCCTTAGTCCACGGCGGAGGACCAAGGGTGTCCCCCGCACGAGCTGCGACCGACAGTAACAGCAGCACAATCGCTAGGGTAATAGTGCATCGTCTCATAGAATGCGAACGGCCGTTATCCCGGTAACGGCGGCGGGTTCGGCGTTTGTTCCCCGGATCTCGCTACTAAACCGGCTCTCCGCAGAACCTCAGGCATATCGCGCACGGTTTGTCGATCCTTCTCTTTTTCATCTTCTTCGAGCGCGTCGTAAGGGACTAGCAACGGATGACGACGCAAAGCATTGTCCCGAATCGCGCCAAAAGACCACCAAGCTAATCTGCGCTCCGCGGTCCAACGCATATGCTCTAAACGGGCCAATTGTTCCAGGACATCCTTATTGAACGAGATGGGAGACGCGGCCTCATTGCGAGCTTCATCGATCGAGTAGCCCAGGCGACCAAGTAAATAAATAACATGATCGGCTCGCTCCCGGTTGGATTGGCGCAGGTCTTCATCAATTGCGTGCCAGGGCTTCAGGCTTGGATTGTCGACGGGTAATTCACCTTCCGCCATGCGCGCTTCGCAGTAACGCTCATGAATGGAGCGTGCTAAACGGAATCGCCCGGTTTCGCTAAACCGGGCATAAGATGCGATCGCCGAATAATCACCAAAGAACCGCACATAGCCCGCATTGGCGCCCCAAGAGAAATGTTTACGGAATACCCGGTTCAATCGGTCAGCCCGGCTATGGGGAACATAAGTTCCGCTGAAGTGCTTAATGACACCACGTTGGCCAATCGTGGAACACTCTTCCAGACCTCTCGACCCTTCCGCTAGAATCAAAGCCCGAGTCGGGTCAGCAAACGACTCGATCATACTCAGGGGCTCTTGTTCCGGGGAATGGAAGTTCAGAATACAAATCTCCTTTAGAGCCGGATAGCGAAGATCGACTCTCTGAGCCATTTCCCGCGTAACGATCCAATCGAGTTTGGGCTTAGAGCCGTCGAGCAAACCGCCTAGCTTCGCGATCTTGAGAGCAATGGCTTCTGCTAACGGATTGGAGCCAACGATCAAGAACCCATTGGCTCCATCCCCTAACCCTTTGCTTCCAAAAAATTGGAACACGAAATCACGAGCGATGTCCTCGTCGGTAGAAAAGAATTGAACGAAGAAATAAGGGTGAGGCTCGAGCACCACCACGCCTCGGCGAACCGCGGCTAGACTTTCGGCATTGGGCGCGGCCGCAAACACGCTGATCGGAGTTCTCCGAGGTTTCTGGTCCACCGCATCCTCAGCCGCAGCTAGCCACAACACGAGTTCGCCGAGATCGGACGCGAAAAGAACGAGATGCGTTACCTCCGCTAGACCAACCCGCCCGAGAAACAAAGAAAACGAGGCCGGCTCGAGAGCAATGCCAAAAGAGATCGCAATCGAAGCAGCTGTTGATCCCGGTGCAGCGACTAATTTGGCCGGGATGCCTTGGCGAGCGAGCTCCAGGGCGGTCAGGGCCGCGGCGGTTGAATCGCCGGCAACCAGAAACAATAAATTCTGTGATGGAGTATTTGCAGCCGGCATCATCTCACCTCGCGCGACTCCA
>Ga0209647_1001156_pt1 | contig 22991 bp, 18 predicted proteins | sample GraSoi_2013_60cm_FD_185827 | JGI IMG/M metagenome (GOLD analysis project Ga0209647, IMG submission 185827) | Grasslands soil microbial communities from the Angelo Coastal Reserve, California, USA - Sample 9_17_2013_60cm (SPAdes) (version 2) | ecosystem: Environmental > Terrestrial > Soil >... | reverse complement strand
CCGCGGGCGCAGAGCCAGGACACCAGCAATGGCCAGGCGCTGGCGTTGGCCGCCTGAAAGACGGTGAGGCGGCAGTTTGCGCAGTTCTGTGATGCCTACCGCCGCCATGGCCTCCTCGATACGCTCGGTGATAAATGTACGAGGGTGACCACGTACTGCTAAGGCCCAGGCCACGTCATCTTCGACGAGGGTGGCGATGATCTGGTTATCCGGATTCTGGAAGATCATGCCAACGTTGTCGCGAATAGCGCGCTGACTGGCTTTATCGCGTGTATCAAGGCCTGCAACCAGGACCTGTCCTTGATCAGGTGTCAGCAGGGCATTGCAGTGGCGGGCCAGGGTTGATTTGCCGCTGCCGTTATGGCCGAGGATCACCAGGTATTCACCCGCTTGCACCTGGAGGCTCACATCTTGCAGAGCCGGGCGTGACTGAGCGCCGGGATAGCTATAGGTAATGTGCTGTATATCGATGAGGGGAGAAGTATTCATAAGCTTGTTTTCTGCCTTCCCAGCCCCATGTATTGCCTACGAATTTCTTTGATCAGCGTGCGTGTGGGCCAGAACTTGCCCAGGCCTATTTTGAGGGCGATGAAAATGAGCAGGCGGGTTGTCCAGCGCAACAGGCGATTAAGCCAGCCCGTGGGAAAGGGGAGTACATCGTAGCCAAGCAGGCGTACCAGGAAGGTCGTGATATAGTAGATAACGATGACGACCGGCCACATAAAGAGCAGGTCAAGGATGCACAGCACCAGGAACCAGTTGGTCAATGCCTGGTCTGCCAGGTGCTGCGCGCCCGGATAGGTGTGCTGCCACCACGTGGCCAGTCCAATCTGGGGAGCAACGAAATTGAGCAGCGAGAAGACGCCCTGGAAGGTCAGGCGAAGGCCCTGGACCAGGGTATCGATATAGCCCTGACCGATCAGGAGGACCGACAGCAACGTTTGAGCGACGATGGCAATGGTTCCGCCGATGGTGCCTAAGACAATCAGAGGGAGATAATGCAAACGATATTTCATGCAGATGCCCAGGAAAATACCAGCCCCTGCTTCCAAGAGCATGAGGACCAGCGAGCCCAGGCCTGTGGTCACACCGACAATGAAGAGCGCAACGCAAACACTCATTACACCGGCGTAGAAGCCGCGGCGCAGCACGAGGATAGTGAAGAGAGGTGGAACGAGTAGAGCAAAAAATCCGCCTCCCACCGGCAAAAATTTGACGAGCAGTTGAAAGACAACGGCAATATCCGCCAGTAGCGCTCCCTCTGCTAGTTCAATTGCACTCAGCTTGCGCAGCATGGTATCTCCTTTTAGCGATCTTTGAGGGCATTTCCCAACTCAAAGGCCCACCCGGCAGGTTTCGGGCCACGACCCAGCTGACGCACCTAGTCCTCTCTGATACGAGAATAAGGAGGAAGCGTCATGAAAGCGTCATGAGCAGCGTCATGGGCCATGGCCTGAAACGCTGAGCAGGAGATGAGCCAGAGCGCGCCTGGAAGCAAGCACACCAACGAGCCCGAACTCTGACAGAGCAGCAGGTGGACGCGATCAGAAGTGGTGACATCCTGAGCGGATCTTCAGGAGAAGGAAGTCAGCCTCCTCTCGCCAATCAGCTCAGCTTCCCCTCTTTTTGCCGTGAGGAAATGCTCTCTATCATTATTATATTATATCGGCGTGGGTTACATGAGGTCATTTTAACGCCCCGATGAAAAATTCACAAGCGGTGACTCACGTTTATTCTCCCGCGTTTATTCTATAGTGCAGATTTACGGTTTGGCGCGCACTTGTGTGCGTAGTACTTTGCACCAGGAATATGGAACTCTGCAACTAGGAACAATTTGCCAGTGCAGTACGAGCTGTCTTAATTTATGCTACGCTATGCGTGTATTAAAAAGAGCCGGTATTTTTGGCTTTGCTTTGGTTGAAGTATAAAAACATCCATGGAGGGATCATCGTCATGGCGATATTGAGAAACGAAACTGTACAGAATGTGGGGCATCGTGCCTGGGGTACGTTGGGGGATTTCCAGAAATTTATTTTGCGCGGGAATGTTGTAGACCTGGCTGTTGGTATTATGATCGGTGCGGCATTTTCTGGTATAGTTAATGGCCTTGTAGCTGATATTGTTACCCCTCTCATTCCGGCTGCTGGCAAGGGTCTTGATGGTTGGACTATTCCTGTTGCTTACACAGGCGGTACACTGAAACCTGGTGCTTTCATTAATGCGATAATCAGCTTCTTGATTCTTGCATTTGTCATTTACTTCTTTGTCGTCAAGCCTGTGAACTCCTTGACAGAGCGCTTTACGCCTAAGAAGCCGCCAGCGGAGCCGACCACGCGCGAGTGCCCCTATTGCTTGAGCAGTATTCCTCTCAGAGCTACGCGCTGCGCCTTCTGCACAGCGCAGTTGCCACCGGCGGACCAGATGGCGGCAAGGCAAAACGGGTAAGGGATTACTTGCACGCATGTTGGGGCTGGGGTATACTGCAAATGCGCGATTGATGGACAGGCGATCATCATTTGATCTGACTTCATCGACGCTTGTAGCCGCTCTTAACATAACTGAAAACTGAAGACGACGAGGGGTCGGTCAGGTAGAAAAGGTGCCTGGCTGCCTCGTGTGTTGTTGCCTATTTAGACGTAGAGGAGAGAATTACCAATGTCGTCAACTTCTGAGTCGATACGGTTGGAAGACTGGGTGCGAGATATTCCCGATTTTCCGCAGAAAGGTATTCTTTTCAAGGACATCACGCCCTTATTGCAAGATGGGACTGCCTTTCGGGCGTCACTGGAACGGCTTGCTGCTCATTACGCCGGTGCTGGCATTCAAACTGTGGTCGGCGTTGAGTCACGCGGCTTTATTTTTGGTGCGCCGCTGGCCTTTCTATTAAATTGTGGTTTTGTGCCGGTGCGTAAATTTGGCAAACTTCCATCGCAGACAGTAAGTGTTGAGTATGCCCTCGAATATGGCACCAACGTCGTAGAGATGCACACCGATGCCATTCGTCCTGGTCAGCGTGTCCTGATTGTGGATGATCTGCTGGCCACGGGTGGCACTGTGTCGGCGACTATGGAGCTTGTAGAGAAGCTGGGTGGGCATATCGCGGGCATCGCCTTCCTGGTTGAACTAACCTTCCTCAAAGGTCGCGAACAACTCAAAGGCCATGATGTCTTTGCGCTCATCAAATATTAAATTATGCAGCTAACCAGGCTCAGCAGTATATCTGCTGAGCCTGGTTAGCTGCATAATTTATTCTTGCCAGCCTAGCCAGGTTGTTTTGTTGGCGATGGCGGTTGGATGGCGTTCCAGTTTAGGGATGGCGGGGAAGCCGACATAGACAAAGGCGACGATGTGATCTTCTGGTGTGAGACCTAGCCAGCGCTTCACATGGGGATCATAGGCGGCATCGCCGGTGCGCCACATGCAGGCCAGGCCCATCTCTTCACCCGTCAGCAGCATGTTTTCCACGGCGGCGGCCACGGCTTCAATGTTCTCAATCTCCAGCACATTGGCCTGGGTGGGCTGCTCTGCCACTGCCACAATCACGACTGGCGAGCGCAAGAGCTTGTTACGTTCCTTAGCGAGCACAGCCTCTGCTTTTTCGGGAGGATTTTCCGCGAGGCGCCTGGCCAGGGAGTCGGCCATGACCTGTCCAAGTTCTGCACGAGCATTACCAGCGAGCACAATGAATTGCCATGGTTCAACTTTATGATGGTTGGGGGCATGGGTTGCAGCCTCTAAAAGCTGTTCTACCTGCTGACGCGTGGGTACCTGCGCCGTCATTTTGCCAGTACTACGCCGGTTCTTGATGGTTTCAAATACGCTCATTATTTCTCTATTTGCCTGTCTGATGATGTGACTATTTTCTCTGATTGAGAGCTCAATATACCTGATGATATCAGATAAGGTCAAGGAAATGGTTCACGGCACACACCAATCACCACTTGATGGGCTTACCCTGTATTTCTCAGGCCGGCGGCGATGCCGTTGATGGTCAGGAGCACGGCATAGGTGAGCTGGTTACGTTCGCGTTCCTGCTTGCTGGCGTGTTGAAGCTCTGCTTCGTCAAGGACGAGCGGGCCTCCCAGGGCGCGCAGGCGGCGCAGCAGCACCACCTGGAAGTAGCTCAAAGGGTCGACATAAGGATTGCGCAGGCGAATTGAACGCTGCAGGACGGGCGAGTTATCAAGCAGGGCCTGACCTTCAACGATACGCAGCAGCCAGTGCTCTGTGCGCGCGTATTCGTCTTCGATTTCTGCTGAGATGCGTTGGCGCAAAGCCTCGTCATCCACCAGCGAGGCGTAGTGGCGAGCGATGTGCATATCTGCTTTGGAGAGCGTCATCTGTAAATTGTCGAGGAAGGTGCGCAGGAACGGCCAGGAACGATACATCTCTTGTAGTTGTTGGAGCCGCTGCGGATCTTCTGAGATATATGCTTCGAGGGCTCCACCTACGCCGTACCAGCTTGGCAAGACGTAGCGGCTCTGCATCCAGGAAAAGACCCAGGGGATGGCGCGCAGTTCTTCAATATTGTGTCCCGAGGTACGCCGTGCCGGGCGTGAGCCAATATTGAGCCAGCCCAACTCCAGAATAGGGGTTGCCTGCTCAAAATAGTGGATAAAGTCGGGATTCTCATAGATAAAGCTACGGTAACGATTGTAGGCACTGGCTGAGAGTGCATGCATGGTTTCCGACCAGGTCTGCAAATGTTGCTCATCGTTTGCTGAAGGTGCCTGTTTGGCGCCTGGCAAGCTGGACTGCACGACACCCGCGACCACCAGCTCCATGTTGCGGAGGGCAATCGCGTGAAGCCCATACTTAAACGAAAGCATCTCGCCCTGTTCCGTGATGCGCAGACGCCCATTGACGGTATCTGGCGGCTGACCCAGGATAGCTTCATAGATTGGTCCACCACCGCGCCCGATGGCGCCACCCCGGCCATGAAAAATTGTAATTCCAATGCCGTGTTGGGCACCAAGCTCGGCTAAGCGTGTCTGTGCCTGGTACAGTTCCCAGCTAGAAGTGAGGATGCCTCCATCTTTGCTGCTATCAGAGTAGCCCAGCATAACCTGTTGTTGCAGGTTGCTGGAGGAGGCCAGCCAGTCGTGGTAATTGGGATGGGTGAAGGCGCTTTGCAGGATGCTTGCGCATGAACGCAGGTCATCGATAGTTTCAAAGAGCGGCACAATCGACAGGCCTGTAATGCCAGCCTCTTTACAAAAGAATTGGACTTCGAGCAGATCGCTCACGCTGCGCGTCATGCTGATGATATAACTTGTTACTGCCTTAGCGCCAAACTCTTCCCGCGCCTGATGGATAGCGTCGAAGGTTTGCAGGACATGCCTGGTGGCGGGGCTCAAGTGAAGCTCATGACGTGGCAGCACGCGGGGATCGCTGAGCAGTCCGGTCAGGATCTCTATGCGCTCCTGTTCATCCAGGTCGGTATACGCATGATGGCATAAGCCGATGGCCTGGAGGAGTTCCGCCAGGGCTGCCGCGTGGCGTTCGCTGTGCTGGCGTACATCGATGGCGGTAAAGTGGAAGCCGAAGACCTGGACCTGGCGCAGCAGGGTGGCGAGTTGTCCCTGTGCAACGCTCACCTCCCCGTCGGCCAGTAAACTTTCCTGGACAAGCTGCAGTTCATTGGATAATTCTTCTGCCGAACTGAAAGCGAGATTTTGTGAGGTGCCAGCGCTTCCCTGTGCTCTGTCTGAGCGCTTGTGCTGGGAGGTAGTACGAGGCGCGGCGGTTGCCTCCAGGCGTTTCCAGATAAAGGAGAGTTTGCGCCGGTAAGGTTCCTGGGCGGTCTGTGCGCCTAATTCGCGATCATAGGCAGGTAAAAGAGCGGCATCGCGCTCCAGTGAGCTTTGTAAGGACGACGTAATCGAACAATGCTTCAGGGATTGCGAAAAATCCTGAGCTAGCGCCTGGATGGTTGAGCGATAGTGATCGATGATCTGTCCGCGCTGCCAGCGTAGTGCCTCTAAGAGGGTCTGGGGATGGACATTGGGGTTGCCATCCTGGTCGCCACCAATCCAGGAACCGAGGCGTAGAAAGGGCGGCAGGCGCAGTTGCTCCTGTGGATAGGCCGCGCTTAGTATTTCTGTTAGCTCGTCATAGAGTTCTGGCACCGCATCGAAGAGGATTTCCGTCAGGTAATAGCCGCCCATCTTGATTTCGTCCAATGGTTGGGGACGGACATGGCGGATGGCGTCGGTGCGCCATAGCAGGGTAACGATGTTCTCGAGTTCGCGTTGCCACCTGGCCTGCTGGCGAGCAGGCATCTCGTTCACGTGGTCATGCTCTTCTAGCAAGGAGGCTATCTCGCGCGACTTGGTAATCAGGCTGCGCCGTGTGGCTTCTGTAGGATGAGCAGTAAAGACCAGTTCAATGGAAAGCTGGCTAAGGAGTTGTTGCAGCGCGGCCGCATCGATGTCGCGCTCTTTGAGCAAAGCGACCAGGGCGGCAAAAGAGCCGCGCAGGGGAGTCAGTGGCGTTGTGAGATCATGGATGTAGCGTCGCCGGATGCGATGATGCTGCTCGGCGGTATTCACAAGGTGGAAATAGACGGTAAAGGCGCGTATCACGTCGATGGTGGTATCCAGGTCGCAGCTCACGATGATGTCATGAATGGCCTGGTCTAAAGCGACAATTTCGGCCTGGAGGTGCGCGGCCTCATCCTGGGAAGCGTAGCGCATGCTGTCGGCATGCTGGCGCAAGCGCTTGCATGTGCGCCGCAGTTGTTCCACTGTTGCAAATACGGAGACGTCGTCATGCTGCTGGATGGCTTGTCCCAGGGCGAAGCCCAGCATGCGAATATCCTGGCGCAGTGGCGCGTCTTTCTCGCCACGGTCCTGTTGTTCTGGCATGAGCGTAGTCCTTGTTGCTAACTAGAAATTCTTTGTGAATGCCACGTTGCAACACAGTGGAGCACCTTAGCTTTTTCAATTCTAACACATTAGCCTTATGATATGTATTTACTCATGCTAAAGTGGTTCATCACGTTCCTGCATATAATGATATAGATGTTTATAAGGCTATAGAAGTCTAAAGTGCAAAAATTAGCAGATGGATTGCTTATGGGCTAGTGGATGGTTGTGTAAGAGAAGGCTCATCCGCTATTTGACGTGCTCTTGTGCTCTGTGCTACACTCTGTCTAGAATATTTTGCCATTTGTCATCAAGTGGCTTTTTTGATCATTATCATTTGGAGGATAGACTCGTGCCAACCATTACATTTGTACGGGAAAGTATACAGGTTGAAGTGCCAACAGGCGACAGTGTGCGCTATCCAGCCCTGGAGAATGATGTGCCGGTCTACTGCGGTATCTTTAAATTTGGCAATTGCCACGGTAATGGCTTATGTGGTACCGATCGCGTAGCGGTTTCTCCCTCAACCAATACCAACCCTCTCACCTTTGCAGAAAAGCTGTGGCTGCGTGGTGATCTCAAGAAGAATCCCAATATGCGCCTTGCCTGCCAGGTTGAGGTCCTCGGTGACGTGACCGTCGATACCCAATGTAAGTGATCACGGGCATCTCTAAAAAAGAGCTATCCACTTTAGTTGGATAGCTCTTTTTTAGAGATGCCCGGGTTCTCTTGTTAACGCACAACAAAGAACAGGCTTACCGCCAGTTCGTTATTCCAGTAGAGTTCGACTTTGCCCTCGGCGGATTGAGCATATGCCGCTTGTGTTCTACCAGCCATGGGAGAGCTAATCAACTGTGAAGGTTTGTTGGCCTGGTAGAATGCCCCATTTGTGTACCATTTGACGGTGACTATGCCGGGGGCCTTGAGTGGATGGACACTATAGGTGACATAAATCGTCTGATTGGGTTTAAATACAGTATCTGTTTTTGTTGCTACACCCTGCGAATTAATATTTGCCGTGGTTGTGGCTGAGTTGATGATGTTGTAAGCCGGTCCTGTAATCTGGGCTGTTGGGGCATCTGGTAACATTTGCGTAGGGGTGGGTTTGAGATTTGTGGAAGGCGCGAAACCAGCAAATTGACCTAACACGTTCAATTTACCACTTGCCTTGGCGTAATAGCCCGCACCTGTACACAGCAGAAGCGTGACGATCAAGACGCTTAACAACCCACTAATGGCGCGATAGCGCGGGATAATCGGCCGCGGCCTGGTGTACATTGGCGGCACATACACAGACTCTCCCTGGTCTGGGAGAGCAGGGAGTAAGGCGTTTATATTTTGTGCAGGCAGTGGCATCAATGAGCTTCCAGCTATGTTCGAACCTGGTTGGAACGGAAACGGAACCTGTTGGGCTTGATACGGAACTGGTAAGAGTGATGCTGGCTGCTGCTGTTCCGTCCGGGGCTGAAGTTGGAATGGCTGCGCGGAAGCCTGGTGTGCCTGGTCGCTCTGGGGCATTTGCGCGAGCAACCCGCTGGGATTAGCCCATGCATTTGTTGATGGCATACCACCCCCAAATCCGCTTTGCGTATTGCTAAGTAGAGGTGAAGGCGCACCGCAACGTGAGCAAGGAGCTTCGTTGTCTAAGCGAACAGTATTGCAAAATGTACAGAGCATCGTTGTTCTTCTACCTTTGTAATTGATCCTACGTGATTGATCTTATGTCATATCTATCACCAAGGTAACATCGGTTTATCACATGGTCAAGTTCTGTCTGCTTGTGTAGGGCAAAAAGGCTATATTCATCTTATATGAACGTATGTCATACTACATCTTGGATACGGACAATGCGGTAATTAGACCAAAAAACGCAACCAATATGCTCTGAATTTTAGCTCACCTTGAATCGTTGTTGCGAGCATGTTACCATTGTAGGGAGGGGTAAACTGCTGCAATCATCGTCTTTATTGTATCCTACCTGTTTACCTCTCATTTTTTATCATGCCAGAAACACAAGACCAGTGGTATAATCGGCAGGCAATTGAACAACTCGCCCAGCACATTCCTTTTGAACGGGACAGTGCCAGTAAATCGGAGCAAATTGAAATGTTGCGTGGACTGGTGTTGCGCTATGGTCGTACTATGGATCCTGAAATGTTTGGTTTCGAGGCCCGCAACGAGCTTATACGCCTGGGCTTGTGGAAGCGTATCGGTGCGCGTCCACCAGAGGAAGAAGGCTAGGAGAGTTTACTCCCCTTTGTGCTATGATAAGAGTGAAGAAAAGTTTTCATCATAGTATGTAGATAGTATGTAGTACGAAAAGGGGGCAACGATGCTCAGAGATACGCTGTTGTATCTGGCTCAAAATAATAATTTACGTGAATTTGTCGTCTCAAACCGGGCTACACGTGGGGTCTCGCGTCGCTTTGTCGCAGGAGAGGCTCTGGAAGAGGCTATCCAGGTGAGCCGGGTTCTCAACCAGGCTGGTATGCATGTCTCGCTCGATCACCTCGGTGAAAACGTCTCGGACGCGCAAGAGGCCAGGGCTACCGCACGCGGTTATCGTGACATTCTTGATTCCATTAAGCAAACTGGTGTTGATGCCAATATCTCGGTCAAGCTCACTGCCCTGGGCTTAGATATTTCGCCCGAGCTTTGCGAACAGAACGTCAGTGATATTCTGGAACATGCTCAGAAATACCAGATTTTTGTACGCATCGATATGGAAGGTTCGGCCTATACAGAACCAACGGTAGATATAACCTTGCGTATGCACCAGCAGTTCGAACACGTTGGGACCGTCATTCAAACCTGCCTCTACCGCAGTAAAAAGGATGTTGAGCAACTTATCTCTCAAGGTGTTCGTGTACGCCTGGTTAAGGGTGCATATAAAGAGCCAAAAACGCTCGCCTTTCAAAATAAAAGCGATGTTGACCACAATTATGTACAACTTATGATGCTGCTGCTCTCAAAGGGGAATTATCCAGCCCTAGCAACTCATGACGAGGCTATTATCAATGCGGCCTGCAAGTATACACGTGATCATGGTATCAACAAAGATGCCTTTGAGTTTCAAATGTTGTATGGCATTCGCCGCGATCTGCAAGAAAAACTTGTGCGTCAGGGTTATAACATGCGTATCTATGTTCCATACGGCTCGCAATGGTATCCCTACCTTATGCGCCGCATGGCGGAACGTCCGGCAAACCTGGTCTTTGTCATGAGTAATGCCTTGCGTTAATCTGCTTATTGCTCATTAGCAAAGGAAATCACATTGACGACAATAACCACCAACACGTACGCTGTTTCTGCCGGTGTGGCAGATATTCGTCGCTATCCTGATGCAGAATCCGAATTGGTCACACAGGCCCTCCTAAATACACCTGCTCAGGCTGGTGAGATTGATGGCGGGTGGACACATGTTGCCCTTTCAGACTACGAGGGCTGGATTCGCACGAGCGAGTTGGAAGAACCTGTTTCCAAGGGTTTCTGCAAAGTTGGAGAAACATGTAGCACGCCTTTATCTCTGTTTGCCGTGGTTACCAGTCCATATGCCTCTCTTTACGCGCATATGCAGGGTGACGATATCTTGCATATGGCGTATCTATCTACTGCCTTGCCGCTGTTGGATACAACCCATCCTGAACGCGTTCAGGTAGCCTTACCTGGTGAACAAACCGCGTGGCTTGAGCGCGGTAAAGTCGATATTCGCCAGCAGGAAAGTGTCTATCCCCTGACATCCACCCGGACGATTACTACTTACGCGCGCGCCTTTTTGAACCGTCCCTACCTGTGGGGTGGGACGAGCTGGGAAGGTATCGATTGCAGTGGTTTTGTACAGCTATGCTATCGCATGGGAGGATATATCATTCCACGTGATGCGGATCAACAGCATGATTTCTTGTCACATTGCGTCAAACGTGAAGATATACAGGAAGGTGACTTGATTTTCTTTGGCAGTGAAGCCATAACCCATGTAGCTATGGCTTTGAATAACCAGGAATATATTCATGCCGAGGGACAAAACTATAACCATGTTGTAATCAACAGTTTCGATCCCACTACTGAGCATTACTATCCACGCCTGGATGAAATTGTCTGGGCCGTTAAGCGTGTGGTGATCTAGATGCAGGCACGTACAGGAGATCCAGTCCTTCCTTGCGCAAAAGCCCCACCCCCAAAGTTTTTGTGAGAGGAAGAGTATCGAGTGCCCTCCACAATCAGTATTGATTCCAACTATCTCTCGAATGGGAATAATCCAGCTACATTCCTCCTGAGAGGAATCGGAGTTCCAGAAACTCTAATAGTAACAAACGCTGCCGACTACAGTTAAAGATAGAGATATTAATGTTTATGTTCCATTTAATATGATATTGAGAAGGATACGTAACCACAAGGTCAATTTTTATGCAAGGTTTCATGGTTCTGACGGTTTCGCGCATCAGAAATGCGACATCTAGAACGACCTTTCCAGGAAGTGAGCCTTTTTCATTACCGACGCAGCTAGAATGAGACGGAGCTGATTTGTGCCAGTAGCCAGTCGAGCACGAAGCCCCTCCCCCGCTGCCACCAGCCGTTTGATACCTGGCAGTGTCACCCTGCCTTATCTCAGTCTAGTCGCGTCGATTACAAAAAGGCTCACTTTCTGCTAATCAGGTACTCCCTGAAGAGATTGCAGGCTCTCGATTGAGAGGCTGAAGCTAGGAGACGAAGATGCGTTTCTGCTTTATCATTGAAGCACAATATCGAAATGAGCCTCTGCCCATTGTCATTGCGGATCAACTTCTAAAATGGGGTCATGAAGTTGATCTGTTGGAACCAGATGTGACTGTCACACGTTTGGATGATCTCACACAGCAGGGCTATGATGCCTACGTCTTGAGAACACAATCAGATGGTCCCGGAATGAGTATTCTAGATGCCGTAGAAGCAGTGGGTATCCCAACGATCAATAACTCGCGATCTATCCGCTTGGTACGCGACAAGGCCGTCGCTAGCGTATTTGCACGCGCTCATGGGGTGCCCATTCCACTTACCTACTTTGTTGCTCATCCACGTCTGCTTAAGCAGATTCCCGAGGAAAACTATCCTCTCGTTGTCAAACCTACCAATGGCAGTACCGGTCGCGGGATTTATCGAGTGGATAGTCCGGCTGACCTGGCAACGTTGGAGATAGCCGAAGCTAACCATTGTTTCTTCCTGGCACAAAGCTATGTAGATAATACTGGCTTTGATATTAAACTGTACGTCGTTGGTACAGAGGTCTACGCTGTTGCGAAGAGATCACCACTTCATCCCGACGTGGAGGTGGACAAACGACTTATTCCAATAACGCTAGAGCTACGGCAGTTGGCACTTCGTGTTGGTAAAATCTTTGGACTGGACATTTATGGTTTGGATGTAGTTGAGACATCTCACGGCCCTGTGGTAGTGGACATTAACGACTTTCCTAGCTTCGGACAGGTGCCACGAGCAGTGAAGCTCCTGTCAGCCTATGTCCTGCAAATTGCCTCACGCGCCGAGCTACAACATGCGGTCCGTATTAAACGCATGCAACGGCTCAGCACCACACGGGCTATGAGGCTGCTTAATGGAGGCCCCCTCAGAGCCACTGAAGACATTGTACGGGAAGAGAAGCATCCCTCTTAGATGAGGTGAGGTAAGTAGAACCCCATTATTGATTTCTGCCTAAGTTGCTAAACTTTTCCCTAAAGGCATAGACCGCGTCCACCAGTTAATGGGGGTTCTACCTCGCGATTAACTGCTAGAGCAAATACGGAGTTTTCACCATTGAGTAATGTATTAGATATCCGAAAAACCGTGCTAGTGAGTAATGTATTAGATATCCGAAAAACCGTGCTTGTTACTGGAGCTTCCAGTGGGTTCGGCAGGGCTACTACGCTGAATCTCGCCCGGCAAGGTTATTCTGTTATTGCAGTGAGCCGCTCCCTTGCACGCCTCGACGAATTAGCAGGTTTAGCTCAACACGAGTCACTGAAGATATCAACAAGAACTATTGATATCAGTGATCCAGAATCTGTAGCTAAGCATATGCCTGGTATCCTATCAGAAGTCGGCGAATTGGACGTGTTAGTGAACAACGCCGGCTACAGCCTAAGGGGATGTTGGGAATCTCTAACATTGGATGAGGTTAGATGCCAGTTTGAGACTAACTTCTTAGGACCATTGACCATGGCTCAGGCGGTTCTCCCACACATGCGCGAAAGAGGTAAAGGCTTGATTATCAACGTTGGCTCCATGGCAGCTCATGTAGGTAGGCCAGCAGGCGGTGCCTATGCAGCGAGTAAAGCAGCCTTAGCTAGTCTTACAAAAGTTATGCGCATGGAGGTCGAGCAGTTCGGCATACAGGTTGTTCTCCTTGAACCAGGCAAGTTTCGCACAAGATATAACGAGAATCGCGTGACGGGAACGCAAGTCTCCGATCCCCAATCACCATATCACACCTTAGTTCAGCGTATTAGAAAAAAACGTGAGTCTTCGAGAAACAAACAGCAGGCGGGCGATCCTGTCAAGGTAGCGAAAACAATAGCTCAGATACTCATGGCTCGCCAACCAAAACAACGATACGTAATCGGAGCTGACGCGAGAATATGGGACATGGCCGCGAAGTTCTTGCCCGACTCCATTCTTGAACTGCTCGTGAAGAAGGATTCAGGTCTTTGACAAACGGTTTGGCTTAGCGGAAATTTGGCATCTTATCAGAAAGGAGAAAGTGATAGAAATGAAAGTGGCAATAATTGGCGCAGGTGTGCAAGGACAGCGGCGTGGACAGATAATCCGTGAAACCCAGCATGACCAAGTTGTACTCGTGGCTGATATTAACGAAGAGGCAGCCGTAACCCTGGCTAGAGAGTTGGATTGTGCTTGGACATCTTCATTAGAGGAGGCAGTGAGCAATCACAACGCTCAGGCTGTTATCATTTGCACTCCCCCCGCGCTCCACGCCGATCTGGCTGTCCGTAGCATTCGCGCAGGAAAGCACGTGCTTTGTGAAAAACCACTGGCCACTAACTCTACCGATGCTTTACAAATGATAAGGGCAGCAGAGGATTACGGCGTTGTTCTAAAATGCGGTTTCAATCTGCGTCACCATCCAGGACTTGTTCAGTTAAAGAGATGGGTCGATTCCGGTGCTCTAGGCCACATCATATATGGTCGATGTGTGTACGGAAGAGCAAAGACTGTAAGTCGTGAACGCGACTGGCGAGCCCAGCTCGAACTAAGCGGCGGTGGTAATCTGATGGATCAAGGTGTTCATATCCTGGATCTTTTCCGTTGGTACATGGGTGACTTTCAGGATGGCACTGCATACTTGAGCACTTCAGTTTGGAACATAGCACCTATGGAAGATAATGCGTTTGTGTTGCTGCGAAGTTGCTCAGGGGGAGTTGCGCAGTTCCATGTGACCTGGACAGAGTGGAAACCACGGTTCGTTTTCGAGATCGTCGCCACTAATGGCTTAGCACGAGTTGAGGGACTCGGACGCGATTACGGAGTAGAGATGGCAACACTGATTCGGCGAAGTGCAGACAAAGCTCCCGAGCAAGAAATTATTGAATTTCCCAACAAGGATGTATGCTGGCACGAGGAGTGGAGAGAGTTTACCAGTGCCGTGAAGGAAAAACGGCAGCCTCTAGGGAACGGATTCGATGGATATGCTGCTTTACGTATGATCGAAATGCTGTATGGTACAAGCAATTCGAGTAATATTGACAGGGTAACAGCCGAAATTTGACGCACACTTACCGCTACGAGCGCTATTGCACAGGAAGAGAAGCATTCTCTGATATGAGATCAGGGGGGAATAACTTATGAACATCTGTCTCATCATGGATAATCCAGAAACTCCTCGTCATCCTGTAATCGGTGTGGCACTGCACAGACTGAGAACTACACATACCGTGCGGTTACTCGACGTGCGTATGCTGACGAGTGCTCAAGCTATCGCACAAGAGGAGATGCATTCACAGGCTGACCTCTACCTGCTGAAGTCACATGCGCCACAAGCATTGGATGTTGCAAACTACCTGGAGCAGCGTGGCGCATTCGTGGTCAATAGTTGGGCGGCCTCAGTGACATGCCAGGATCGCGTTCTGATGGCACAACGCATGCACAAGGCTGATCTCCCCTGGCCGCACACCTGGAACTTCGCTACCCTGGAGGACCTATTACAACGAGATGATGTGCTCTCAACGTTACCATTTCCCCTCATGATCAAGAGCCACTACAGCCATCGCGGAGATCTGGTGGACAAGGTGCATAATCTCGAAGAGTTACAGGCGTTGGCACCGCAATGGAGTCAAGAACCAGTTCTGCTCCAGGAATTCGTAGCAGGGGATGGCTGGGATATCAAGGTATGGGTGATCGACCAGCAGCTCTTCGCGGCGCGTCGTCGCACACCTCTAGAACCACATGCATCCAAAGAAGATGTTCCGCTCTCAGTGGAGGAACTGCTGAACGAGTGGGTACAGATCACGCTGGAGATTGGTCGTGTGTTCAATCTGCGGCTCTATGGAGTCGATCTGCTGGTGACGGAACGCGGACCGATCATTGTGGATGTCAATGCGTTCCCAGGCTTTCGTGGGGTACATGGTACCTCCAGTGCACTGGTCGCTCTAGTAGAACAATTAGGCAAGGAAAAGTAGGTTGTATGATGAGTCGCACTTCTATAGATGCCAATATAGATGCCAATTTGTCCATTCCGGACCTCCCTGCGGTGCTCGTGCACCTCTTCGAGCGGGCACAGCGTCCGCTCTTGCCAGGCTCACAAGGGCTGCCCAGGTTGTTCGTGCGCTATCTACGCCGCAAACCGGGGCGAGGTCTTGCGCTCATCTGCTCCGTTGATGAACCATGTTCCTCTCCGAAAACCCTTGCCACTGATCCCAACCGCTTAGTCAGCTTGACCCTTGACGAGCAAGCCTTGGATGGAAATCACATTCGTTTCAATGCCGCCCAGGTACAACAGGCACCGTTAGAGATACAATCATCGGGGGTGCTGCGCGTCCATGATTTGGGGCTCTCTGTACAGGCATTTCCTGCAGATGGCGGCCTTCCGGCATTGGCAGCCAGTTGTGATACGACGCCACGCAGTCTGCTGTTTGAGTCACTACAATCAGCAGCACAGATACAGTTGCGCTCTCCGGCATGGCGTCTCATTTCTGCTAATGGGGACCCAGTGCGCTACAAACCTGCCAACCGCTACGTGATACGTTATCACCTGCTGTTAGAACACCTCCAGCACCTCCAGCCTACTGCTGGCACCTCTCAGAGAGAGCTGACGCTCTTTGGGAAGGTCTACGCCGATCCCGCACAAGCGCATCGTCTTCAGTCGTGGCAGCAGCAACTCTATGAGGAGCAAGAGAGAACCGGAGACATCCCCGTGTTGCCCCGACCACTGGGCATGATCGATGCTCTTGGCTTGACCCTCAACGAGGCAGTGCAACCCACTAAAGAGAATGAGCAGCACGCCGAGGGGCGATGGGGCGTGCTGCGTACCGGCACAAATGCATTCCAACCGCAGTTGGAGCGTGGATACGGCGGCGAAAGTATCCAGGTCATCATTCCAAACGAAGAACTACGGCTCACAGCACAAGCGTTAGTCCGTTTCCACAACAGTACAGTCCGCCCCAACGAGGACGCACCGCGTACAGGGGCAAAAGAGGCAAAACGTATCAGGGAACGAGCAGCACTCATCGCGGGGCATACTCCCACACATGCTGGGGAAGTACAGCAACTGGCCCAACAGCTTGCCACGTACTTGGAGACAATGCAACCAGCCACCTATCGTCTTGCACATGGAGCGTTTAGACCAAGCCAATTACTCTTTCACAGTCACCATGTCTTTGTGGTTGACTTTGATGGCCTTTGTCTCGCCGATCCAGCGCTCGACGTGGGCTACTTTCTAGCCTACCTGCACCCCAGTGGATTCTGGTATCAACGCTCTGGGATGCACCAATGGTTTGAAGCAGCAGCGGAGCACTTCTGTCGTGCGTATTGTCAGGCCATGCTTGAACACGGCGTAGTGCAAGCTACGATTGATGGCATCCTGGAACGCTCGCGGCTCTACGAGGCTGCCATCCTTTTCAAAATTGCGGCCCGGCGTGTCAATCGCCTCAACAGTCCACGCCCCCAAGAACTGTCACGTATGCTCAATCAGATTGCCGCATACCTATCAGAGGCAAGGAGGAACTGGGCTTGGATCAGTACCAAATGAATATTGCAGAAATAAAAGCGCTCGCTGTTGATGCTGGAGGAGTGATTCGTAAAGATGTAGATCCTCAAATGCATACTTATTTTCAAAGTCTATTAAAAGTTAAAATAGATATATATGAAAAGGTTTGGCATCAATTATATCCATTACTTTCAACTGGTCAAATATCGGAGGATGAATTTTTCAACAAAATGCATGCTCTAACAAAATCACCCGCATCTGACTTGTTTCTCTTTGCAGAGTCAGTGACTGCAGAATTAAGAAGATTATTCCAAGCAAATAAAAATGTTTTAGGAATGATTAGAATTGCAAAGGACAGAGGTTATAAACTGGCATTAGCATCGAATAGTCATCCAATGCAAGCTAGAGTTGATGAAGAAAAAGGGATGTATGATATATTCAATGTTCGTATACTGTCACATGAAATAGGAGTTAAAAAGCCTGATCCCAAATTTTTTGATATTATTGCAAGAAAACTAAGCATTCGGCATAGAAATATAGTTCTTATTGATGATAGGAAGGAAAATATAGAAGGTGCCATGAGTACAGGAATGCCGGGAATTATATATTTAAATACACAGCAAATGAGAAGTGATTTACGAATATTAGGTGTAGATATAGCAGATACTCTTAGACGATAGGGAAGTGTATTTCCCGCAGTATTGGCGATTTCTTGTGGGCCATTTGCCCAGGAACCATCCAAGATATGTTCTGATATAAAGCCTTCCCACATCTGCATCCTCGAAGAACGCTTACTTGTAGGCTCAAATGTGCCTGCCGAAACCACCCGTGTATTGTTAAATATTCTCGAGGATGTCTTCCACCGGTTAAATGGCTCTGCCGTTGCCATTGATAAAGAAGCGAGCTAGCATACCTGGTCAAAGCCTACTTTCCTGTCAGTGAGCGGGAAACTGGCTTGCATTATTGCGTATATAGGCGCTTAAGAGCGGCTTGGCACGCTGGAAATACGTTTTTGCCGTGGCTGTTGGCATATTCAATGCCTGCGCGATTTCTGAAAAGCTGAATTGAGCAACGTAGCGCAGAAAAATCACCGCACGAAATTTGGGCGGTAGAGTCTGAATCGCCTGCCACAGAAATTGTTGTAGATCGTGGCGTTCCGCCAATTCTTCTGGCAAAGGATTGGTATCCGGAATGTTCGCCACTGGCGAACATTCATCCTCTTCATTACCCGCTTCTAATTCAGAGAAGTGAACATTACGCCTGCGTTTACGCTGACGGATGTTGTCCAGGCACCGATTACGTGCTACCTGAAATAACCACGGCTTCAGCGGCTCCCCGGTACGTATAGAGGGCAACGAAAGATAAAGCTGGAGAAATACTTGCTGTAAAATATCGCATGCCTGGTCATAATCTCCCAGGAAGTGGTAGATAAAACTAAAAAGTGACGTGCTATAACGTTGAACCAGGGTTTCAAATGCCCATTGATTTCCGACGAGAGCCTGTTTTATTAACATGCCATCAGGCGTTTCCTGGATGTGGAGAGACTCATTTATCTGGCTCTGCATAGCTAACACCCTTGCTAGTCTTCATTCGATTTCGAAGAAGTCTACTTGCTCTCCGTATTGTGTTGCCATTGCTCGTAGTCAACGAAAACGCCATCTTCGATGACATAGAAACCGGGTAACGTTATAGAGGAGAAACTGCTTCTGCCTTTAATTTTCAATCGGTAAATAGCCAGGTCCTTGTGCTGATTCCCTGTATATCCGATACGCTGTGCAATACCACAGATTTGCTCCGGGGTATGGATCGTAGCGATTTCCGGCTTGCGCAGTGAATGTCTCAATGTGGCTGAAACCATGGCAATGACAGGAATGTGACGACTCCCTACGGCTCAAGCCGAGGGCTTCTCAGGATGGCTCCTGAAGGCTCCGTCCGAGCCCGTGTTCGTTGCAACCTCAACGGAAGGCTGGTGGGCTCTGTCCGTCTCATCGATTGGTACACGCAACGGTTGGTACGCTCGTACTTTTACTCGCGGGAACGATTTACCGCGAAACGCCCAAATACGATTGAATGGTCAGTGTACACGTGAACAAGGGGAGTATAGCACATCTGTTCACATGCGTCAAGAGAATGCCGCCTGCGGGCGGTGCGGCTTGCATCCCCAGAGCTGAAGCTAGGGGTCTTACCCCGCAACGTGATAAAAATTCTCTGGAATTCCAGAGAATTTGACATCCTGGTATTTGCACGATGTAAAGCGTGCGAAAGTGTCAATGTATGACCCAATAAAAAGAACCCGGTACTCACTCAGTGCGCTGAGTACCGGGTTCTTTTTATCTCATTGCAAGTTATTTACCGGCTTTTTTCCCAAGGGGCAGTGAGAAATAGAATAGCTCTCTCCTAATGGCTCACCAGAGTTACGGTAAATGTTACTTGTTGTGGAGGCTGAGCTGGTCGCTGGATACGTAACCTGATCTCCCATTGACCTGCCATTGAAAAAGTTGCCTGCTTGTCAAAGGTAGCGACATATGTTGGATTGCCTCCTCTTAAGCTTGTACTGGTCGTGCCCATGTCCATTATAGCCATGTTAATACTCATTTGGACCTGTGCGTTTGTGACAAGCTGACCACTCCTGCTATCCACGATTGTTACAAGAACGGTATTTGCAGTATCTACACGGCCTGGTAATACCTGCAGCGAAACTGAGAGATCGCCTACCTGCTGGGTCTGGAACGTCGATGTTGTTGTCGAATTTGACGTCGAACTGGTGTTCTGTGAGTAATCGATGTTCGGAAAGACAACCGGCGGAGCAAAGAATGCCATCAGGGCGGCGCATAGGAGCACAGCTGCTCCTAGCCATGATACAACGCTGAGCAGAAGCTTCAAACTGTGCGCCGTCTGTCCCAGCGCTGACTGCCGTGCCCGGCGTGCGGGTAATTCTGCGTTTACGACAGGTAACAGGACTGCTTGCCTTGTCAGCTTAGGACGTAGAATGAAGAGGGCAACGCCACTGAGCAAGATCATCACCACGATAAGTATGCATTCCACCAGCAATGTACGTCCATAGGGATTGCTTAACAATTGCTGGGCATTACTTAAACTGCTCTCTGCTTTGTAAAGACCGCACACCAGCAGGACTCCTACCGCTCCGAGCATCAACGGTTGATAACGGCGTAGGGGTGTTGTAAGTACTCCGGCATTGTGATCTGGGTCAACCATTGGCAAGAGTGGTACCAGCACATATCCCAGGTAAGCCAAGCCGCCAAGCCAGATACAACGTGCTGTGAGATAGAGCCAATCAAAGATGATCGAGCTAATATGCGCCTGGGCTAGCTTGGTGACATCTGCGGTGAGCGCAAGGGTTAATAAGATAAGCGCTGCCAGCGCTAACCATATTATGGTATAGCGCGGCAATAAGCTATACTCCTGGCCTCCAGTCTCCCCTGCCAGTGGGGCCGTTATCACCGGACCATGCTCCTGCGTAATCCGTTGGCGCACCTGGGTAAATTTGCTTTTTGATCGGCTACGTCTTAAGAGGTTGGTTTTCCCTCCACGGCGCGTTGTCCACCATAATAACCCTATGGCACAGGCGATCAAAGCAAGGCGTACTAACCAGAGATAGCCATAGGTAGTCTGGGTCAGAATTTGGCCCATGGTGGCAATGTTGATGCCACTCTCATTTAATGCTTGTGAGAGTTGGGTAGTGCGTAGAATAAGCGTTATTATCTCACCTACTAGCAAGGCAGTTAAGCATACCCATTGTAGCGGCTGTGTTTGCTTTTTCGTGTGCGTGAGCAGGTTGGCGGTACGCTCAACCCCGTGTAAGATGAATCCTTCAGAGATCAGTATCCCAACCCAGAAAGTGAGGGCCATCAGCACCAACCACTCCCAGGCCACGGCCAGTATGCCCATCAGGTCAAGTTGCGGAAATATGTTGCTTGTACTGGGCCCCAGGATAGTCTCTCCCGGCAGACCCACACTGGATTGCCCAACATTAAAGCCAATTACCCCCTGGCTGGTATGCCCATCCATGTTCGATAGCGCTGTCCACCGTACCGTATAACTACCCTGGGGTAATGTAGCTGGCGACTGTAGAGGAGTATCAAGCTCACGTGGATTAGCACTGGAAATACGGCTATGAGCTGCGTTGACTCTATGTTCATCAGGTGTATAGATGTTGGCCTCACTGGCCGCACTGATAGGGGCATCAAAAAAGATACGTACCACTTTTGGCACGGCATTCACTGTCGAACCATCCACGGGCTCAGATCCGATCACAAAGGCATGGGCAAGTGCCACTGGCTGTTGTGAGACAGTGGTTGACCAGGCGAAGCAGAGAAAAATCACCAGGTTTAGTGCTACAAGAAGCAAGAGCCGGATAAAGCGTCGTTGATGCATGAAACTCCTTGCCAATGGCTGCTGCCTATATCTTAAAACCCCTTACGGATTGTACATCAGTTACACGTTGCTCGCAATATTTGTTTTTACCCCTGCTCCTTGCTATAATGAATGGTATGAAAGAAAAGCAATCCAGGTGGTCTTCATGGCCGCGCCTCTTACTTTGGTCGCATGTTGTGGGAGTGACCATTTTTTATATTGTGCTCTGGCTGCGTATCAAACCATATGAAGGAAATAAACCTTCGCATGCCAGGCTACGATCTGCTTCTCCTCCTGCCAGGGAGACGGGAAAAACGGTTTCTATTATTGTGCCCGCTCGCGACGAGGCGTTGAATATTCGCCGTTGCGTGACCTCTCTCCTGGAACAGGATTACGATAATTATGAAGTTATTGTGGTCGATGACGCTTCAAGCGATGGTACGGGTGAGATTCTAGATGAGATCGCTCGTACACATCCCCATGCTGATCGCCTGTGGGTCTTGCGCCTGCGCGACCTGCCAGAAGGCTGGGCTGGTAAGCCGCATGCTCTCCATAGGGGGGTCCAGGAAGCCCACGGCCACTGGTTGCTCTTTACTGATGCTGATACCTGGCATGCTCCTGGTGCATTGCGCTTTGCTTTGACCAGGGCCATGCAAGAGGACGTTGATCTGCTTTCTTTGGGAACCACACAAGAATTACCTGGTTTCTGGAATAAAGTTATGATGCCCATGGCATATCTAGGCATCAGTATGCAGTATCCACCTAAGCTTGTCAATGATCCTACCAGTCCGGTCGCTATAGCCAATGGACAATATATTTTACTACGTCGTGCGGTCTACGACATCCTGGGTGGTTATGCTCGGCCCGATCTGCGCAATACTTTGGTGGATGATCGTGATCTGGCGTATATCGTCAAGGCAACTGGTTTTCGCCTCTTATTTGTTGATGGACGCGACTATGTGCACGTCCATATGTACAGGAGCTTGCGTGAAACCTGGCATGGCTGGCGTAAAAATGTCTTCCTGGGTAGCCGGGGCGGACTGCCTTTTGTGGCGGTGCAAATTATTGGTTTACCCATGGTAGCGATTGTACCATTTCTGTTGCCTGTGCTAGGTCGGCTGCTTATGGGTAACCGGCGAACTCGAGGCCTCTCAGTTGGCGAGGTAAATGCTGCCTCGTTGTTGGAGGTTGGGGCGTCTGTTGGTTACCGCTTATGGATGGATAAAAATTTGCGTGTACCCTGGTATTATGCCTTTACTCATCCCTTAGCCGCCACGCTCTTTGAAGGCATCCTGATACAGTCAGCCTGGCGTGTATTGACAGGCAGGGGCGTGGATTGGCGAGGCAGGCAATACTACGATAAGAGTTCGATGCCTGCTTCTGATGAGCCGCGCGAAGTCACTGTATAATGGGAGCGTCGATGCCAAGCTGCTGGAGTAATCCCTGGATGCCTCCTCCAGCGACCCGTTCCACGGATATCTGCGCTATTTGATCTTTCTGGATGGTATAGTTCCAATGTTCTTCTGGAAGCGAGACCGCCCTACCCATCTGGGAATTGG